>Ga0181530_10002701_pt1 | contig 20734 bp, 22 predicted proteins | sample PEATcosm2014_Bin_42_FD_119769 | JGI IMG/M metagenome (GOLD analysis project Ga0181530, IMG submission 119769) | Peatland microbial communities from MTU Mesocosm Facility, Houghton, MI, USA - PEATcosm2014_Bin10_60_metaG | ecosystem: Environmental > Terrestrial > Soil > Wetlands > Peat | place... | reverse complement strand
CCCTACACGACACTGGATCCCCTCACTTGTCGCTCGCAGACAGTTCTGAAATTCGCGGCGACATCGAGTTCCGCAATCTCAGCTTTCACTACGGCGATACGCTGATGGCGGCGGAGCGCAGCAATGACCGCTCGCACGGCGATGACGAAGTCCTGAGAAACGTCAATCTCTGCGTGCCCGCCGGAACCAGCCTGGCGATTGTTGGGCCGACGGGATCGGGCAAGTCCACGCTGGTCTCGCTAATTCCGCGAATTTATGACGCGGCTCCGGGCAGCGTGCTGCTCGACGGCCGTCCCATCCGCGAATTCCCGCTTGCCGTCTTGCGGCGCAACATCGGCTTCGTTCCCCAGGAGACATTTCTGTTCAGCGACACCGTTCGCGAGAACATCGCTTTCGGCGCGGAGGATGCAACGGATGACGCGGTGCGCCGCGCCGCCGAAGCGGCCAGCATCGCCGCTGAAATCGAGGGCTTCCCTGACGGCTATAAAACGCTGGTGGGAGAGCGCGGCTTGACGCTTTCCGGCGGGCAGAAGCAGCGTACCGCCATCGCGCGCGCGCTGGTCCGCAATCCGCGAATCTTGATTTTGGATGACGCGCTGGCCAGCGTCGATACGCAGACGGAAGATCGCATCCTGAATCATCTGCGCGAGGTCATGCAGGGGCGGACGACAATCTTCATCTCGCATCGCGTCTCGACGGTGCGCAACGCCGACCGCATCGCGGTGCTGCACGACGGCGAGATCGTCGAGTACGGTACCCACGACGAACTGATCGAGCGCAACGGATATTACACCGATTTGTATAACAAGCAATTGCTGGAAGAAGAGCTGGAGACGGTGTGAGGGAGCGCGCACCATTCGGGGTGTCATTCCGACCGAGCAGCCGCGCAGTTCGGCTGCGAGCGGAGGAACCTGCTGTCTGCGCGAGAGACGAAAAAGCAGGTCCCTCGACTCCGGCGGCGAGGCGCCGCCTGCGCTCGGGATGACACATCTACCATAGATCACGCATCTACGATATAGGATGTTGGCTTGGCACCAGCCCGCTGATCGCTAGCCACTGACTGCTCATGTTCACCGATTCCCACTGCCATCTGGAGAACAAGCGCTTCGACGCTGACCGCGCCGAAGTCTTTGCCCGCGCCAGGGCAGCTGCGGTCACGACCATGCTTGCCATCGGCAACGGCGACGGCCCCGGCACAGGCACGCTGGACTGCGCCATCAAGCTCGCGCGGCAATGTGAAGGGGTTGTCGCGACGGTCGGCATTCATCCCCATGAAGCTGCGCTCGCCCAGCAGGCTGACTTCGACGAACTGGAGCGCCTGTCGCACGACCCTAAGGTGATTGCCTGGGGCGAGATCGGTCTCGACTACTTCTACGACCACTCGCCGCGCGAGGTGCAGCAGCGCGTCTTCGTTAAGCAGATGGAGATGGCGCGAGCGGCGAAGCTGCCTATCATCATTCACAACCGACCGTCGGAAAACAGCGAGAACGCATGGGACGACCTGTTTCGTCTGCTCCGCGAGCACTGGGCCGACAGCGGCCTCGCTGGTGTTTTGCACTGCTTCACTGGAACGGTCGATCACGCACGCGCGGCGCTTGACCTCGGCTTCGTTCTCTCTTTAGCCGGCAACATTACTTATCCCAAGGCGCAGAACATTCGCGATGCGGCCAGCCTAGCCCCGCTCGACCGTATCTTCATCGAGACGGATTCTCCATACCTTGCGCCCATTCCGCATCGCGGCAAACGCAATGAGCCGGCTTTCGTCGTCGAGGTCGCACGGCAAATCGGAGAGCTGCGGGGGCTTGCCAGCGAGGAAATCGGCCGCCAGACTTCGCAAAATTTCTGCAACTTCTTCGGACTGCCCTATAATGAAACGTTCATCCCTCCGTCCTCATCGAGTCAGTAAGGGGTATTGATGGCCACAACTGAATTTGCCGTGCACGGCGCCGACCAAGGCGCGGTGCGCGAATCTGTCGTCAACGACTTCAGCATCCAGGTTGCAACCGTAAACGGATCGGGCTCGCAGAGCGCGAATACCGTTCTGCTGCGCACTATTTTCCAGATGGGCGTGCCGGTTTCCGGCAAGAACATGTTCCCCTCGAACATTGCCGGACTGCCGACCTGGTACACCATCCGCGCCAGCAAAAAAGGCTACATCGCGCGCAAGAAGGAGATCGATTTCCTGGTCGCGATGAATCCCGAGACCGCGCGCGAAGATGTGATGTCGCTGGCGCCGGGCGCGGTCGCGCTCTATGACGAGCCGCTGAAGCTGAACGAGCTACGCTCCGACCTGATTTTCTACGCCGTGCCCTACGACAAGATCACCGCTACGGCCTGTCCCGAGTCGAAGCTGCGCAAGCTGGTCAAGAACATGGTCTACGTCGGGGTGGTGGCACGGCTGCTCAACCTCGACATGGCCGAAGTGGAGAAGGCGCTGCGCAAGCAGTTTGCGAAGAAAGTCAAGGCCGCCGAGCTCAACTGGGGCGCAGCCAAGGCCGGCTACGATTATGCGGCCGCATCGCTCACCAAGGCCGATCCGTTCACCATCGAGCGCATGAACGAGACCAGCGGGATGATCATCATCGACGGCAACTCGGCGGCGGCAATGGGTTCCATGTTTGCCGGAGTGACGGTGGTGACGTGGTATCCGATTACGCCTTCCTCCTCGCTTGTCGAAAGCCTCATCGAATACATGAAGGAATACCGGATTGGCCCTGATGGCAAAGCTACTTTTGCTATCGTCCAAGCTGAGGACGAACTCGCCGCCATCGGCATGGTTCTGGGCGCAGGCTGGGCGGGCGCGCGGTCGATGACGGCCACCGCTGGGCCGGGCATTTCGTTGATGGCGGAGTTCGCCGGACTGGGCTACTACGTCGAGATTCCCGGCGTCATCTGGGACATCCAGCGGGTTGGCCCGTCAACTGGACTGCCCACTCGCACCGCGCAAGGCGACATCTCCTTCGTCGCCAGTTTGTCGCATGGCGACACGCGGCATCCCATGCTGATTCCGTGCAATCCTGCAGAATGTTTCAGCATGGCGAGCGAGGCCTTCGATCTGGCCGAACAGTTGCAGACGCCAGTGTTCGTAATGTCAGACCTGGATCTCGGCATGAACAATTGGATGTCGGAGGCGTTTCAGTATCCCGAGAAGCCGCAGAATCGCGGCAAGGTGCTGGCGGCAGAAGACCTCGAACGTCTCGGCGGCTTCGCGCGCTACAAGGATGTGGACGGCGATGCTATCGGCTATCGCACGCTGCCGGGAAACGAGTATCCGGGCGCGGCGTGGTTCGCGCGCGGCAGCGGTCACAACGAGAAGGGCCAGTACAGCGAGCGACCCGACGATTACGCCAACAACATGGATCGGCTGGCAAAGAAGTTCGATACCGCGCGATCACTCATGCCGAGGCCAGAGATCGTGCGTAACGACGGCAATGAAGTGGGGATCATTGCCTACGGGACTTCGCATCATGCGTTGGTGGAAACGCTCGACCAGTTGCAGACCGAGTACGGCGTGAAGGCCGACTACCTGCGGCTGCGGGCGTATCCGTTCACGCGCGAAACGCACGAGTTCATCGCCGCGCACAAGCGGGTTTACATCGTCGATCAAAATCGCGACGCGCAGATGCTGGAACTGTTGAAGCTCGACATCGCGGTCCCGGACATCGGCAAGCTGCGCAGTGTCCGCCACTACAACGGGCTGCCCATCGATGCGCGCTCCGTCACCGACGAAATCATCTCCCAGGAGGGCAAGTAAATGGCAACCACAGCTACGCCGCCGCCGAAAACGAATCGCATCGGGCTCACCGTGCTCGACTATCGCGGAGGCAAAACCACGCTATGCGCCGGATGCGGTCATAATGCCATCTCCGAGCGCATCATCGACGCCTTTTACGAGATGGGCATCGCGCCCGAGCGCGTCATCAAGATGTCGGGCATCGGCTGCTCGTCGAAGAGCCCGGCATACTTCATGGGCCGCTCGCACAGCTTCAACGCGGTGCACGGGCGCATGCCGGCGGTCACGACCGGCGCCGTGCTGGCGAATTCGAAGATCGTGGCGCTGGGTGTCAGCGGTGACGGTGACACGGCCTCGATCGGCATCGGGCAGTTCGTTCACCTGATGCGGCGCAATTTGCCGATGATCTACATCATCGAAGACAACGGTGTCTATGGGCTGACCAAGGGACAGTTCTCGGCAACGGCGGATCTCGGCTCAAAGCTGAAGACCGGTGTCATCAATGATCTGCCCCCGATCGACACCTGCGCACTGGCGATCATGCTGGGCGCGACCTTTGTCGGACGCTCGTTCTCCGGCGACAAGCGACAACTGCACACCATGCTCAAGGCGGCGCTGTCGCACCGCGGCACCGTCATGCTCGATGTCATCTCCCCTTGCACCACCTTCAACGATCACGAAGGCTCGACCAAGTCGTACAAGTTCGTCAAGGACCACGAGGAGCCGCTGCACGACGTGGATTTCGTGCCGCACTTCCACGATATTGCCGTGGACTACGATGAGGGCACCAGCCTCAATGTCACCATGCACGACGGCTCCTCGTTGCGCCTGCGCAAGCTGGAGCACGATTACGATCCCACCAACAAGGTCGGAGCGGTCAAGCGCCTGATCGAATCGCACGATGCCGAAGAAGTGCTGACCGGGGTGCTGTACGTGAACACCACCGCGCCAAACTTCATCGACATGATCAACATGACCGACCAGCCGTTGGCTACGCTGCCGGAAGGCGTCACCCGTCCCTCGCGCCAAGCGCTGGAGGAATGCATGGAGGCGCTGCGGTAATAAGCTCTCAGCCGTCAGCTCTCACCCACGACCTTCCTTCACAAAGCTATTTCTGTTTGACCTGGTCCGTTTGCCTCTGTTTTGCTTCTAAGTTCTTAGAAGTGGGTAGTTCCGGCAATCCGACCATGGAAGAGGCCAATGCATCTGCTCGCGGCCGCTGCAGCGAAGAAAACGTTCTGGCACCTGATCAGGCACCTGGGTGGTCCGGGGCTGATCGTCCTCGGGCTGGTGGACAACTCTTTCATTCCCCTGCCGGGCAGCATGGATGCCGCGACAATTGTGCTCGCAGCGGCGCGCCGGGAGCCCTGGTGGTATTACGCCATCATGGCTCTCATGGGGTCTTTGATTGGTGGTTTTTTGACCTACCGGATCGGCCTCAAGGGCGGACACGAGACACTCGATAGGAAACTCTCCAAGAAACATGCAGACCAGGCCAACCGCATTCTCCAGCGCTATGGATTCTGGTCGATTGCGGGAACCGCCATTTGCCCGCCGCCGGTGCCTATTGTTCCCACCCTGATTGTTGCCGGAGCCCTGAAGTATCCGCCGGTGAAGTTTTTGACCGCGCTAGCGCTGGGCCGGGCCGCACGCTACATGTTGCTCGCCTACCTCGGCTTCCGCTATGGACGGCACATCGTCCGCTGGCTTAGCCGCTACTACCAGCCGGCGCTCTACACCTTGATTGCACTGGCGGTGGCGGGTGCGCTCGGGGCGATTTTCTACTGGTGGCGCAATCGAACGCACAAAGACGACGCTGGTGGACAGGTCCACAAAACCGCTTAGCGGACAGGGGTAGTGGTGCAGTTTGGACGTTGGGACACTCGAAGTACATGGCCCAACAATATGGTGTCATCCCGAGCGAGGGTGGCCTGCTGTTGGCCGCCGCAGTCGAGGGAACCCCTATAGCACGAAGAATCTCTGATTAAATAGGGGTCCTTCGACTCCGGTTCGTTCGCTGCGCGAACGAATCTCCGCTCAGGATGACACGGGTTTCGGGGCGCAGTCCTGGCTCTGCCCAGCTTATTTTCAAACTGCACCGCTACCCGGACAGGGCATTTCTTGACCGGGCTGACCTGCTTAAACGCTGCTTCCTAACGGCGGCTAAGCAGAACAAAGCCGCCGGGCATCAACCATGATTCCGGCGGCGTTTATCGACAAGCAGAAACCGGCGGCAAGGTTCAATAGGCAAAGTACGGCCCGTTTCCTCCGGGCGTAATCGCGCCGTCGATGGCGGTGAATATGCTTCGTCCATAGAAGAATGACAGCCCCCAATCGAATTCCGCCGGCGTGCTTATATAGGGCCCACCGAGCGTGCTGAAGGCAGTGTTGCTGCTGTTGAGGAGATTGTCTGCGTTCTCGATGCTGAAGTTTACAGTGACGCCAGCATTCATGTTCGTGCCCTGGTTTTGGGCGCTCAAATTGTCGGGCGAGGTGCTTGGGCAGTACCAGTCCTGATTGGGGCTGGGACAGGTTGCAATGCTGGAATCATTGAAGAAAAATCCGTTCGAACCGCTGTCGAGGAAGCCCGGGATACTGCTCCCGTTGAAGGTGGTGGTGAGTTCGCCTTCGCCATTCAAACCATACACCTGGGCGCTGCCCAACCCATTGTTCGATTCCGTTCCGATGCCGAAGATCAACGAGCCGGTTAAGTACGGTCCGCCCACAGGCGACGAGCCGCCGTCAGCAACGGAAGGCAACAGGATCAGCACGCCATTGTTGTCTGTCGCAAACGCTGTCACCGGGTTCGGTATCTGCTGCGCGATAGCAATGTTGGCGGGAGTGCAGCCCGAAGATGGGCAGTCGTAGTAGACACACGGGGCGTTGTTGCTACCATTACAGGTCGAGCCCTGGGACACACAGTATTGCCCGCAATCCTGCGGGAACAGCCCCACGCCGATAATGCCATTCGCGCCGAAGTCTCCCAAGCTGTTGCCCTCGTTACCCGCCCCTCCCGAGGGATTCTGGTTGGAACAACTGGTTGGAACGCCCGGCGAACTGGTTGAGGGAAGAATGACCTGCACTGGCACCGACGAGGCTGTCTCCCCCGACACAGTCACAGTGGCGGTGTTGACCGTTCCCCAGACATAGCCGTCGAGGAACACAAGACACTCGCCAAATGCGTCGTTATTATTAGGATCGTTTTCCCCAGGCAAGGAAAGGCTGAACTCACCCCCAGCGGCGCTCGACAGCAATCGCAGACCGGAGGAGCCAGTGTCCACCATTACATGATCGACGGTCTGACATTGGCCCCCGCTTCCCGGCACGCAAACCTTGACGGTGACAAATGCCGCATTCGTAGAGGTATAGCCCAGCCCTGCCGGCCCAGCGTCAACCGAGATGGGTGCAACGTTAGCCCCCGCAGATGCCGGATTTACCGTGACGCTCGCCGTTCCTGACACGCTGGTATTCTGCACCGAGGTCGCCGTCACGGTTACCGATGTGCTTGCACTAACGGTAGGGGCGGTCAACAGGCCCGACGAGGAGATCGTGCCGGCGCCGGTGCTCCACGTCACCGCTGTATTGAAATTGCCCGTCCCCCCGACGATCGCTGTGCATTGACTAGTCCCGCCGGAGCTGACCGTGGAAGGCGAACAAGTCACGCTGACCGAGGTGACCGAAGAGCTGCCGCCTCCGCCACCGCAGGCAGCCAATCCGATAATGCTTCCCAGCACGAGCAACAGCACAAATCTGCGCACCATCACGAGATTGTCTCCCTTCAGTGGATATCGCTGGCTTGAACGCCCTGTGGCACTAATTGTGGAATGTAGGCTTGTCCGTGAAAGCTGCGCATGTGTCCGCCTTGCGAGAACACCATGCCTGGGGTTTCGATCAGCACCGGACCGCGGCGCCGACGGGGCTGTTGCGCGGCCTGCTCGGCAGTTTTTTGCTGTGCAATCGCTTCCTGCGCCTGTTGGTAGTACGGGCCAAGCAACTGCTGGAAGTTAGGCGGAAACTGGCCTTCCCAAGCCACGCCGAAGACGGCTCCCGCGGGCGAGACGAACTCGCGCACCTTGGCTCCCGAAGGCATAGTGATCTCGTGCAAGACATACGTGCTTTTGTCAACGCTGCTGAGCGTACCATTCCAATTCGTCTGGTTGGTGAGAACAGAACCCGCGTTGTCGCCCAGCGTCGCCCACATGGGAATGGGCAGCAACACCAGAAGTACAGGCCATAGGATTCGAACCCGCGGGCTTGCGGTCGAAGTAAAGAGCTTCATTTCTTTTCGCCTTCTTTCCCAGCGGCCCCGAAGTTCCCGCCGGCCAAGACCGGAGTACGCACGTTATGCCAGCCGAAATACCAGGTTGTCCAAGCGGCCGGCGCAGATGATCGCCGCAGTTATAAACTCGCATTCCGCGACATTGTTTCGCGGATGTTTGTTCAATTCAGGTGGCGCGATTGCTTACCGGAGCCACGACCCATTTAATACTTCACCTGGAGCCGTGCAGAAAGTTCCAGCGTCTTCCGAGCATGTCCTCGGAAGGGGGGCGATTTCGCCTGACGCTTCCATCCTCACTCTAAGACCGCTAGAATAACCTGTGGGGTTGCCAGCCCTTCGCATTTCTTATGTCGTTGCCTAAAGCTCAAGCGCTGGAACTGTATCGTTCCGATGATCTGATCGGCATCGGCATGGAAGCCGACGCGGTGCGCCGCAAGCTGCATCCCGACGGAGTGGTCACCTACATCATCGACCGTAACAGCTCAAGAGGAAACTCGGCTGCCGCAAGAGCCACAAAAGCTGGCGCCCACGGTCAGCTTTGTTCCGCATCTGCTGCATAAGAACTGTGTCGCTTGGATCGGCGCCGGTCGGAGGTACTGATCTAATTCCGTGTTGATGATTATCAAGGGGTAAGTTTTTTAACGTCTGCTGCTGGAACATCTCGCGACTGGGTGTCCAACTGATTCTTAATGTGTGAGTTGAGTTGACTCTCATTTCTCCCAATCGTTAGAATGGCAGGCTTGCAGAGAATCTCTCGTATAACCAATTCCTTCAACATCCTTCTCGTTGTGGTCGCCTGCACCAATATTGCAGTGTCAGAGGTCATTGCGATTACATGTTCTCCCAACTCAACGACGCCTGCATCGCAAGCCAGGGTCACGGCCTGAACGCATAGACTCATGCTTCCACCAAACACGTTAAGGGCACTTGCGACCAAGCTGAGGTCTTGAGCCAGCACCCCTCTGTCTTTGAACGGCGGTGCAATTGGGTCAAACGGTAGATGCGCCCTAATGATCGGGACGTTATGTTTTTCCAATAATCGCTGAGTGTCATCCGAAATGCGCACATTCAATGGCTTTCCTTCGGACGTGAACTCTTTGCCTTGCGGAAATGTCACGGCAACGAGCCGGATATGGCTGTATTCTTCAAGGGCGCAGAAATCCTCTAATGCTAACTGAACGCCCTCACCCCGCGCGGTAAAGATCACGATCTTCGAGACATTTTGCTGCTTGGCCGCTTGAAAGGCGATTTTCAGACACTCCGACAGATTGGCTCTTCCCTCCTGCAAGAAGTACGTAATCGGGGTTACAAATTGCTGTGCCATAAGAATCAAATTATGCGGTAGCCAAGTTCATCTGCCATAAGCGTTCCAGCTTCTCGTACCTTGAACGAAGCCCTCACAAAGTCGAATAGGTCAACTGCGTCCAACACAATGCCAGTGACGTGTGATTGTGGTAGATGTTGAGTTGCATCGCGTGCAGGATGCAGGTGCACGACTTGATAAATATCATCGATACGCACGAAAACCGGATCCGCAGGATTGCGTAGAGGTGTTCCATCGGCAGCCGTTCCCACAGTCGGACCGAAGTGGTAGGAAAATGATATTCGCCGACTCAGTGAAAGACCAGCGCGTTTTGCGAAATGCTCCCCGATGCGGATGTAAGACTTCGGGTCATTGCTGAATACGAGATACCACTCCAAAGTCCACGTGTACTGGTTGCTGTAGGTGAATGTTGGCCCATCAAGTTCAGTACAATCGGGAGGACGCACGATGGCACCATAACCCGCATCAAACCACCTCCTGTATGCGAGATAGTCGTCCGTCGGGCCAGGCAATTCAGGCCGCCAATTGCTCTTGAGCTTCTACGCCTGTGGCGATTTCTCCTCCATGAGAAAGCGTAGCGAGATAGCCAGTGTGCACCTCTTGATACGATTCCTTTAAGGCTCGCCGATGATCGACGAGAGCCTGCCAGCGGAATGCGTCATCCTCAGGTACGCGCTCTCTCGATTTCTCATCCCGAAAAAAGTCAGCGCTGGACAAAGTGTATTTGCCCTCCAACCCCAAGATCATTTGCTCGACATCATTCAGGGAGAGATAAACTTCACGGATAGGCGACATCGGTCAAACCTCCTGCCAAGGGCAATTACACGGCAGATCAAGCCGAGTTCCAAATGCCCCGCACATGGGGTAAACCTTTAGATGCAGTGCCAAGACGCCTTAAACTTATTCCGTAACCCCCACAATTGTCAATCAAGAAATCATCGAATGCTGTGACATGGGTCACATGAGAACCAATTCCGAAAGAGTCCAAATGTGATCGGTCACACCCGCCGCCATCGCGGGCGTCATGCGGATTGCCGTATTCACGCGGCACATGTTGTACCAGGCGACCCACAGAGCCACGCACGCCTTGTGATTCGCCAGCTTGCGGCTGTGTGCGTTTGTCCGGCGAACGTAGCGGCGCAGGTGGGTCCGAACGGAAAGATTCAACCGTTCAACATGGGATGTACTTATGAAACGCGGCTCGGGCTGTCCGCTCCGGACATTTTGTAGAGTTCCCGTGACACGGCTTGTGGCAGCAAACCAATCAGGCCCAACGAAATCAGGACTGCTGAAAAGTTTGATTAGCTGAGCGTAATGGACATGTACGTCGAAGTGCGCATCAACCGCGTCCACATAGGCTCGCAGCCCATCGGTTGTTAGCTGGTACACGCCTTCCGTGCGCTCGCGCAGATCACGGATGAACTCAAAGGCGCTCTCGGCGTCACGATTGCCGATGTGATGGCAGATTATCAGCTTGGTTTCGCTGTCCAAGGCCAGCCAGCACCACACGCTCCCCCATTCCTTTGGGGCGTCGGAGCGCAAACGATTCTCGTGGCAGCCCACGAAGCTGTGAAGCTCATCGGCCTGGACAAGATGCGGACGAATGCCGCGCACTTTCGCGTCCAGTAACCGCTGAGACTTTTCTCCCGCTGTGACCATCAACGCCAGAATCGTGTGGATGTGAAGCCCGGTCAATCGGCTGATGGCCCGCACGGATGTTCCTTCCATCATCAATTCCAGCACGCGGGTCGCCTTGTCCAAATCCGTGTAGTGGTTACCGAGTGAAGGAGTCGGCTCTGCGAAGGTTGCCTTGCAAGATGCGCAGCGCCATCTCTGAATGCGCCTTTTCCCGAAGAATCCAAATCGTTTGCAGGTTCCATGAGTACAACGAAGACACGTCATATCGGCCTTGCCTTTCGGCGGGCATGGGCCGATAATTCGTTTGCGGTCGGTTAGCGGCCCTGTCCGCTAGCTGATTGACCCCGTTTGCCAGTTAGCCGCTGGCGACGGGGTTTTTGCTTACATCACCTATTATTGTACCCACAAAAACGGTACAGTCAAGAGAAAAGTGTTGACTTGTACCATTTTTGTTGGTACAATAATTGCATGAAAAAGGCTGGAAGACCTCGACAAGCGACCACACGAAGTGAATATCTCGAACTGCGGCTTACCGAAGGCGAAAAACGGGCTTTTAGCGAAGCTGCGCAAATCTCCGGTATTTCGGTTTCAACATGGGTGAGGGAAAGGCTTCGCCGTGCAGTTATTCGCGAGCTAGAAGAGGCTGGACGATCCGCCACGTACCTCTTGGGAGTTTAGAATGCCGGGAAAAGAAGAATTTGGATTTCGACATGAGGGGATCGGCAATGTGCTCGCGCACAGCCGAGTAGCGGTGCCGCTCAATCAGCGCGAATACTCGTGGGAGAAAGAGCACATTATTGATCTTTTTAGTGATCTAGCGAATGCCATCGCTTCTCATAGGTCAACATATTTTCTTGGAACAATTGTCCTGACACGCGGTGCGAGCGATGTTCCAGAAGTATCGGACGGCCAACAACGCTTAGCGACTACTAGCATTCTGCTTGCGTCAATTCGCGACTACTTCAAAGCGGCAAGAGATTACAAACGTAAAGAATCGATCGAACAGGAGTTCCTGAAAACTACCGACTTGGAAACCACGGAAACCGTCCCTAAGCTCTCCCTAAACGTTGATGACAACGAGTTTTTTAGAAAATACATCGTGGATGGCGACAAGACGGCTGAACCATCGAAAGAATCCCACAAGCGCATTGAGCTAGCCGCAAAACTGGCAACAGAACACATTCACACCATCATCGATCCTTTTAAGAGGGACGACCTAAAAGTTCAGCGATTACTTGAATGGGTGAAGTTCCTTCGAGAAGGTGCTGAGGTAATCGTCTTACAAGTCCCAGACCACTTGAATGCGTTCGTAATGTTTGAGACGTTGAATGACCGCGGCCTGAAGGCATCACAAGCAGACTTGATTAAGAATCATCTCCTGAGCCTTTGCGGGCTGCCCAAAATGAAACAGGGACAGCAGAAATGGGCTGAGATGCTCGGTATTTTGGAATCCCTTGGTCAAGACGAAATAACTATCAGCTATCTGCATCACTTGCTCATTTTGAAAACTGGTCCGACCACTGCGCGAGAAATCTTTGACAAGGTGCGAAATCTCGTAAACAGCCAGTCGCGCTCGCTCGAATTTCTGGAGGAACTGGCAGACAGCGCGAATGATTACGCTGCCTTGTTTAACCCGGAGCATCGCAAATGGAATGAGTATGGCACATCCACGCGAAAGCACCTGATAACAATTCAACGTGATTTGCGCGTCGAGCAGATTAGACCCCTGCTGTTTGCGATTGCCCGTCACTTTTCCGTTAAAGAGGCGAAAGAGGCAATTCGCTTGGCGGTATTTTGGTCTGTGCGATTCCTAATGGCCGGAGGACGAGGCGGACTGCTGGACAGGAATTACGCCCAACGCGCCGAAGAAATAGCATCCGGAAAGATCAAGACGGCAAGCGCCCTAAAAACGGCGCTGGCGGACATACTGCCGTCCGATGCGTTATTTGAAACTGCGATGGCGGAGGCTCGAATCTCGCAGATTTTCGTTGCTCGATACCTACTTCGCGCTCTAGAGATGAAGGCCAAAAAAGACCCAGAGCCGGAAAATATTCCGAATGAGGAAGAGAACGTTATCAATTTGGAACACATCCTGCCGGAACATCCCGGCGGCAACTGGAGCCATGTTGATTCTGATACTGCCGCCGTTATGTACAAGCGCCTCGGTAATATGGTGCTGTTGCAGGCCAAGAAAAATGCCCTGATCGGCAACAGTTCATTCAGCGATAAGCGAAAGCACTTGAAAGACTCCGCCTTTGTGCTCACCTCTGATGTGGCCAAGTGCTCTCAGTGGGGAGCAAAGGAAATAAAAGAACGTCAATCCAAGCTTGCCCAACTCGCGGTCGAGACGTGGCCGCTTTCTTGAAGAACGGGAGAATTCACATGGCAATACAAGACAATGCCAGGAAACAACTGCAGGACGCCATAAATCAACTCAGGACTGACATTGCGGAGTTGGAGGGGCATCTGCCCATGTGGATTTCAGAGAATACCACTGGCACAAAATTGTATCGCCCCATCGCCAAGCAAATCGTTCATTCCGCTGGGAGATTGGAAGAGATCGTCAAGAAAAACACATATTCTTCCTAGCAACACGGAATTAGATCAGTACCCGGTCGGACCTGCATAGCGACCGGCACTTGAGAGGTCATGACTCCAGAAGACCGGCCTGCCGCCGCCGCTTGCGCCTCCATCCGGGGGAGATAAGCTGCCGGTCCTAGATATTGAGAACTTCCAAAGCCGAGAATCATGTAGCCTATAGGGAAAAGGAATAGAAGAAAGAATCCAAAGGCTCCGCTTTTTCCGAAGGACTTCGCGATGTGATAGGTCTCAACGATGAGTATCGGAATGTTGAGCAGTGGAATGACGATCAGAAGAAGCCACCAACCGGACATCCCGCCAATTTTCAACAGAACATAAGTGTTGTAGATGGGAATTAGAGCGGCCCAACCCGGCTGTCCCGCCTTACTAAATACCTTCCACATACTCGCAATGACCAGGACCACAAAAACCACCGCGATTAAGGCGCTAAAAAGCCGTATCATGAGAACATCGTCCATTTTTTGCTCCCAGTGGAAAAGCGTTGTATGGTTTCAGTGCGGAATGTACATTTCCTGCTGAAGGCACGTCAACGAAATTCTTCGGCGGCGAACAAAAGCAGGCGCTGCCACGGGGTGAGAGGCCCAAACAACACTCCATTATCGCAGAGCACTGGGCAGTGGCTTCCATAGCAGTCGAATCGCCGATAGAATGGTTTTTGTGGGAGACCTGCGATGTCGTTGACTAAAGCTCAAGCGCTGGAACTGTATCGTTCCGATGATCTGATCGGCATCGGCATGGAAGCCGACGCGGTGCGCCGCAAGCTGCATCCCGACGGAGTGGTCACCTACATCATCGACCGCAACATTAACTACACCAACTTCTGCACCGAGTATTGCACCTTCTGCGCGTTTTACCGTCCGCTCAAAGGCAAGCTGGCGAATGAAGGCTACATCCTCGATTTCGAGACCATCTACGACAAAGTGCAGGAGACGGTGGAGCTCGGCGGCACCGGCGTGCTTCTGCAAGGCGGCCTGCATCCCGACCTGAAGATCGAATGGTACGAAGAACTGCTGCGCGGCATGAAGCAGCGCTTCCCGCAGGTGCATCTCCATTGCTTCTCGGCGTCGGAGATCATCTGCATCGCCGAAGTCAGTGGCCTAACCATCGAAGATACAATTCGCCGCTTGCGCGATGCTGGGCTGGATTCCATTCCCGGCGGCGGCGCCGAAATCCTCGACGACGAAGTGCGCTACAAGATCGCCCGCCTGAAGTGCCTGACCAACGATTGGCTCAATGTTCATCGCACCGCGCACAAAATCGGCATGCGCACCACGGCGACCATGATGTTCGGCGTCGGCGAAACCTACGAGCATCGCATCAATCACTTCCAGGCGATCTACGATTTGCAGGAGGAGACCGGCGGCTTCACCGCCTTCATTCCCTGGTCGTTCCAGCCGCAAAACACGGCGCTCGGCGGCCGCGGCTGGGACGAGGCCACCGCCGTCGAGTATTTGAAGACGCTGGCCATCGCGCGCATCTTCCTTAGCAACTTCGAAAATGTTCAGTCGAGTTGGGTGACGCAGGGGCTAAAGGTCTGCCAGACCGGCCTGCGCTTCGGCGGCAATGATGTGGGCTCGGTGATGATCGAGGAGAACGTCGTGCGCGCTGCCGGCGTCCGCAACTGCACCACCGAGGAAGAGCTGCGGCGCATCATTCGCGACGCCGGATTCCGCCCCGCGCAGCGCGACACGCTCTATACGAAATTCTTCTTGAACTAATTTGTGATTTCACGAGATGGCCGGTTCCGTTACTGATCGAACGGAATTAGATCAATAGCTCGGTTATTACCGTGATGGCGGTGATGACGCGTCTGTTATAATCAAGCGGTGGCGCAGACTGGTGTTGACAGTTTCAGACCTAAGTTGCGCGCCTATGCTGCGTGACCTTCCGCAGTTCCTGCCTTAGTCGGGGAGTGGCTCAGCCTGGTAGAGCACCTGGTTCGGGACCAGGGGGTCGGAGGTTCAAATCCTCTCTCCCCGACCAATATCTTCAAGGTTCGACCTGGAGACATGGGTGACAGTATGTACCGGTCACATGGGTAACACTTTTGGACCGAAGGGATTTTGCAGCGGTTCCAAGACTCTCGTCTCCAAATCGAAGTAGCCCAGATCATACTCCATAAAACTCACCAGCCAGATATCATGGTGAACTTCCTTGATGCCAACGGCCTGTCCGGCAAAAACGGTGCTGAGGTTAATGGAAAACAGGAAAGTGTAACCTATGTGTCCGGTACGAACTGTTACCTATCTGTCGGGTCGTTCACAATCAATTAGCGCGCTGGCCGCCATTTTGAGCGTCTGACTGCGGTGAAAATTGCGGGTACCCGATCTCAATTTCGGTCCCGTTCTGGCTGATAGCCTCAACTGCTCCCCGCATGTCATCGATCCCAAAGTGCCCATACTTTGCGGCCATCTTCGCCATCGCGCCGGCTTCTTTAACGTCACCGATCGGTTGTGTTGGTCCGTGTGGGAAAACACGTCCCCGGCGAAGCCAAACCTGTCTTTGGTTCGCGACGGCATACGCTCTCACGGACTCGGCTGCCGGTGCAGGGTATAAATCGCGTTGCGAAAGCCCTCCGGCGTCACCCTTACCGGTCCCTGGTAGGGACGGTCGACGTTCGCGATGGCAACCAGCACTAACGAGATGAGGAAACTCAGCATAAACACCTGTAGCAAGTGAATCCGGAAATTCGCCACGCCAAAGAAACAGGAAGAAACGACGGTGATGATGCCACCTGAGATCAGTATGGCCCACAGGATGAAGGGCAGGGTTTCGCGGTTCTGCGTGGCCCGAATACGACGGTATTGCGTCAAGCCCCGCAACTCCTCCATGAGTTGGTAAGCCGCAATGGCGTCGGGCTGAGCGTGCGCCTGGGCTTGTCCGGCAAGTGTCCAGAACTGGTTGATCATCTCGCCGCCTTCCGGTGGCAACTCTCGGTTTAGCATCGCGGGCCACTCACGGTCCAGTGCGTTGTCGGCATAGCGCGCACAGAGGTCCTGGATTGCTCTTGCATTCGGATCCTGCAACTGGCTGGCGATGCGGAAAACGTTTACCAGCGAGTTAGCTTCCTGCTCTTCGTTGGCCTGCGCCTCCTGAAACATGTTCCATACGCCCGCAAGCGTAAAGGCCAGGATCACCGCATAGGTGGTGCCGATGACCGCGACAACGGCCCCCGTGAAGTCGTTCGACTCCTTGCGCGCGGGCACGGTGGTAGTCCGCGTCACCAGGAACAGAAAAAGCAAGGCTCCGCTGACACAGGCGATGATAATGAGAATGTTATTCACTGATGCTTCACTTCTCGCGAACCGATCAGCCGTTCCGCCGAGCAGACTCATTACCCGAGGCTGTACTTGGGCGTCACACCGTTCAGTGTGTATTGTCCGCGATTGCTCGAGGTGCCGTTTGCCTTCCAGACCCCAAAGAACGCCTCGCTGTTCGAGCCATTCGCTGGCCCCTTCCACGGTTCGTCGTAGGCCGCGAAGATGATCGTCTTCACCCCATTCGAGTTTGCCCAGTCAACCATCGCTGCGTAATACCACTGGGCGTTAGTTGCATTTGCGAGGAACGCATTGGGCTGGTCCTTCTGCGAGCCTTGCGTCGGCCAGCCAGTTTCACCAATACGAATCTCAAGGCCGACGCCTTGATTGGAAAATGCTTTCTTCAGCCCCGATAGCTGGTTCGTCATGCTTGCGGTTACCGACTGGGTGAACGAAGCCTGAGTAGGATTCTGCCCGATCTGTCTGGCAATGTCCTTGTCAAAATAGGCGTACATGTTGCCGTAGACATGGTCTTCGCACGCCGACATCAGCGCCAGCAGTTTTTGCCGCATGGTGGCATAATTCGAGCTGGTATTGTCCACGCCGCCGAGTACGCCCCACTGCTGGCGCGTGGTGATGGGCAGGGTCGCCGCCGTGAAGGGGGCGCGCTTGCTCTTCGCGTAGTTGATCAGGTCAATGATCGCCTGGGTTGAGTTCGGTCCCCAGATGCACTCGTTACCGATGACGAGATCAACCACGTTGTTGTACGTTTTGGCCTGCTGAATGGCGTAATCGATCTCCGTCTTTGTCCACTCCACGTTGATGAAGTCATTATTTGAGTCGGCGCCGAGTTGGTAGCAGCCGGCGGAAACCTTTAGCCCGACACCGGCAGCGGCCTGGATGTTCAAGCGGTTGCCATCCTGAACGATCGGCTTGCCCTGCCAGACAAATGTTCCTTGTCCGTAGGTCGCGATCAGGGAAAAGTGCTCGGCCACCGGCTTTAGCAGTTGGTTCACCTGGTCGAGTGTGTAAGCGTTGTAAAGGACTGGACCGTCACCAACCCAAGGTCCGACGTAAGGCTCAAAGGCTGCTCCGTAGATGCTCATGATTTCCCTCTGCGCAATTGGAACTTTCGGAACGGCTTATACATTGTTGCGGACTCATAGTCCGCCCCGCAATTCCAAAATGACAGGTCCAAGCCTCCGAAGTATCCTTTGCGCTATCAAAATCGCGTAAGTACTGGCGTTGGCCCGATCATACAGCGGTTCAGGCCAACTTCAAGAAGGAAATGTGGTTTAACTTCTTGCTGCTCACCTCGACTCCGTTAAGCGAAGCGGCTGCCTTGGGGAAATCGTCGCGACGGTAATATCACCTCGACCAGCATGACCCTGGATTAGAGGGTGAAGCAAGCGGCGAAGATGACACGGCTGAGTTGCCATTGGACCCGTACCGCGTCCTGAGCCTGGCCAAAGAAATATTCATTGCTGGAGTCCCTGGTTGGGTTTATAGTGCGGGCGGTGCGAGCCAGAACGTAAGTTCTGGTTAAGGAAATCTCGACCAGCTAGGAGGCCAACATGACAGCAGCAGTTCCACACCAGGGGATTCAGCGTCAGGGGAATATGTTTGGAAAACGCGTTGCGAACGGGAAGATCGCGATCGCGCTTCTGGTTTTGGGCCTCGTTGTTCTTGCCGCCCCTTTGTATTGTGCCGCCCAGGACGCGGGGCAGGTCAAATTTGTGAACTCGTGCAAATACAGTCTAACCTTCGACTCAACAGGTCCCCAGATTGGTAAGTTGGCCGCGGGTGGCCAAAAATCGATCGCCATTTCCTCCTTCCATCAAATGGGTCAGAACCGAATCATTGTGTACCCCAACCTGACCGACGACCAGTGCCCAGATTGCGACGGGTGGACGGATCTCGGCGGACCTCCGGGGACCACGCAGCGCCAAGGCTGGATGTGGGAGGGCAACGACGCGAAATATGCTGCCTATTGCAATCCCAGTCTCAGCGGACGCGACATATGCAGGCAGCAGCACAATTGTTGCGGCGCCGGTATGGTCCAGGACGGCACCTTCGGTACCCACTTTGAGTTCACGCCCAACGCAGGAGGCAATGACTTCGTTAATTTGAGCACGAACTATGGCTCGGGTCCTCACTCGCCGCCCAATCTGTGTCCAAAGGGAGGACCCGACGACTGCGTGGACAAAGCAGCCGTCATCTTCTACAACGTGCCGATCGAATGGACAACGAACTTGAATTGTTCGTTCACCAAGAAGGGCACGCAGGTAAAGGGTGGAAAATGCTTTGCAGCGAGCTGTCCGGACGCCTACCAGCACCCGACCGACGACAAGCAGGTGGCGTGCCCGGTGAATGCGGCGCGCGGGTACGTAGTGACTTACTGCCCTGCTGGCTCCAGCATGCCCAATCCCAGGTAGCTTGTCCGGCCGGGACTACCGGTGAGCTTTCACCAGAGGTAAGTTAGGGATGATTTTCGACAGAGCTTGCCGAAGGAGCTTGCTCTGAGCTTGTCGAAGGGTTCGGGTCCCGGTTTCGGACGCTGTGCAGCGTGGTCACCGTGCCGTTTGGGGTGATCTTGAACACCGTCCCCAAGACGGTTGCCCCCGCCTTGGTACGTTGCAAATGGCAAAGCCGGTGCCCGTATGGCGTGCGGTCCGGGAGATCACACCGTAAAGCGGTCGCCAGCAGCGCGCGAGCTGGGCTAAACTGATTCCCGGCTACAACGCTGTTCTCGTGCTTCGCGGCTATGCGTACTCTCGCCATCATTAGTTGCGCTTTCTGGCTTGTTCCTGGCATGTTCGCCCAGAACTGGAAGCAGGTTCACAAGAAGGACGAGATAAAGTGGACGAAAGCGACGGGGCTGGATCCAATCACCATCCACAAACTCTGGCGAGCAGCCTCACGTGTTCCCGACGAAAAGGATGACGATTCGCGCATTGCGAACCTTGATCTCGAAGGTCTGGCGGAACGCCACGATGTGCTGCTCGTTACCTATGCGGGGGAGAAAAATTGCCTGACCATCACCGTCTTCCGCCAGCTTTCGGACATCAAGTTCTCAAAGTTGTGGTCGGTTGAGCAGCCTCCCGATGGAACCGGCTTCTGCGATACCGCATTCGGCAGCGTCTACGCCGGCGCCCAGGACGGCGTTATCAACGTGCGAGTGCCGACCTCGGCTACCGACGGCTCGGTGAAATATGTGATTTATGCTTACGATTGGAACGGCATTACGTATCGCTTTGCGGGGCAGAAGGAAGTCCAGGGCAGATAAGATCTCCGTGCCTCCTGGTAAACCTAGTGCAAGGCACCGGCCAGGAATCCCGATACATCCTGCTTCAAACGATCCAGCGAGTCGCTTCGCAGGTACATCATATGTCCGGCGTCGTAATAGCCTAGGGTAATCTTCGCGTGCTGCCGAGGATCGAGGTTCATATGGTTTAGCGTGTACTGGGTGGCGAAGTACGGCGTCGCCAAGTCGTAATATCCCGAGGCCACGAACAACTTCATGTAGGGATTCTTGACGAAAGCCTGCCGCAGCGCTTCGCTTGTGTCCGTGAAGCCCTCTCCCGCCGATCCCCAATCCCATTCGAGAGCGTCGAGGATGTTGTATGCCAGGTCGGTTTTGTAGCCGAGATCAGCGCGGACGTAATGATTGAACGTCGCCGTGAACGGCGGCCGGATCACCGACATTGTGGGATCGTAAAGACTGCCTGCCGGTCCCTGGGAGAGCCTTGGGGCAGTGAAGCGGCTATCCAGGCGGCCCACGATGAGCCGCTGCGGACGCAGTAGCTCGCCGCAGAAAATCTCCTGCTTGATGCGGAGGTCGTTCTCATCAATGACGCTGCGGTCGAGACCAGTAAATCGCGTCAGTTGATCGACTACGCTTT
>Ga0181530_10002699_pt1 | contig 20738 bp, 20 predicted proteins | sample PEATcosm2014_Bin_42_FD_119769 | JGI IMG/M metagenome (GOLD analysis project Ga0181530, IMG submission 119769) | Peatland microbial communities from MTU Mesocosm Facility, Houghton, MI, USA - PEATcosm2014_Bin10_60_metaG | ecosystem: Environmental > Terrestrial > Soil > Wetlands > Peat | place... | reverse complement strand
GTTCCAACTCCCCCAAAAGACCCCGAGACGAACTCAAAAATGTAGTGGCGACCTTTTGGATCGTTGCCTTGCAAATCAACGACTTACGCTACCGCCCACCCCTCAACCATGAAATTTCGGTTAAACCGTGGTCCACCTCTTGTCCGCCTTTTTCACATACAGACGAACCACCGTTCCGCAATTGCGGCACAGGTCCACCACCAGCGGCTCCGTCGCCTTTACGAAATACTCGGTGTGATGCCCCAGGCCAATCGGACCCGCCTCGGTCATCTTGGAAATCCCGATGCTCTTGACGATGTCCGTCCCGCCGCATTCCGGGCAGGTGGCCGTCTTTTCCGGGGTGCTCTTTGGACTGCTCATAAATTCGCGAATATGTTTTTTCCGCCAGCCGGCCAAAACTGTGCCATCCCCGGCCCGCGCCGCAAGAAAATTCCCCGCGGTTTGAATTCAGCGCCGGCCCCAGGGGAAAAGCCGTTTCCGGGCCTGCGGTTCGGGAAGGCTGCCGAGGCGCACTTCCTTTCCGCCGGGCGCGAGGGTGATCTCCTGCCGCCCGGTTTCCTTGGAGGGCAGGGCCACCAGTTCCAGCGCCCAGATCAGCGAAATCACTTTGCCCGAAAAGCTGTAAGGCCCGTCCGGCAAGCGGAATCGAAACGGGCGCGCTTCCTCGCGCAGGGCATGATCAAACCGGACCGTTTCCACCACGCCCGCGTCTTTTTCCCCTTGTCCGCGCGTGAACCAAAACAGGCGCAACTCGACCGACTGCGGCGGCTTGTCCAGTTTCCAGGCGGCCGTGCCGGTGAGTTCTTCGCCGGGTTCAAACGCCGTCCGCCCCGCGCCGAGTTGGATTTTCACGTCGCTCATAATCACAAGCGCGCGGCCGTCGCGGCGGGCAGCACGGTGACGGGAAATTCCGCCTTCACGTCCGGCCCGCGCGCGGTTTGGCCGTGGACTTGAATCGCCCAGATAATTTTGTTGTGCGCGCCCGCAAGGGAAGGCACCAGGCTGGCCGGGATCGTCACGCGGGCTTCGCCGGACCGCATTTCGCGGGGTGTTGCGACGTTGGCAAACTCCAAATTCGCAAAGATGCTCGTGATGGTATTGGAATTTTCGCCGCGAGAGGCGGATTCCTCCCGCCCCTCCAGGCGCAGGCGCAGGTTTCGCAGGACGCCGGCCCGGCCGGTGAAATTCCATTGCACCTGGAGTGTGCCGCCCAAAGGAACCGCCCCGGGCGTCACAAGGAGATGCGGACGCGGATTGAGCACAGCCAGCAACCAATAGAAAACCCCGCCGATAATTCCCAAACCTATGACGACGAACGGAATCTGAAGAATCATCATCCCCCATTCCGGGTGGCCGTAGCGCCAACTGTTGATTGACTGGACCACAAACACAGAAACAATCCCATTCCAAAACAGACAGATGAACATCAGGCCGAACAACATGGTCCAGGGCGACACGGCGGGCTTGAGCACAAGCCGCTCCGCCCGCCCGCTGGAGGACAAGGCGGGGCCGGCGACGGCCGTGCCGGCTCCATGCGCCCCGCGCACGGCCTCCGTGGGTAGCACAGGCGACCCGCCTGTGCCGGTCGGCGACTCGCCGACCGGAACCGGAAGTGACGGACTGCAGGCACGCAGCAGTGCTTTTGCCAAACGTCGGATTCGGGGATCCGCCGGGCCAGTGGCCCGGCGGCACAGGCGAGTCGCCCGTGCTACCCAGGCACTATGAAATAACCAGACTAACCCAACGGCCCCCACCATCACGAACAGCAGCGGGAGCAGGCCAATCCACATCCGCGGGGTGAACCCGCGCTCCAGCGCCACGTCGGTTGGGTCATCCGGGTTGACGTAGCAAACCGCATTTGTGCCGCGCGGATACCGCGCCACAACGGCCTGTTTGCCCTCGTAGCCGCTGGAGGAGCCGCCCATGAAATCATAAGTGTTGGCTTTGAACTCGCGCCCTTTGATTTCGTAACTGTAGAAGATATTGACGCTGTAGGTGGTTCCATCATTGGCCCCTCCTTCGTGGCTTTTGACTTCGCTTGAAATCACGGCACACGGGACGGCGGGCCACGACCTGGCGCCCAGGATCTTGAACGCGGGCCGGAGGAAAAAGCCGTACAACGCGGCGCAGCCGATCAACAGGAAAGCAGAAAAGAAAAGGACCACAATCCACAAGCCCCTGGGCGGTGACGCCCGGTCGGAAATGGGTTGCGCGGCCATCTCGCCCGCCGATTTGCGAAACCATGCGTAATAGACGGCCCATGCGCCAAACCCCGCAAAGGGAACCGGAAACAAGACCAAGAGCAGCGAGAACAAATTGTACCGGACCAAAACGGCCTGCGATGGCGCGGAGGGATTCACGTAACAAAGCGCGCTGGAGCCGGGCGGATAGCGTTCTGTCAGCCGCGCAATCTTGTTGTAGTCTTCGGACTTTTCGGCGCTGCGCTTGTATTGATCCGAAGAATACTGCCGGCCATTAAAAGTGTAGCGGTATTTCACCTCGAAGAAAAAATCGCCGTTCTGATTCCCTCCTTGATTTTGCTGGCGGATTGCGCTGGCGGTGATTTCGCAGTCCGTCTTCCGCCACGACCAGGTTTGCAGTCCCGCGGTCGCGCCGCGCACGATGACCCAGCCGATGAGCAACCCCGCCCCCAGGAAAACGAGACCGAACAGGCTGAGGAACAATTTGCCGCCAATCCCCATTGGGGCTTCCTCTTGGTCGTTGGCGCGGAATCCAATCATGACGGCGGCGTTATCCCCGAAGCGGGTGCGTTTGACAAGATGGAAACATCGGGAAGGAAGTTCTGGCGATAGTCCGGGTTCGATGTTAGGATGCGCGGCACTATGTTTGAAGTTGCTGAGTTGGGCCGCAAGGTCTCAAGGCGGGAATTCGGCCGGGCCGAGCCGTCCTTGCGCTCGGAACTGCTGGATGCGCAGTTTGCCCTGAGAGGCCGCAAATTCCCCGTCATTGTCATCGTCTCCGGCGCGGACTGCGCCGGCAAGGGCGAGTTTGTCCACCGTCTCAACGAGTGGCTGGACCCGCGCGGGGTGGACACGCACGCCTTCGCGCAAAGCTCGGAGGAGGAACTGGCCCGGCCGCGCTTCTGGCGGTTCTGGCGCGCCCTGCCCGCGCGCGGGCGGATCGGGATTTTTCTCGGGTCCTGGTATTCGGAGCCGATGGTCCGGCGGGTCTATCGGGAAATCAAAGGGAGCGAATTGGATGGCGAACTGGATCGGATTGCCTTCTTTGAAAAGATGCTGGCCGACGATGGCGCGGTGATCGTCAAGCTCTGGTTCCATCTCAGCAAGAAGGAGCAGGCGCGGCGGCTCAAACAACTGGAGAGCGATCCCAACACTCGCGTTCGCGTCCGCCCGGTGGACCGCAAGCATCTCAAGCTCTATGACAAGTTTATCCGAACTAGCGAGCGCGTCATCCGCCGCACCGATTCGGCCCAGTGCCCGTGGCGCCTCATCGAGGCGACGGACCGCCGTTTCCGCGAATTAACCGCCGGCCGCATCATACTGGAAGCGCTGCAAGCGCGCCTCCAGGAGGACGCCGCCGCGAAGGAACCGTCCCCCGCCGCCGCAGCGCCGCCGCCGCCCGCGCGCGCGAAATCCGGGGCGACCGTCCTGGACCATGTGGACCTGACGCAGAAGCTGACCGGCCGGCGGTATCGGGAGGAATTGGAGAAATACTCGGGGCGTCTCACGCGGCTGACTTGGGAGGCCAGGGCGAAAAAGATTTCGACGGTGGCCGCCTTTGAGGGCTGGGACGCCGCGGGCAAGGGCAGCGCGATCCGGCGGGTGACGGCGGCGATTGATCCGCGGCTCTACCGGATCATTCCCATCGCGGCGCCGACGGATGAGGAGAGGGCGCACCATTATTTCTGGCGCTTCTGGCGTCGTCTTCCGCTGGCGGGCTACGTGACGATTTTTGACCGGTCGTGGTACGGGCGCGTCCTGGTGGAGCGGGTGGAGAAATTCGCCACTGAGGCCGAGTGGAAGCGGGCCTATCTGGAAATCAACGATTTTGAGGAGCAACTGGCGGACCGTGGCATCGCGCTGGCGAAGTTCTGGATTCACATCAGCAAAGAGGAACAACTGCGGCGGTTCCAGGAGCGCGAGCACATCCAGTTCAAACGCTACAAAATTACCGGCGAAGACTGGCGCAACCGCAAGAAATGGGATGCTTACAAAGAAGCCATTAACGAAATGGTCGCGCGCACCAGCACGGAATTCGCGCCGTGGACCGTGGTGCCCGGAAACGACAAAAACTTCGCGCGGGTGCGGATTCTGAAGACCCTGTGCGAAGCCCTGGAGCGATTGCTCTGAGTGGTGGACACACTAACTAAAGTTTCAAGGCCCGTCACCGGCGATTTGTGGGGCGGCCTGGCCGCGATGCTGGTGGTGCTGCCTTCTTCGATTGCTTTCGGCGTGGCCTCCTACGCCGCGCTGGGCAGCGACTACGTTGCCAACGGCGTCCTGGCGGGCATCTTCGGCGCGATTGCCGCCGGCCTCCTTTCCTCGCCCCTGGGCGGCTCGCCCCGCTTGATTTCCGCGCCATGCGGGCCGGCGGCCGCCGTCCTGTCGGCGTTCGCCGCGGAAATGATGGCCGCGCCGCGAGGCGGGCCGGGCCTGCCGCCGGAGCGGGTCGCGGCGCTGATGATCGGGGTCGCGCTGCTGTCCGGCGCGCTGCAATTTCTTTACGGCGCAATTGGCGGCGGCAAGTTGATCAAGTTCATTCCCTATCCGGTGGTCGCCGGCTATTTGAGCGGAGTTGGAGCGCTGATTTTTGCCAGCCAGATTCCCGGTTTCCTGGGCTTTTCGCAAAGCGCCGGCTTGATGGCGGGCCTCTCGGCGCCGGAGCATTGGAGATGGCAGGGCATCGCCGTCGGCTTGACAACCGTGGCCGGGATACTGGCCGCGCCCAAACTGACCAAGGCCGTTCCGGCGCCCATCCTCGGCTTGGCGGCGGGAATGCTCGCCTACGCCGGCCTCGGTTTGGCCTTCCCGGAAATGTTCCGCCAATCCGGCAACCAGCTCGTGCTCGGACCGGTCGCCGGCGGCTTCGGCGCCGTCTGGCCGCACCTGGCGGGCGCGTGGAAAAGCATGGGCGCGCTGGAGTCTTCCGATTGGAAGCGGCTCCTGGTTCCGGCGCTCACGCTTTCCGCCCTGCTTTCGATTGACACGCTCAAGACATGCGTGATCGTGGACACGCTGACGCGCGCGCGGCACGATTCCAACCGGACGCTCATCGGGCAGGGGATCGGCAACATCGCTTCCGCGCTGACGGGCGGCATGCCCGGTTCGGGCATGATGGGGGCGACGATTGTGAACCTGAACAGCGGCGGCCAGAGCAAGCGGTCCGGGCTGTTCGAGGGCTGCTTTGTGCTGCTGGCGTTTCTCCTGTTCGGCAAGCTGGCCGGCTGGCTCCCGCTGGCGGCGCTGGCGGGCGTGCTGATGGTCGTCGCGTGCCGGATGTTTGACTGGACGAGCTTCCAACTCCTCCGCAACCGCGGAACTATTCTTGACTTCGTGGTGATCTGGGCCGTCATCCTCGCCGCCCTGCGCTTCAGCCTCATTGCCGCGTCGGGCACGGGCGTCGCCCTGGCGGTGATCATCTTCCTGCGCGACCAGATTCGCAGCCCGGTGCTGCACCGGAAGATTTACGGGAACCACTTTTCCTCCAAGAAAAGCCGCCTGCCCGCCGAGTCGCGCGCGCTGGAGGAATGGGGGAGCCAGACGGTGATATGCGAGCTGCAAGGCACGCTCTTCTTCGGCACCGCGGACAAGCTGTATGTGGAATTGGAGCCGGACCTGAAGCGATGCCGCTTTGTCATCCTGGACATGCGGCGGGTGCTGTCGGTGGATTTCACCGCCGCGCACATGCTGGAATTGATCGAGGCGCTGCTGCAGGACCGCGGGGCGTCGCTCCTGTTCAGCCACATGCCGCCGATCCTTCCCTTCGAGCAGAATCTGGAAGACTATTTGCGCAAAGTCGGCGTCACGGGCCGCCAGCAGAATGTGAAGGTCTTTGCCGAACTGGATGAAGCAATGGCTTGGGCCGAGGACCGCATCCTGGAGGAGCATCATCTCCTGCCGGATGAAAACGCGGAGACGCCGCTGGAATTGGCGCAAATTGAACTTTTCCGCGGCATTGAACCGCCGCAAGACCTGGCCGCCATCCAGTCCTGCGCCGCCGAACGCTCGGTGGCGGCCGGCGGGACGGTTTTTCAATTCGGAGATCGCGGCGACGCGTTGTTTCTGATCCGGCGCGGCGAAGTGCGCATTGAATTTCCCGTCGGCGCGGGCCGGTATCGGACGCTGGCTTATTTCGGGCGCGGCAACTTTTTTGGCGAGATGGGATTCCTGGATCAAAAGGCGCGCACGGCCAGCGCCGTGGCCAGCGCCCAAACCGAATTGTTCGTGCTGGAGCGAAGCCAGTTCGACAAAATCTGCCGCGACCGCCCGCTTCTGAACGAAACGGTTCTTGGCCGCATGGCCGCCGCGCTGGCCGTCCGCCTGCGCCGCACCAACGTGGAACTGCGCAGCTTGCACGATGCGTGAGCTTCCCCAGGATCGCGGATTACTCAAGGATTCATCTCAGGATGGAGTGTTCGCCAAAGAGCAACGAACTCGGCGGGACTCACCACGCGCAAACCTTGGCATTTGGCTGGAGGAAAATCAGCCATGTTGCCCGTTACAAGATAATCGGCCGAGGCCGCCAACGCGACGGCAAGCATTGCCTCGTCCTCCGGATCGGGTAAATCCAGAATGGTTTCACCCGGGGCAAACGGCAAACCATCCATCTCCAGTTTGGTCACCACGTCACGGACGCGAGCGGGGTCAAATTTGAAACGCGGCCGGGCCAGAACTTCCGCGTACTCGGCCAGAATGCGCTTGTCATGGCAGACTTGGACGGCTCCGCTCAAAACGAGCGTTAGAATCGCGGCAGGATGGCCTTTGCTGTTCAACAAACCCGACACGAGAACGTTGGTGTCGAGAACAATTTTCACTGCTGATGACGGGCTTGGCGAACGGCCTTGATTTCGGCGTCAATGTCATCCAAGGACAAGCCGGAAGTCCCATTGGCGTCGGCGGCTTGTTGCAGCGCGATCTGAGCTTGCGCCGCGCGGACACTGCGCAACGCCGAAAGAGTGGGTTCCAGACTTTTTGCATTAATCGGCAACAAAACCGCCACCGGCCGGCCCTGAGAGGTGACAATCAACTCGTCCTTGTCCACCGACTTGATCCACTGGTCAGCCGATTGCTTTTTCAGATCGTTAATGCTTATGGTGCCCACAAATCAAAATCTAGCGCATCTTCTCGCGCTTGGAAAGAGGCGATTCTCAGCGCAGAAAGATCTGTTTGGTTTCTTCCGTGGCGGGTTCGAGATCGCGCAGCAATTGGTCCCAATTGACGCTCAGGCCGGCGGCGGCGGCGGCCGGGTCCAGCGTGGCGCCTTCCAGCGCCCGCGCGTCCACCAGGCGCTGGGATGTCTTGCTGTCACGCAAATATAGGAAAAGCCGCTGCGCGGCTTCGGGATGGGGACAGTTCTTTATCACGGCCACGGTGTTGGGAATAAAGAGCGTTTCCGGCGTGACGGGCAGGGCCAGGATGGGCGCGCCCTCCTTCTGCGCGTCGGCAATGTCGTCGGAATCGGCCAGGCCGATCCAGGCTTCGCCGCGCGCGACTTGCTTGACGACCACCGAGTTGCCGTCCACCACGAAAGGATCGTTGGCCGCGAGGGCGCGGCACCACGACTGCCAGGCGGCGTCGCCCCAAAGCTGGCGCAGCGCCTGGAAGTGAGTGGAGGTGGTGCCAAAAAGCGGATAGGCGAGGGCGACTTTATGGAACCAGATTTTATTAGTGACATCGCTCCACTCGCGGGGCGCGTCGGCGGCCTTGATAAAATTCGTGTTGACCACCATGCGCCGGGTGCGATAGCCCAGGGCGGCCCAGGCGTTGGTGTCGCGGAAGACGCCGCGCGAGGCCAGTTGGCGGGTGCGGAATTCCTCGTTGTTCCAAAAAACGTCGCATTGCGGATTGCTCTTCTCCTGCAACAGCCGGTTGACCAGCCCGACCGTTTTCACCGCCTCGCTGTCAAACACCGTTTTCACCTGGATGCCGGTTTGCTTTTCAAAATCCTTCAAAATCGGCTCGGCATAAACTTCGTCCTGCGAAGTGTACACCACCACGACAGGCTGGCGGTCGCAGGCAGTCAAAAAAAGGCAACCCAGCGCAAGGGCGGTGAATGGCCGGCCAATTCCAGACGTTCGCGCGCCTCCGCCCAACGGCCGCCGAAGAGTCTTGAACAGGAGGAAACAGAGCGAACAGAGAACGGAAAAGGAATTTCTCTGTTTCATCTGTTTTCTCCTGTTCAAAAAAATCCGTTGGCTGATTTTCATTGGGTTACTTTAGCCCGCTCCCCGGCGGTGGCGCGAGCGCATTTTGTGAGGGTTTGAAATCAAACTCCTTGAGCCGTTTGGCGTTGCCCGGCATAGCATCAGGATCGTGTATAGGCTCCTGGACAGAACGGCAGTGGCCAGTGGGAAAGCGGCGCTGCGCGCGCGCACTCCAAAGCGGCCTTTCGGCCGCGTCCCAAAAGCGCGAAGCGCCTTGGAGTGCGGCGCGAAGCGCCGCTTTGGGCGTGCAACAGCCGCCGACGCCAATTTGAACAATTCTGTCTCACAGCCGTCTTGTGATGCGCTCTGGAAAATCCCTTGCAAAAAGCCCTGAATCAGCCCAAAGTCGTCCTCAGATTATATGCCGCCGACCCGACAACCCTCGCCTGAAAGGAAGAACATCTACTATATCGGCATGGCGCTGTCGGTGGTGGGGGTTCTGACCTTTCTTTCTACATTTGTCACATTCATCATCAATTTTGGGAACTTTGATAATTTTGAAGGCCGGGTGCGCTCGGGAATGGCGCGCGCGCTCATTGGCATGGGGCTGATCGTTGTCGGCGGCTTGATGCGGAATGCGGGGCGGATGGGGCTGGCCGGTTCCGGCATCAAACTGGATCCCGAGCAAGCCCGCAAGGATGTCGAACCGTGGGCCCGGATGGGCGGCGGTGTCCTCAAGGACGCGCTGGATGAAGCCGGGATTTCGCCGTCCGCCAAGACGCCGCCCGCCGACCCACTGCCCTTCGACGAACGGCTGCGCCGCCTGCAAAAGCTCCGCGAGGAGGGCGTGGTCAACGAAGCGGAATACGAAGCGGCCAAGAAGAAGATTCTGGACGAGGTCTGACCGCCCCGCCTGCCCGCCGGGACGGGCGCAAGCGGCGCAGGACAGAACAGTTGGAGCGCCGGCTTGCAGCCGGCTTTCAACGGGAAATCTGGCGGAAAGCCGAGTGCAACCCGGCGCTCCGATTCCTCCGCGTTCCAATAGTGCCGAATCATGCAATTCCAACAAGATGATAACCGCAAAGAACCCAGAGACAAGAACTTATGGTGTTTTTTCCTTTGCGATCTATGCGTTCTTTGTGGCCAATTCCTTTGGTTCCGGCTGGCCGCGCTGCGTTCCCTGGCGACTTTTAGTCCTGTAGTCTGGCGCAAGTGGCTAAAATCAGCCGCTTTGCAATCGGAAGCTTTGCAATCGGAATCATTTACTTGCAAATTACCGTTGACATTCAAGGCTTAAGTTCTATACTGCATCGCGTATGGCAAGACTGATAAAGTCTGACGCCGGCGGGACGAACGGGGGACCGGCAATCGCGGATTGCGGATTGCGGATTGCGGATTTGAACCGCGGATGGACGCGGATGGACGCGGATAGAGGGAGCCTTCCCATCCGTGTCCATCGGTGTCCATCCGCGGTTCCTCTTGTCCATTGCGACTTGCGGAATTCGGATTTAACGCAAAGGCGCGAAGCCGCAGAGGCGCAAAGAGCAAAGCAGAAATTGGGAAAGCAGAAAGCAGAAATGCTCTGCCGCTTTGCGTCTTTGCGACTTGGCGACTTTGCGTTGAAACGCCTTCTTATCTGTGAAATCCGTGGTGCATTTCCTTCGCTTGCGGTCGGCCGCGCTGTGTCATTGCGCCTTTGCGTTGGATTCTGCATCCCGATTGCGTGGAAGATGGCGGGCGGCGTGATGGAGTCGTGCGGTGAAGGGTGGCTCAATTTGACCACCTCCCCATTACTCCAGCACTCCATCACTCCGTTGGGTTTGTTTGGGAAAGGAGGCGAAATTAAGGTCAATTAAGCCTAATTAAGGTTAATTAAGGTTAATTAAGGTTAATCGGAAGTATAAAGATAACGCAAGGCGGTGGCCGAGCCGTCAGCCCCGGCCTATTTCCAGCCGCCCGCCAGAACCGCCGTCCGTTCAAACTCCGCTGCAAGGCTTGACCCGAAAGCTGCGTGGTGCAAGCATTTTGGGATATGCCTGCACCGAACAAAAACAAGCCCAATATCGGGACGTTTCTTGGTGTTCTTGGAATTTTGGCCGGGGTTTTTGTATCGTTGTTTCTCGCCAACATTGTTGAAATGAATTGGATAAATTCAGCCGTTATTTATTGCCTTATTCTTGCATTTTGTATCTGGTCATTCTTGATACATGCGGCACCGCACCGTTCGGTGGGGTATCGTATTTTCTGGATTATTGGATATACACTGATAATTGCGGGGCTTGGTTGCTATGGCACGCTTACTCAATATCATAAGGAACATAAGCCCGCTCTGATACAACCGACACCCATTCAAGACAATGCCATGCGTCTAATTACGGCGCTAGACTCACTTAGGAGCGACTGGATCACAAACAATTTGACGCAAAACCAGGAACTGGAGCAGATACGGACGGGAGAATATGAGCGGTGGATAGTCCGGGTTCATGAAGAATTGTTCACACATAATCGGCACTCAAGCAATTTTGACGAGGTGGCGCTGCTTTCCGGGCTTGGCACCCTTGAAAACACGTTCCGGGTGAGCACTAATTCCATGACAAACATACTATCTAACATTACGGAAGATGTTAAGAAGCTTCTCATTCCGCCGCTGAATGAATGAATGTGATTATGGCGACTGCGACGGGTTTTCAAACTTGCGGCGGTATTCGTCAATATCGTTCGCTTGTTTTCTATCGCGATTCAACATTGCGACATCATCAACCATACCCAAGCAATGGCCGTCATAAACCCAAAAACAGAAAAGGAGATTTGTGCGTTCAACACCGCCAACTTTGTTTATATAATCAATTGTGGCCCCTCCAGTCCAATTAGTTACTTGACTATCAGAAGTATAAACATAGTGGTCTAAAATCCTTATGAAACCAACATAATTGGAGCATTCCTTGAGTAGCCGCGCATCAGCTTCACCTTCGTAGCGCATCCTGGCACCAGCAGCATTCTCATACATTTCCGGGTGTGCCTTTTCCCCAATAAAAGCATCCCATCTGTCAATCTTATCAATGAAGAAAAACCCTATAAAAAGAAGCGCTACGGCAATGACGAGAACAATGGGGCGAAGCAGCGGTGCTTTCACCTTCGGCGTACTGTTCAATGCGTTGAATTCCTTAGCGGAAAGAGTTTCCCAGATGGTTACTGTCTTGCGGCAGTGGGGGCAGTCGGTTTCCGTGCCGCGTAGTACCGATGGTGCTTCGATCTCCTTGCCGCAATGTTGGCAGACGAATTTTATGGTGTCTTGGTCGGGCATAGTGCCGCAATTCAAGCCCCGCCGAGCCGCCATGTCAAGTGCGGGAAAGGCCATAGAATGAACCCGCATAGGTTCCCGTTAATGGCGGCATATCTGCTAACCGCGTCCACGGTTTGGTGGCTCGTAGTGGGGTGGTGGAGGATTTCGCCCCGGCAATGGCTGGTAGATTGTGGAATTCTCTGCGAACTGGCCGCTACCCTCCTTCTGGCGGCGTATTTTAAGTTGCGCGGCAAGTCCAACCATTTGCGCGCCCAGTGCTGCTTCTTCGCCGCTGCCGTTTTGGAGTTTCTCCCCCCACTTCCGAAGGTTTTCTACCGTGCTGTCTTGTTCTTCATTGGTCATACAATCGCACTAAATCACGCGGACTTGCCGCCGTCAATGGCAAAAAACGGCGAAAACCCGCCCGCAAAATAGTTGCATTTTCCACTTGAAAAACCCTTGCGTAAGGTTTAAAGTATAGGCATGAAGATGATGAAAGATGCGGCGAACATGGAGAGCACGAAATTGATCGAGGACATGCCTTTGGCTTGCGCGGACGAGAACGCGGCGGTCGAGTTTTTCGAGGAGCAGATGTGGCACGGCAAGCCGCGCTGCGCCCACTGCGGGTCGGAGCGGGTGTACAAGATGATGGACGCCAAGACGGGCGGGCGGAGCAAGCGGTTCCTCTGGCGTTGCCACGCCTGCCAGAAGCAGTTCACGGTCAGGGTCGGGACGGTGCTCGAAGAGTCCAGGATACCGCTGCGGCACTGGGCGTATGCGTTCTGGCGGGCGGTGAGTTCCAAGAAAGGTGTCGCGGCTTTGGAGATCAAGCGGCACTGCCAGATAAGCTACCCGTCGGCGTTGTTTTTGATGCACCGCATACGGCTGGCGATGACGCCGAACGCCGGAGCAAGCCCGAAGCTGGCGGGGATCATCGAGGCCGACGAGACCTACGTGGGTGGCAAGCCCCGGCCCGGCACGGGGCCGCATGGCACGGGGCGCGGGACGAGCAAGCAGCCGGTGTTCGGCATGGTGGAGCGGGGCGGTCAAATCCGCCGCCGGGTGATAGCGGACATCAGCGGCAAGACGCTGACGGCGCACATGGTGGAGAACGTGGACAGGGGCGCGACGATAATGACGGACGAGTTCCCGGTGTACAAGGGCGTCTGCAAAGGGTTCGCCGGGCACAAGGTGATACGGCACAAGGACGGGCTTTACGCGGTTGGGGACGTTTCGACCAACACGGCGGAAAGCTCCTTCGCGATATTGAAGCGCGGGCTGTTCGGCATCTACCACGCGGTGAGCCGGAAGCACCTGCACCGCTACGTGAACGAGTTTGACTTCCGGTGGAACACGCGCAAGACGAACGACGGCAACCGCACGGCGCTGGCGATCAAAGGCGCGGCTGGCAAGCGGCTGAATTACAAGACGCTGACGCAATGAAAAACCGGACTATAAACGCTCTCAAATCAGCTTCGGATTATCCTAAGACCGTGCGTCTCGCGTACGGTACGCAACATGGTGTTGAGATCAGTGTCACTCAACTCCAATTCTCCGAGAACAGTTTTCGCCTCGATGTCGCTGTTAAAAACAGCGGGCGTCCATTGTGGGTTGACCGCGATAATGGACAGAAATTTAACGCCATCACGGTTGGAGTACATGCGGTGGGAAATCTTAAAGGTGTGTGTCTTGACCTTGTTAAATTCAAGGGTTGCAAGGTGAAGAAGTCCAAAGAAGCAAAGCACTAAATCGTTGGTATGTTCTCTTATAGGCTTAACATCAATTCCAACGCCAGATGCGACATGACAAAGGTCATCAACCAAACAGTTAGCATGTACGGGCGCGGGTAAAAGTATGCGAATGCGTGTTTTGGCACCTGGAATTACATCCACTTTAAATTGCTTCAAATGCTTGGCGATTATTCCTCTATCCTTTTCCGGGTGAGCGACAAAATCCGCTATTTCTTTAGTCCAAGTGCCCACCGGAGCAGCCGCACGAAGGGCAATCAAGAGGCTTTTCAGCGTCTCTTGGTCGAATTGGTTTGCCGCAATCTGGTCTATGCAGTGAATCGCATCAGATTTGGATTTTGAAAGAATGCCGTTCGTGCTCATAATTGAATCGTGAGTGCGACCTATGCGCTAGTCAATCGTTAATATGAAAACTATAAAACAGGCAAAGGCCGAAAAGCAACATGACAAAGCTGTCAACATTCCAAAACTCAAGAAAGGGAACGATGTTTTCTTCGACGACTTCCTTGTTGGGTATATCGAATTGGATAAGGGCTGCGCCAGCAGTGGCAAGACTGGGCATTGCCTCAAATCTCTCGAAGCCAGAGGTATTCATAATTTCTTGCTAATTCGTCACGGTGAAAAACAAACTGTATCGGAACTTGATGATTTATGAAATCGAAAAAACATCCCGACGAATCCGCCGCCCGCGCTGGCATCAAGGCGGCGATAGAGGAGGCGGTCGGCCTGCCGCCCGCAAAGGCCGCCCGTCGTGGCCCGGAGCCGGAGCGGCTGAAGATACGGGGCGATTGGAAGGCTGCGGTGAGCAGGGCGCTGCGGACGCCGAGGCCGCCCGGAGGCTGGCCGAAGTGAAGATTGAAAGTTGCATCAAGGCAATAAAGATGCCCTCCCCCTCGGCGTGCGAAGTGGTCGTTCTCCCGTCTGGCGCTACCTTAGTGCAGCGCGCCGGTGTCGGCGGCTGGCACTCCGTGAATCTCGCTCGGCGGCTGCGGGTTTTGCGCTGAGCCGGTCAACGGGTATGGCGACTGAGGCGCGGGTTGCGGTTGCTCCACTTTCGGACTTTGGTCAGGATTGCTTGTTTCCATACGTTTCATGCTTTCTTGTCCAACCGGGGCGTCGCCTTACTGGGGCGGCGCTCCAATTGAATACGATAATCTATCATGTGCGCTGAAATCTGCTGGAAAAATCGAGCGGGCCGGGCGGGCGGGCAGCCGGGGCCGGGAGCCGCATTGCGTTATCTTTATACTTCCGAGGTTAATTAAGGTTAAAAGCATGTGTTTTTCGGCTCGAAACAGCATCCATCCCGCCGCGAACCCGCTCGCACTAGGCAATTTTTGCCGACTGGTTCGATTTGAGGCGCAGGGTTCAATAAGACAAAAAATGGGTTGTCTTCCCGCAACCCGGTCACTATCGTCCTACATTATGACAACACAGAAACTCATGGCCGCGCTGGCTTGCCTGGCGGCGGCGTCTTATTTCGGTCCGGCGGCTTGCTCCTTCGCGGGCGAGCCGTCCCCCACACTGCTCAACGATCCGGTGGATGTCAGCCCGGATTTCCGGGACTTCGCCAACACCTATTATCTGGCGGATCACGTCGCCGAGTTCGACCCGGCCACGCACTCCGGCAAAATCTCCTACCAGCGCGCGCAGTTCTTCACGCGCCAGGCCTTCGACAACATGCTGGCGGTGCTCAAACCGGTGCCCGCCAACGAATTCCCCGAAAACGAGTACGCGGCCAGTCCCAGCCTGCCGTTCTCCATCGAGTTCGTTTCCCCTCGAACCATCCGCATCCGCGCCACAAGCGGGCCGCAATTCCATCCCGCCGCCGAATCGCTCATGCTGGCCGGGCCGGTCCCGGCGGATAATTCCTGGCAATATGGCAAGGTGGACGGCGGCCATCGCTACACAAGCAAGTTCGGCTCCGTCACCATTTTGGAAAACCCGTTCCACATCGAGATTCGCGACGCGGCGGGCCGGCTCCTTACCAAGACCGACCACACCGTTGACAACACCAGCACTTTCACCCCCATCCTGCCGTTTTCCTTCGTGCGCCTCGCCGCCGATTATTCCCGCCGCATGAACGCCGCCTTCACGCTGTCGCCCGGCGAGAAGATTTTCGGCTGCGGCGAATCGTTCACCAGCCTGGACAAGCGGGGGCAGCGCCTGGTGCTCTGGACCGACGACGCCAACGGCATCCAGAACCAGGGGATGTACAAGCCGATCCCGTTCTTCATGAGCAGCCGCGGCTACGGAATGTTCATGCACTCCACGGCGCCGATCACCGTTGATTTCGGCAATTATTTCAGCGGCGTCAACGCCATGATGCTCGGCGATGACGAATTGGACTTGTTCGTCTTTCTCGGTTCGCCCAAGGACATCCTCGATGAATACACCACGCTTACCGGCAAATCGCCCATGCCGCCTCTCTGGAGTTTCGGCCTCTGGATGAGCCGATGCACTTATTCCAACGAGGTCCAGGTCCGCGATGTCGCGTCCAAATTGCGCGAGAACAAAGTCCCCTGCGACGTGCTGCATCTGGACACCGGCTGGTTTGAAACCGATTGGCGCTGCGACTACCAATTCTCCACCACCCGCTTCACCGATCCGCAGAAAATGATCAACGACCTCAAGAGCGACGGCTTCCACATCTCCCTTTGGCAACTGCCTTATTTTGTCCCCAAGAACACGCTGTTCCCCGAAATCGTGCAAAAAGGGCTGGTCGTGCGCGACCCGAAAGGCAACCTGACCTACGAAGACGCGGTGCTCGACTTCTCCAATCCCGCCACCGTCGAATGGTATCAGGGCAAGCTGGCCAATCTCCTCAAGATGGGCGTCGGCGCGATCAAGGTGGACTTTGGCGAAGCGACCCCAAACAATGGTCTTTTCGCCTCGGGCAAAACCGGTTTTTACGAGCACAACTATTATCCCCTCCGCTATAACAAGGCCGTCGCGGACATCACCAAGAAAACCACCGGCGACAATATAATATGGGCCAGAAGCGCCTGGGCGGGAAGCCAGCGTTACCCAATCCATTGGGGCGGCGACGCGGAAAATACGGACGACGGGATGATTGCGGAATTGCGGGGCGGGCTATCGTTCGGCCTTTCGGGATTCACCTTCTGGAGCCACGATGTGGGCGGATTCGTCGAAGCCGCCACGACCAATCTTTACAGCCGTTGGCTGGCCTTCGGCATGCTCACTTCCCACACCCGCTGCCACGGCACGGCCCAAAAAGAGCCGTGGGTGTACGGCACGAACTTCATGGATGATTTCCGCCGCACCGACGAATTGAAGTATCAACTGATGCCTTACGTTTATGCCCAGGCGAAGGACAGTTCGCAACGCGGCCTGCCGATGGTGCGCGCCCTGTTCATCGAGTATCCAGACGACCCCGGCTCGTGGCTCGTGGACGATGAATATCTCTACGGCTCCAGCATCCTCGTCGCCCCGCTGTTTGACGAGGGCAGCACGAGCCGCAATGTCTATCTGCCGCCGGGGACGTGGATTGATTATCAGTCACAGACGATGTACACCGGCGGCTGGCAGAAAATCACGGCGGGCAAAGTCCCGATCATCATGCTTGTGCGTGATGGCACCGTGATTCCGCAGATCAAGCTCGCGCAATCCACCATGCAAATGGATTGGTCAAACTTGGAATTAGTCGCCTTCACTCAGCCCCAGGCAGAATCAGCCCACGGCTTGGTTTGTTTGCCATCGGACAACAGCCTGCACGAACTTTCCCTTGTCAAATTAACTGACCCTGGCGCGTTTCGACTGCGGGAAGACCCACTGGGCGGTAAAGTAACCTGGAGGATAACGCAAGTAATGGGACAAACCTCCGAAACGCCAGATTCTCGGCGGATTAGGTTCTAGATTGGAAAACAAGCGCGTATAGAAAACGCTGATACGAAACGAATATTTTTGAAATTCGCGGTAGGGCGGCGCTGGCGCGCCGCCCAAATATGCGGCAATTCATTGACAAGAATTTAACATAAGAACTCATAAAACAGACAACCCCATGAAACAACATCCCCAGTTCATCCGTTCCCTGGCCGGCTCCCTGCTCGGCCTGCTTCTGCTCCCCGCCGCCTCCTGCCTGGCGGGCCATTACACCAACTTCGAGGTCTCCGTCTATGGCATCGGCGCGGGGACGGACCCCGCCCGCTGGGCCAACATGACCAACCAGTTGCAGTTGGACAAGGTCTATGTCGAAGTCCAGCGCGACCGCCGCATGACCGATGAGGACTCCCTGGAAAACGCCAAGAAGTTTTACCAAAGCATGGGCGTGAAGGTCGCGGGCGGCATGGCGCTTTCCGACAGCACCGCCGGCGGCCAGTTCCGCTCCTTCTGCTACACCGATCCCGCCGACCGCGATTTCATCAAGAGCGCCGCCCAGCGCGCCGCGCGCCATTTCGATGAAGTCATCCAGGACGACTTCTTTTTCATCACCACCAAGTATCCGTCGGACATCGCGGCCAAAGGGGACCGGACCTGGACGCAGTTCCGTCTCGACTTGGAGCGCGATGCCGCAAAGAACCTGCTGGTCGGACCGGCCAAGGAAATCAATCCCAAGATCAAAATGGTCATCAAATACCCAAATTGGTACGAGCATTTCCAGGGCCTGGGCTATGACCTGGACCAGGTGCCGAAAATTTTCGACGGCCTCTTCACCGGCACCGAAACGCGCGATCCCGACATTACCGACCAGAATCTCCAGTCCTACGAGAGCTATCTGATCATGCGCTACTTCGAGAACATCGCCCCCGGCCGCAACGGCGGCGGCTGGGTGGACACCGGCAGCCTGCGGTATTCCGACCGGTTTGCCGAGCAGTTGGTGGACACGGTGTTCGCCAAGGCGCGAGAGATGCTCCTCTTCGGCGGCGGCAGCGTCACGGGCACGGCTCGCGCCGGCGAGCGCCCCTGGGCGGACCAGCACACGAGTTTCGATTACAATGCGCTGCAAAAATCACTCCCGGACACCGTCGGCGCCAGCGTCACCTGGGGCCGCATCGCCGGCGACGCGCTGACGAAGGTGGACGCTTTCCTCGGCCAAATGGGCACGCCCATCGGCATCAAGAGCTACAAGCCCTATCAATCCACCGGCGAGGATTTTCTGCACGATTATCTTGGGATGATCGGCATCCCGATTGACCTGTATCCCTATTTTCCGACCAACGCCAGCACCGTTCTGTTGACTGAGTGCGCGAAGTTTGACCCGGACATCGTGGCCAAGATCAAGGCGCAGTTGCTCGCAGGCAAATCGGTCGTCATCACCAGCGGCCTCCTCCGCGCCCTGCAAGGCAAGGGGATTGAGGACATCGCGGAGATACAGTACTCCGATCACAAGGTTCTGTCGCACGAGTATTCCAGCTCTTTCGGCCAGGGCAGCGGCTCAGCTCTGGCGGCGGGGCAGGTGGAGGACGTGCTGTTCCCGGAGATTTTCTTCTTGACTAACGACTCCTGGCAGCTTCTCCGCGCGATGGCCAACGGCCGCGGCTATCCCCTCCTGCTCATGAACCGCTACGGCAGGGAAGGCGTCCTCTACGTGTGGACCATGCCGGAAAACTTCAACGACCTCTACAAGATGCCGCAGAGCGCGGTCAGCACTGTCAAGAACTACGTCATGGCCGGCTTCCCCATCCGCGTGGACGGCCCCGACCATGTCGCCCTGTTTGCTTATGACAACAACACTTGCATCGTGGAGTCCTTCAGGCCCACCCCCTGCGACGTAAGAGTTACCGTGGGCCGCCAGTTCACCAAACTGCGCAACCTTGCCACCGGCGAAGTGCTGGCCGCCGCCGCGGCGCCGGCCGGTGATGCCGGTCGCGGCGGTCCCGGCGGGCGCGGTGATCGCGGCGAGCGCGGCGGGCGCGGCGGAGCCGGCGCCGGCGGAGAACGCGGCGGACGCGGCGGAGCCGGTGGCGGCGGCGGAGGCGGAGGACGCGGACCGGGCCAGGGGACGGCGTCATTCAGCGTCCATCTATTGCCCCACAGCTACAGCGCGTTCATCGCCGAGCCGTGAGCATCCCCTCCATGGCAGGGCAGAGCTGCCGCTCTGCCCTGAATTTTTGGGCGGCGCGGCAGCGCCGCCCTGCCGATGACATGAAGATTCTTGTCAATCACCCGGCGTCAATAGGAAAGTTCTTATGAGCTTGTTGAATCGTTTTACAGGAAAAGGAACTCCCGCCGAGGAACCGAAAAGCGACCCTTTTTTGGCCTTTGGGCTGCTGGCCGGGGAGGTTTTGCCGGAGGAGAAATGGTTGCGCGAAGAATTGGCCAAGCCGGCTCATAAATTCAGACGCTCCGGTTCGGAGAAGATCGCCCAGGCAGTGCGCCAGCTTTCGGCCCGCGCCGCCGCCGGCCCGCCTCGTGACGAACTGGATCAGATGAATTCTCTCTTGGACTTGCTCGCGCCGATAAAAATCAGCGAGTGCAAGACGGAAGACCAAACGATGAGTTTCAATTTGGCGGGAATGCGGAACGGCGTGGAAGCTGAATTGGGTTTCGCAACCATCGCCCTGATGCCGGTCCCGATTCCGGGAGGTTTGGAGGATGTGTGCGGAGGTTCCTGGCGCTGGCCCGAGGCGGCGGAAACATTGCGGCAGCAAACGCATCACTGGGTCATTGCCCTGATGACGAATCCATCGCCGTTTCAAAATGCCGCCCTCGTTTTGCGCCTGTTGGGCGCGTTGAGTTCCCTGCCGGCATTTCTCGGCGCGTATCTCGGCTCCGCGGCAATGGTTCACTCCCCGGCATTCCTGCAGGCGTGGGACGATGGGGACACCTCGACTTCGCGCGTCAACTATTGGGTCAACATGGCCACGGTCGCCAATGACGACGGCACGCATACGTTCTACACCGTGGGCCTGCGCCAATTCAACGCCCTGGAAATCGAGATTGTCCAATGCCGCCTGTCGTACGAGGAGCTTTACAAGCGCGGCCGCGCTTATGCCGATTACGTGATGAAAGCCGGCCCCGTGTTGCGGCATGGCGATTCCCTGGGCGCCACGGCGTCCGAGAAAATTCCGGTTCGCCACGAGCCGTCCGTCTATAATCCCGAACAAACCGTCTGTCGCATCTATCTTTGAAAATTAGGATTGACCATGATGAACGGCGACGAACAGGAAGGGGCGGCGCCGGCGGTGAGAACGTGGCCGGGTTATGCTCTGGGCGCTTACGCGCTGATCTGCGGGGTGTCGGCGGTCGTTTCGGCCCATGTCTATCCGCATGGCTGGGCTGTGATGGCATGGATGTGGATTTCTTAACCGAAATTTCATGGTTGAGGGGTGGGCGGTAGCGTAAGTCGTTGATTTGCAAGGCAACGATCCAAAAGGTCGCCACTACATTTTTGAGTTCGTCTCGG
>Ga0181530_10002697_pt1 | contig 20741 bp, 14 predicted proteins | sample PEATcosm2014_Bin_42_FD_119769 | JGI IMG/M metagenome (GOLD analysis project Ga0181530, IMG submission 119769) | Peatland microbial communities from MTU Mesocosm Facility, Houghton, MI, USA - PEATcosm2014_Bin10_60_metaG | ecosystem: Environmental > Terrestrial > Soil > Wetlands > Peat | place... | reverse complement strand
GAAAAGTGGAAATCCAAAACCAGGATTCCCACTTTCCCACCGCCCCGATCAGCCTGCGGCGCGAGGAAGAAAGCATTTCAAAAAAATCCAAAGCCGTTTACACAAAACACTTGACACCGCCTCGGCATGCCCGCAAGGTGCCGAGACGAGTCTCGACACGGCACCCACAAGCGCGTACACCCCGACCCTAGCCCCGAGCGAGCGAAAGCTCGCCTCTCATCGCACCGCCTTTACCAACCCCACATCCGCCAGGCCGTTCAGCACGAACTGCACGGCAATGGCAGTGAGCATCAGCCCCATCAAGCGCGTCAGAATGCGAATCCCGGTCTCCCCCAGGTGCAGCCGGACTCGGTCCCCTCCCGCGAGAATCCAATACGATGCCAGCGCAGTGATCGCGATCGCCAGAAATACAGGAAGCGCATACCACCACGCCGGCACGCCGCCGATCAAAACCATGACCGTGGAAATTGAGCCGGGGCCGGCCAGCATGGGTATACCGAGCGGGATGATGCCGACATCTTCCTTCCCGGCGCCCTCTTCGGTGTCGCTGGAGGTCTCCTTGGTTCTGGAGCGCCGCGCTTGCAGCATATCGAGTCCGATCAGAAGCAGGATCACTCCGCCGGCGATCTTGAATGCGGGCAGAGTAATCCCAAAGAGCCGGAAAATCAGTTTCCCCACGGCGGCGAAACTGGTCAGGACCACCAGACACGTCCAGGCCGCGCGTTTCGCCATGCGCCGGCGCTCCACCCGATCGTTGTCGACGGTCATGGCCAAAAAGGTGGGGATGGCCGCAATCGGATCGACCAGGAAGAAGACGGACGTCAGCGTCACGAAGGAGAACTGGAGAAGGTCTGCAATGGCGCCGGGCATGTGATGAACTCGAGCTATGGCTGCGTGCGCCGGTAAATTACCTTCCCGTCGAAGACCGTCGTCTCCACGCGGGTTTTCTCAATATCCTCAGGCGGGATGCTGAGGATGTCGTCCGACACCACCACCATGTCCGCCAACTTGCCCGGCTCGATGGATCCCTTGAGTTTCTCGTCGAAGCTGGCGTAGGCCGACCCCATGGTATAGGCGCGTATGGCCTCGGCCACGCTGATCTTCTGCTCCGGCACCCAACCGCCAGGATGCTTGCCGTCCAGCGTGCGGCGCGTGGCCGCGGCGTAGATGCCCATCAGCGGCTCCATGGGCGCCACATCCCAATCCGATCCGAAGGCCAGCACCGCGCCTGAATCCAGCAGCGCGCGGAACGCGTAGGTGCTCTTGGCGCGCTCCGGGCCGATGCGCTTCTCCGCCCAGCGGCCGTCGTCGATCGAATGATATGGCTGCATGGATGCAATCACGTGCAGCTTGCCAAAGCGCGGAATATCTTCCGGAAGCAGATGTTGCGCGTGCTCGATGCGGAAGCGCCGGTCGCGCGCGCCGGCCTGCCGTTCCGCTTCTTCATACATTCCCAATATGATGTGGTTGGCCTTGTCGCCGATGGCATGTATAGCGACCTGCAGCCCCGCTCGATCCGCTCCCAGAATATGCTCCAGCATCTTGCTTTCCGGAATCATCTCGCTGTTCGCCAAGCCGGAAGTGTTCGGCGCATCCAGATAAGGATCGAAGAATAGCGCGGTGGTCGATCCCAGCGAGCCATCGGCGAAGCCCTTCAGTCCGCCGATATGCAGCTTCTCGCCGCCAAAATCCGCGTGCAAGCCGATAGCCGCGAGGCGCGCCCATTGCGCCAGCGGCTGATGACCGGAAATGCGCACGGTCAGCTCGCCGCGGGCCAGCAGATCCTGGTACACCCGTAGAACATCGGGCGCGGCCGACATATCCTGCACGCTGGTGACGCCGTTCTCCGCGGCGTAGCGCATCGCCGCCCGCAAGGCATCGGCGATCTGGTCCGCGGAGGCCGCGGGTATCGCCCGATAGACCCTTTCCATAGCGGCGTCCTTCAGCACGCCGGTGGGCTCGCCGTCGGCATCGCGGACGATGGTGCCGCCGGGCGGGTCGGGCGTATCGCGCGTGATGCCCGCCAGCTTCAAGGCTTGCGAATTGGCCAGTGCCATGTGGCCGTCCAACCGGTTGACGAAGACGGGATGGCCGCTGGTGACCGCGTCGATCGACTGCCGTGTGGGCAGGCGCGCGGGCGTCCAGTTCTCGTGATCCCAATCGCCGCCAGTGATCCAGCGTCCGGCGGGCAGCTTGGCAGCGAACGCGGCGATCCGTTCGCGGAACTCGGTCTCGGATTTGGTGTGGCGCAGTTGCACGCCCGCCAGACTCTCGCCGCCGCTAAGGAAATGCACGTGTGCATCGTTGAAGCCGGGGAGCACCAGCTTGCCGGCCAGGTCGAGCGCCTGCGTGGCCGGCCCGATCCACCCGTGGATCTCCTCGTTCGATCCCACGGCGGCGATGCGGTTGCCACGGCACGCCACTGCCTGCGCGCGCGGCTGGGCGTCATTTACCGTCCAGATCTTGCCGTTCAGCAGCACCAGGTCCGCCGCGGGCTGTGCGCTTGCCATAGGAAGACTCGCAAAGAGTAGCATCGTGCAAGGGAGCACCCGCAATCTGGACATGCGTAGATTTTAGCGTGGCGCACGCCGCATCGCGGCGTCGGCGTATCGCCCGCTCGCCCCTTCGCCCGCTCGCCCCCTCGTAACATCGACGCTTTCTGTCGATGTAGGCGAGCGCAGCTCGCCTACGCCTGCAGCTTGTTGATCAGATCCCGAATCTTGCCTTCCTCATCCTTCGGCGGATTGCTGTGCAACGCTTGTTGCAGTTCCTTGAGGGCTCGCGGCTTATCGCCCTTTTGCGCCAGCGCCATGCCCAGATGAAACCGATAAGTAGCGTTGCCGGGGGCCTTGATCACCAACTCCTGGAAGATGTCCAAGGCGTTGTCGCTCAAGTTCTTCTTCAAATAGATCCAACCCAGCGTGTCGGAAACCTCGTTCAGGTTAGGCAGAATCTGTTTGGCGCGCTGCGCGTAGGTCAGCGCCTGGTCCAGATCGCCGCCGCCTTCCGCCATCAGGAAAGCCATGTTGTTCATGGCGATCGCGTTCCGCGGATCCAGCTTGATGGCTTGGTCGTAAGCCTGGAGGGCTTCTGCCTTGTGGCCGGCGCCGTCCAACGAAAGCGCCAGTTCGTTGGCGATCATGGGATTGTCGGGCAGTATCTCTTTGGCCTTGGACAGCGCGGCGGCAGCCCTCACCGGATCGGCCTTGTGGCGGTAGGTAATGCCCATCCACATATAGACTTCGCCACGCGACTTGGCATTCTTATCGAGCGCGTTGAGCACCGTCTGGAATTCGCTTAGCGCCAGATCGAAACTCCCCGCCCGTATGGCAACCGTGCCCAATGCCATATGGAGGTCGTTGCGGCTGGGGTTCTTGGATACCTCGGCTTGCAGGAACTGGATGGCCCGATCGTTCTCGTTTTCCTCAACCAGCGTTCTGACCAGGCCCGCCAGGGTGCGCGAGTCTTTGGGGTTCGCATCATAGGCCTTGCGGAAAATCGCCTCCGCCTCCGGCAGCTTGCCCTCGCTTAAGGCCACCATGCCGAGCGAGACGGCGATGTCGGGCGAATCGGGGTCGACCTGCTGCATGGCTTGCAGCAATTGCCGGGCCTCCGCGTATTTCTTCTGGCCGATTAAGGCGGACGCCTCAATCATGTGGGCGGCGCGGTTCTTCTTGTCGATCGCCAGGACTTGGGCGACAGACTTGAGGGCCGCCTCGAATTCTCCGCGCATGACCTGAAGCTGCCCCAGCGCCAGCCGCGCCGGCAAGTAATCGGGCCGCTGGTTGACCGCTTCGGTGAACTGCTGGCGCGCCTGCTCCCACTCCCCGCGCGCTACGTGCGCCCGCCCCAGGTTATAGCGCGCCACAAAGTTATCGGGCGCCGCGCTGACCACTGCCTGCAATTCGGCGACGGCCTTCTGCACATCGCCGCGATCCAGCAGCAGGGATGCCTGCAATCCCCGCGCATCGGAATCCTTGGGGTTGTCCTTCAGGATTGCCGCATTGATTTCCGCCGCTTCGGCGCGCTTGTTTTGGCGCATCAGCACTTCGATCATGCGCTTCTGGTAGGTGGATTTCTGTTTGGGGTCTTTGGTCATGCCCTCCTTGTATTGTCGGAAGGCCTCGTCCGCGTCGCCATTGCGGAAATAGAAATCGCCCACCACCAGATACGCACGGTCGAAATCCTTGGCGTGGCTCTTGATTTGATTGAGCACTCCCACCATATCCTCGTGGCGTTTCAGGCCGGAGTAGTAGCTGGCCAGCAGCACCAGGAAGTTCATCTGCTTCGGATTGTTCGCGGCGCCGGTCTTTAGGATCTGCTCGGCATCGGCTACTTTGTTCTGTAGCAGGTACACGCTGTAAAGCTCCGTGTAAGCCAGAACGAAGGTCTTATCCTTATCGATCAGTTGCTGGTAAAGCTTCTCGGCCTCCGCATATTGGCGGTCGGCCGCCAGCGCCCGCGCCAGTTGCATGGTGAGGTTCGAGGTGGGCGGCCTCAGGGACGCAGCCTTGCGGTATTCCGCGACCGCGTCCTCGACCAGTTTATGGGTTTGTTCCTGCCGTCCCGCGCGGAAACTGGCCTGTGCCCGGGCGAAATCCAGATCCGCAGTCAGCCGGTGCCCGTCGAATGAATTGGGGTCGCGCTCGAATAGTTCCTTGACGATCCCTTCGACCTCGTCGAGGAACTGGGTTTCGCGCGTAAAAGCGATATAGATCTCCGCCAGCCGGATTTCGGCGTCGAGGTGTTCCGGCTGGTCCTTCGGAATCAGTTCGATCGCGCGCCGCAGTTCGCCGAGAGAATTGGGAACGCGGCCTAGCTTCAAATCAGTCAGTGCCAGGCGGTAATAGGCGAGGCCGTATCGCTGGTCCTTTTGCAGGGCGTTGCGATACATGATGGACGCTTCTTTAAACTTACCTTTTGCGAAGTATTTGTTCCCGTTTTCGAGATATCTTTTCTTGGCGACATTGGGATCCCGATTACACGAAACCAATGTCACCGCAGCCAGTATGACGACCAGGGCCCTCATTAAAGTCCTCACCGCTGATTCTAATACACGGCACGTGTGGTGGGGCAGGCGCTTTCGCCTGCCAACTCGTCGCGGGCTCGCCCCCTCGCCGGCTCGCCTCCTCGTAACATCGACGCCGTTTGTCGATGTTAGCGAGCTTTGCTCGCCTGTCGCTCCCTAATTGAAAAAAAACTGAGATTTCCGCCACCGACTGGCACTAGCACTCTGAAAATCGGTTTGATCCTATATATAAGGAAGGAATTAGCATGGACCTGCAGGCTCAACTGGCATCGTCGGCGCAAGGGACCAGCTCAATCCTGCTGATCGGCCCGCTCGACTCGCGCCGTCGCGCATTGCGCAGCATCCTTACGCCTCCGCAATGGGAAATCCGCGAAGCGTCGACTTACGCGGAGGCCGTAGGAATCCTCGATGATCTCCACATTGGGGTTACCATCTGCGATACTGAGGTACAGGGCGGCAACTGGCAGGCTCTGCTCCGAAATTTGCAGGGCAGAACCCACCCCCCGAACGTGATTGTTTCCTCCCGGCTGGCCGACGAACGGCTGTGGGCGGAGGTCTTGAACCTGGGCGGCTACGACGTTCTGGTACAGCCGTTTGACCGGAGCGAGGTCCTGCGCGTTGCCGGTATGGCCTGGATGGCTTGGCGCCGGGGTTGCCAAAGCCGAAGCGGGGAGGCGCCGCGCACCCTCCAGGTAGCTGCGGCATCCTGATCTAGCGTGGCCTCGCGCGCTCCATCCCCGCTCGCGATCGCCCCGGTGCCCGGCGCCGCGGGCGGTCAAATCCACGAGGAATTCCGCCGCTTGGCGGAGTGCGTCCCAGATTCCGCCATGTTCATGCTCGACCCGCGGGGCAGAGTGCTGATCTGGAACTACGGCGCGGAGCGCACCAACGGATATCGCGCCGAGGAGATCGTCGGCCGGCATGTGTCCTGCTTCTACGTGCCGGAAGAGATCGCGCGCAAGGTGCCGGAAGAGCACATACAGTGCGCGGCAAAAAATGGCTATCTTGCCGGCGAAGGCTGGCGGGTGCGTAAGAACGGCTCCCGCTTCTGGGCCAGCGTGGTCATGACCGCGCTGCGCGAACGGGATGGGTCGCTGCAGGGATTCGTCCATCTGGCGCGCGATGTCACCGGGCACCGCCAGGCCCCGGAGCGCGCTTGGGCCACCGCCGTGCAGGTGGAGGGACTGAGTTGGTCCAGCCTCTCCGCGCTTCCCGAGCGGATTTGCGTGCTGGATGGGGATGGAACCATCGTCTTGACAAACCGGGCATGGGACCAGGCCGCGCTGGCTAAGGGCGCCGAATTGACTCGCTGCGGGGCCGGCAGAAACTACTTGCGGATCTGCCGGGCGGCGATGGGCAAATCCGCGAAGGGCGCCGCCAAGGCAGCCGCCGGGATTGAGTCCGTTCTGCAAGGCACACTACCGCGCTTCACGCTGGACTATCCCTGCCCGTCTCCCGAGCGGACCGCCTGGTTCCAACTGTCGGTAATGCCACTGCGCCGGCCCCGGAGTGGCGCCGTAATCTCGCATTTCGATATTACGGACCGCGCAGTGCTCGCCAAGAAACTTCACCGTAGCGAAGCGTTCTACGGCGCGCTGCTCGAGAATGCCGCGGATTTTGCCGCGATTCTGGCGCCCGACGGAACCATCCGGTACCAGCATCCGGCTTGCGCGCGCCTGCTTGGTTTCACGCCCGAGGAACTGGTGGGCCGGCAAATTTTCGAATTCGTGCACCCCGATGACTTGGACGCGGTCCGCGCCCTGCTACGCGATTGCCTGCGGCGCCCGCATTTGAAGCACTCCGCCGAATACCGTTCCCAGGATAAACACGGCGCTTGGCTGGTGCTCGAAAGCAGCGTGCGAAGTCTGGTGTCGAATCCGGTGGTGGCTGGAATCGTTATGAATTCGCGCGACATCACGCATGCGAGACGGGCCCGGGAAGCCTTGCTGGAGAGGCAGGAAACGCTGGAACACAACCGCGACGAGCTGCGGCTCCTGGCTACGCAGTTGTTCCGGGACCAGGAGGACGATCACCGGCGGGTCGCTGCGGATTTGCACGACAACCTGGCCCTGCGCGTGGCGGCATTGGCCCTGGAGGCGGGGACGCTGGCTTCACGTGCGGCATCCACGCTGGCCGTGCAGGCGGGTTTGCATTCCTTGCAGGACAGCGCGGCCATGTTAGGCCAAGACCTCTGCCGCATTGCCGACGGGTTGCGTCCCTCCGTGCTCTCGCACCTCGGCGTCGGCGTGGCTCTGCGCGATCGCTGCGCCGAGTTCGCCAGGAAAACGGGCATTCCGGTCCACTACTCACATCGCGGGATCTCCAGCCATATTCCCCAGGAGATCGCCGCCTGCCTGTACCGCACTACGGAGCACGTCTTGGACGGCATCGCGAAACACGGCGGAGCCGAACGCGCGTCGTTGACGGTGAGCAAGACCGCAGCGGGCCTCCGGCTTACCATCCGTTATAACGGCGCTGGCTGCCAGCCCCAAGAAGTGTGTCCCGATTCCAGCCTGGATCTGCTGAGCATGCAGGAACGCTTGCGCGCTGTGAACGGGTCCTTGTCCATCCGCTTGCGGCCCAGGTACGGCACCGAGATTGTGGCGCTGGTGCCGCTGGTGTTACCCGCCGTTCAGCGCAGCCTTTGAACTATAGGTAATGGTACCGGACTGAGCCGTAGGCGGACCGTTTCAGCGTTCTCGCCTTTAGATATTTATCAGGAGTCAGCATAAGTTTTGCATGAGTGTCTTGCCAAATCTGCAAGCAAGCTTATTGCGCATGCCCGGCACATCGATGGTTTCCCTTGTAGCAGAAATCGTCAACTTACTTTTATTTTCATTTCTTCCATTTTAATGCTGCGAAACTGGATCGTTAGATTGTATACTTACACGAGTCCCGGGGAGGGGACTAGAGTGGGAATTCTTGAGATTTTCTTTTAACACGAAAAAGTGAGGTCCACGGGCCTGGTAATATTTGGTTCTTACGATTACCGCTTAGTCGTTCTCTCCGTCGCGATTGCGATCCTGGCTTCACATACCGCGCCGGATCTCGGCGGCCGGGTAACCGCTTCTCGCGCATGGGTCCGGTTCCTCTGGTTGGCCGGCGGCGCTGCGTCGATGAGAATCGGCGTTTGGTCACTGCATTTCGTCGCGATGCTGGCCTTCACCTTGCCCGTTCCCGTCGAGTACTACTGGCCCCCGGTTTTCCTGTCTCACGCCATCGCCTTAACGGCCGCCGACGTTAGGGTAGTCCGTGTAAATAGGGAGTTCACACGGCTCTTTGGCTCCGCGCCACAAGAGGCCCTCGTCCGCTGCCGATACATGCACCAGGTCGCGCACGTACGCCGAGTGGATGCCCAGGGCGGGCGCTGGCGCAGGGATGGTAGCCGTTTGCGCGTCGCCATGCCATATGTGCCCTTCCCTTTGCACCGCCCGAAGGCCTCGGTATATGCGACCTAACCGCGACGCCGCTGGGCGCCGGCGCGCCGCTGAGGCACTCCGGGCTAGCGAAGGCCGGTGGTACGCCATCTTCGAGAATTCGGCGGTCGGCATCGCCCTGGCGGATCGGCAAGGTAAGTTCATCGCCACAAACCGTGCTTATCGGGAGATGGTGGGGTACACGGATGAGGAACTGCGGGAGATGTCCTTCATGGACCTCACACACGAAGAGGACCGCCCGGCAAATGCGGCCCTGGTCCAGGAACTATGGGATGGCATGCGCCAGCAGTACCAGATCGAGAAACGCTATTGGCGAAAGGACGGAAGACTGATCTGGGTGAGGCAGACGGTGTCGAGAGCGCCTGGTGCCGGAACGGCGCCTCCATTTGCCATGGCGATCATGGAAGACATCACTGAGCGCAAGCACGCCGAAGAAGCGCTGCGCGAAAGCCAGATGCGCCTGGAATTGAGCCTCAAGGCATCCAACACGGGGTTATGGGACTGGAACCTCCGAACAGACGAAATGTATGTCTCCCCGGAAGGCAAGAGCCAGCTTGGTTACGCGGACTACGAAATCGCCAATCGCACCGAGGAATGGATGATCCTGATACACCCCGAGGACCGGGAACGTGTGCTCGCGACCATCCGCGCTTTCCTCGATAATCCTGGACCGGGTTACGAGACGGAATGCCGGCTGCGCCACAAGGATGGCTCTTACCGCTGGATTCTCAGCCGGTCGTCGGTCCTGCAGGACGCGGGTGGGAAACCTTTTCGAATGCTCGGCTCCTATGTCGACATCACGGAGCGTAAACGGGCCGAGGAAAGGTTGCGGGAATACGAAAAAGTGGTGGAAAACTTGCACGAGATGATCATGGTGGTGGACCGCGAATACCGCTACCTGATCGCCAACCGTGCATTTCTAAACTATCGCGGCATGGAGAGGGACCAGGTCGTCGGCCACCTGGTCCCGGAGTTGCTCGACAAGGAGGTCTTTGACAAGGTTGTCAAACAGAAAGTGGATGAATGTTTGCAGGGCCACGTCGTCCACTACGAGCTGAGATACAACTATCCTCGATTTGGCGAAAGGGACGTATTTATATCGTACTTTCCAATCCAAGGTCCCACCAGCGTCGATCGCGTAGCTTGCGTTTTGGAGGACATCACGGAGCGGAAGCGGGCCGAAAGGGAGCTGCAGCGTTCGCTCGCGCAGTTGCGCAAGCTAGCTGCGCGCCTGGAGACTGTGCGCGAAGAAGAAAGGACCAGGGCGGCGCGGGAAATTCACGACGAGTTGGGGCAGGCGCTAACGGCGATCAAGCTGGACTTAACGGCGCTGCTTCGAGATCTGCCGCCGGACCAGGGGCCCGCGGCTCAGCGAAGGCAGTCTATCTTGAAGCTCCTGGATGAGGCGATGCGGTCGACCCGCAAAATCGCAACAGAACTAAGGCCGGCGGTGCTGGACGACCTCGGTCTGGCGGCTGCGGTGGAGTGGGCCGCGGAAGACTTTCAAGTGCGCACCGGAATCCAGTGCCAGGTCAGCCTGCCCGAAGTGGACATCTCCGTGGATTCGGAACGCGCCACGGCCCTCTTTCGCATCCTGCAGGAGTCGTTGACCAACGTCGCGCGGCACTCCAACGCAACTAAGGTGAACGTGCGGCTGGAGAAAAGAAATGGCGGCTTTCTCCTGGAGGTTCACGATAACGGCCGGGGGATCGACCAAAACCTGCTTTCCACTACCAATTCACTGGGGATTCTCGGAATGCGGGAGCGCGCCTTGTTGCTGGGAGGCGAGTTCACCATCGGTGGCGCCCCAGGCGAAGGCACGACTGTGAGAGTGCGTATTCCGGAGGCCTGGCGCGCAATAGCCGAAACAACCAAATGATCAAGGTCCTCATTGCCGACGATCATGCCATCCTGCGCAGGGGATTGAAAGAGATCCTGATGCACGAACTGAAAGGCGCCGTCTGTAGCGAAGCTAAGGATGCATATGAGGTACTTACCCAGGTTCAAAACGGCCACTGGGATTTGGTGATCTTGGACGTCAGTATGCCCGGGCGAAGCGGGATGGACGTCCTGGCGGACCTCAAGGCGGCGCGGCCTAAACTTCCGGTATTGGTGTTGAGCATACACCCCGAAGACCAGTACGGCAAGCGAGCGCTCAGAATGGGAGCCTCCGGTTACGTGAATAAAGACAGTGAGCCCGAAGAACTAATCAAGGCTATCCGAAAGGTGCTCGCCGGAGGCCGGTATGTGAGCCCGGGGTTAGCTGAAAAGCTCGCGCTAGACTTGAGTGAGAATACAGAGCGACCCATCCACGAGATTCTTTCCAACCGCGAATTTGAGGTTCTGCGGATGATCGGCGCGGGCAAAACAGTTACCCAGATCGCCGGGGAACTGCACTTGAGCATGCCGACCGTGAGCACCTATCGCGCGCGCATCCTGGAAAAGCTCAATATGAAGACCACGGCTGAACTGATGCGCTACGCGCTTCGTACTCGACTCGTGGATTGAAGCGCCGCGTGTCGAAGAAATACTGACAGCAACCAAATATTTCGTTCGACAAAGAAATTCCATTTCTACCGCTAGCACGCTTCTGTTACCAAGCGTCACAGTGGTGTTAAAAGGGGGCGCATAGCTTGAGCGTTGACCAGCCTTCGGATAACCGCGACACTCCCGTCCTGCCTTCCTGGGCCGATATAACCGATAAAATCAAACAAAACGATGCGGATGGATTCGAGGAATTGAACCGGGTTTTTTCGCGGGGCGTCCGTTATTTTCTGTGCAGACACGTGGGGTGTCAACATCTCGACGAGCAGGTCCGCGACACCTTGCTAATCGTGGCTCAAGCCATCCAGCGGGGTGAATTGGAAGATCCGGAGCGCATGGTTGAATTCGTGCGTACGATCGTTCGATGCCAGATCGCCGCGCAGATCGACGGCAACGTGCGCGCCGCCGAAACCAACCCGGAGCAGGATGCGATCCGGCAGGAGAACCGGGAGACAGCCCGCGAAGTACTGAGAGGCGCCGCGCCCGCCGATCGCGAGATGCTGATACGGTTCTACCTGTGCGAACAGCCCGCGGAACAGATTTGTAGCGAGATGGGCGTCACAGAAACCGAATTCCGATTGCTGAAATCGCGCGCCAAGGCCCGCTTCGAGGAATTGAGTAACCACTAGCGGCCCCCGGTGATCAACCGCGCGCCGCGATTGCGCGTGAAGTAGTTGTACATCCACTCGACCAGCACCAACAGCCGGTTATCGAATTCCACCAGGTACATCAGGTGCACGAACAGCCATACGATCCAGGCGAAGAAGCCGGAAATGTGCAGGCGGCCAAATGCCGCGACAGCTTTGTTACGGCCAATGGTCGCCAGCGCGCCTTTATCGAAATAGTGGAATGGCGATACAGTCTTCCCGCGTAGGCGGGCCTGGATGGCGCGCGCCACGTAGCGGCCCTCGGCCATGGCTACGGGCGCCAGTCCAGGAAGCGGCTGGCCGGTCTGGTGGCTGAAGTTCGCCAGGTCGCCGATGACGAAGATCTCGGGGTGGCCGGGCACCGTAAGATCGGGCTGCACGATCAGGCGACCGCCGCGGTCGGTCGGCGCTCCGGTACGGTCCGAGAGGATTTTCCCCAGCCCGGAAGCCTGCACGCCCGCGGCCCATAGCACGGTCCTGGCGGCGATCCGCTCCACATGATCGCCGGTGCGCACCGTCACGCCCGCGCTATCCAGGCCGACGACCATGGCGCTAGTACGGCAGCGCACTCCCAACTTCATCAGGGCTCGCGCGGCTTCGGCCGACAGATCCGGCGGGAAGGCAGGCAGGATGCGATCCCCGCCTTCCAGCAGCAGGATGGCGGCTTCCGCCGGATTGATGCTGCGGAAGTCGTGGCGCAGCGTGTCATTGGCGATTTCTCCCAGCGCGCCCGCCAGTTCCACACCCGTGGGACCTCCGCCGGCAATCGCGAATGTCAGCCATGCGCGGCGCTGCTCGGGATCATGCTCGCGCTCCGCGGATTCGAAGGCCAGCAGAATGCGGCGGCGGATCTGTGTGGCGTCTTCGATGCTCTTGAGCCCCGGCGCCAACGCGGCCCAATCGTCGTGGCCGAAATAATTATAATGCGAGCCGGTAGCCAGGATCAGCGTGTCATACGAGGCGTCGCCGTCGTCGAGGCGCAGGCGGCGGTTCTCTACATCGATGTCTTTCACTTCCGCCAGCCAAACGCGGGCATTGCGCTGCCGGCTCAACACGTGGCGCACGGGCGAAGCGATCTCGCCGGGAGAAAGACCTCCGGTAGCGACCTGGTAGAGCAGCGGCTGGAACAAGTGAAAGTTCCGCCGGTCGATGACGGTAAGCTGAATCGGCGCGCGCTTCAGCGCTTGGGCGGCGTACAAGCCGCCGAAACCCGCGCCGACCAGCACTACACGGTGAGCCGCGGCTGCTTCCATCGTCACCGCGCCTGCAGCCTGGCTTGCTGTTGCATGCTGACCTGGCGCAGCAGGATGAATGCCGAGACGTTTTCCGCCGTCAGCAAGCCGACGAGCCTGTCGCCATCCATGACCAGCGCGCAGGCCCGCGCGGCGGACAGATCCGGCAGCACGTCGGATAGCGGGGCATCCGGTGCGACGCGGGGCGGGTTGCGATCCATGGCGGAAGCTACGTATGCATCCGGTCCCTCGGTCAACATGGCGCGCACCAGTGCGGCGCGCGTCAGCAGCCCCAGCACCGCGTCGCCGTGCATCACGGGGAAATCGTGCTGGGAAGTGGCCAACAGCAGATTGCCGGCGTCGCGGATGCTCTCGCCGTGGGAGAGCGTGCGAAAGTCGGTGATCATGGCGGCGCGCACGGGCACGCCGCTGGTGAGCAGGCGGCCGCGCACCGCGGCGCCCTCCTGCGAAGCGCCGATGTAGATGAACATGGCGATGAAGACCAGGATGAAATTGGAAGAGAGCAGGCCGAACAAGCCCAGCAGGGCGGCCAGTATCTGACCCGCGCCGGCGGCGATGCGGGTAGCTTGCTCTTCCGGTTTGAACAGCGCCAGCAGCGAGCGCAGCACGCGTCCGCCGTCCATGGGATACGCCGGCAGAAGATTGAACATGAACAGCAGGAAGTTGCCGGTGGCGATGCGCTGGGCGAGGTTGGCGTCGGTGGGATCCTTCAAAAGCTCGATCGGCACGAACTGGTGCCGCATGGCCAGCCAGATGAACAGGCCCGCGGCAATCAGAGCGTTGACCAGCGGCCCACTGATGGCGATCCAGAACTCTTCGTGCGCTTTGGGCATGCGCTCCGGACGAGACACTCCGCCGATGGGGAACATGACGATCTCGGTGGTGCGGATCCCGTAATGGCGCGCCACCAGGGTGTGCCCGATCTCGTGCAGCAGCACTGAACCGAACAGGGCCAGAATGTAGAGCGCGGTCATGGCGCCCGACTGCTGCCCGCCGACTCCAATGAACACGAGGAAGATCAGCAGCAGGATGAATGTGAAGTGCAGACGCACGGGTACGCCGAAGATGCGCAGCATGCCGACGGTGCCGGGGATGGGCGCCTGCTTCGGCTTGTCGTCGGATGGCGGCGTATCGGGCATACGGAAGGGCAGCCCGCCCTCACGGACTTGGCCCGGTACCATTGTCGCGCGAAAGCGGGGGAACGAGCGGTGCCCCGGCGGTCCCGGCGGCGAGTAAGCCGGTGGGTTATTTCAGTGTGCCCTTTTCTTTCGCCACGCTCAGCAGGGTCGGATAGAACTGCACGAAGGTGTTGTCGACGGCGCCGTGCTCCGCGTGGCACGAATAGCAGCCCTCTGTCGTGGGCCTCTGTTTGCCCGTGGGGGAAGTTCCATCGCCGAAGCTGAAGAACGCCCACTTCCCCGGAAAACGGCTCTCGTCCTTGACCTCCGCCTCGATGCCCGCGAGGCCGCTCTGGAAATGCCCCGCCTTGTTGATGGATCCCTTCGACTCCGAGGAGCGGACCTCGATGAGCAACATGGTCTTGTCCGGCCACCGGCCGGTTGCCAGGAATGACTTATAGGCCGACGGCGTGACAAAGACATTATCGAACCGGGGACTCTCCTCGCCCTTCGCGGCCAGGGGACCATAGTTCATTCCCAAGCCGGAGCTGAGGAAGACCCACTCGCGATAGTTGGCGGGGAACAGCAGTTCGCCTTTGGCGCTGAATTGAGGGCCATCAGTCTGCGAACCGCCCGTTCCGGTAAGTACGGCCGCGGCTAGCAGAGCGGCAGCCACAACGAACGCGATTTGATGTCTCATACAAAATCCTCGGGTGAAGCATCAAACTGCGACTTGCAGCCGTTGCTGCAGAAGTAATACGTAACACCCTTATAAGTGGATCGCAGCGGAGCTTCGGCCGAGAGCGCCATTCCGCACACCCGGCATGCAGAGCCGCTTGCCGGATTAAACGGTTTCGCGTAAGCCTGATTTGCGGCCCCGGTGGAGTCCTTCCAACCTTCGCCCTGATACTCCATGACAAAGGCCGTGCCCTCGGCCGACGCCCGCCCGAAGTAGCGTTCCACTACGCGCAAAGCGAGGTCGATCCCCGAGGTCAATCCGCCCGCCGTCGCCAGATTCGGCTCGGACTCGACGAAGCGGTATCCGCGCATGAGCTTCACGTCGCGGAACTGCATGGCGAACAGTCCGTAAGATCCATGGTGCGTAGTCGCCGCTTTGCCAGCGAGCAGACCGGTCTTAGCCAGGATGAACGCGCCCGTGCAGACAGACATGACCACGTCTGCCGTCTTCGACGACTTACGAATCCATTGCAGCATGGCATCGTTTCCACTTTGCGCCGGAATCACGATTACCTTGGACACGGGGGCGTTTTCAAACGTGTAATCCGGCGTCAGCTTGAGCCCGCCTGATGCGGTTACCGTTTTCGTGCTTTCGGCGACGGTGAACAGATTGAAAGCACTGCCACCGTTGGGACGGTTGGCATCCTGAAACACTTCCCAGCGGCCTGCGTAATCGATCATCACCGCGCCGTCGGAGATGGTCACGGCGACGGGGATGGTACCTTGCGCCGGAGGCGTCAACGGCTTCGGGCCCGGGCCGGATTGTCCGGCTTTCGCAAATGGGGTTGCGGCAGCGGCGACTGCCGCGGCTGTGAGTAAGGTTCGTCTGGTCATGTATGCTCTCCTTTGTAGGTTCTATTCGCAACGCAATGCATGTTGGGGATCGATGTGGGCGGCTCGCCGCGCGGGCAGATAGGAAGCCAGCAAGGCGGCGCCAAAGAGCAACGCCGAAACTAAGACGTAAGTGGGAAGGTCCGTGGGAGTGACTTCGAACAGCAGCGCTTTAAGCACGCCGGTCAGCGCCACGGCGCCCGCCAGCCCGATAGCCAGGCCGATCGCGACCAGCGCCACTCCCTGCCGGATGACGATACCGAGAATATCCCGCGGCGTGGCGCCGAGCGCCATGCGAATGCCGATCTCGCGCACGCGCTGCCGTACGGAAAGGGCCAGCATCGAGCCTATACCCGTGACTGCGATGACCAGGGCCAATGTGGCGAAGAGGCCGAACAGGCGCGCGGTAGTGCGCGGCGACGAAACCGAATCGGCGCGAACCTCTTCCAACGTCTTTTCCATAGTGATCGCGGTCTGCGGATCTATGTCAAGGATGGCCCGGCGCACCTGGTTCGCCACCCTAGCGGGATCGCTTGCGGTCCGAACGAGAATATATCCGAGAGAGGCAAGTTGCGTCATGGGCCGGTAGAACTGGTCGGGAGCTTCGCGTGCGAGTCCGAATTCCTTCACATCGCCTACGACGCCTACAATCGTGATCCAATGCTCGCCATTGTCGAATGAAACCCGCCTTCCCAGCGGGTCGAGCGCGCCCCAGCGCCGGTGGGCCAGCGACCGGCTGATGACCGCCACGGGCAGTGCCTCGGCAGTGTCGGATTCGCGGAACGTCCGGCCGCTGACGAGTGGAATTCCGAGCGTCCGGAAATAGTCGGGGGTTGCGGCGCGCATGGCGGCCACGGGCGGTGTCTCCGCATCAGAGCGAGGAATGCCCTCGATCTGAAATGTCTGGCTCCAGCCGTTCGTTCCGAGTGTGTCGGGATCCAGCGGGAAACTGGAGGAGAGCGCGGCCGACAAGACCCCAGGCTGAAGTTGTACTTTCTCGAGCAACCGGTCGGCCACGGATCGGATTTGCTCCGGTTTGGTGTAGCGGGACCAGTTCAGGTCGAAGCTCACGGCGAAGACCCGTTGCGGCACGAACCCGGCATCCACCCGCGCGAGTTGGATAAAGCTGCGAACCATTAGGCCGGCGCCGATGAGCAGCACATAGGAGAAGGCGACTTGCGCGGCGATGAGCGCGCTTCGCACCAGATTCCGGCGTCCCTCGGCGGCGCGCTGGACGCCTGCCTTCAGCCCGTGGGCCAAATCCGTGCGGGAGTACAGAGCCGCCATAGAGCCGAAAACCACGGTGGTGGCGCCCGCGCACAATACCGCGAACAGCAGGACCCATCCATCGATGCCGATCTCGCGGGCCCGCGGCGTGAGCTGACTGACAAACTCCGTCATGAGCCGTAGGCTGCCGGCTGCGAAGAGCAGCCCCACGCCGGCCGCCAGAAGAGCGAGGATCAGACTCTCGGTAAGCAACTGGCGCAGCAAGCGCCCGGCGCCGGCGCCAACCGCCGTGCGGATCGTCAGTTCCCTTTCGCGCCGCGCCATGCGCGCCAGGATCAGGTTCGCCACGTTGGCGCAAGCGATCAGCAGGACGAAGGCCGCGGCCCCCAACAGCAGCAGAAGCATAGGCTGAGCGTGGTGGGTCAGCTCGCTACGCAGCGCACTGGACGAAATTCCGTAGCCCATCCCCTTGGTGTACGATTTCGGATAATCGTGCTCCAGCCGGCGAGCGATCACGGACAGGTCGGCATGGCAGTGCTCCAGAGTCGCCTCAGGTTTGAGGCGTCCGAAAACGCTCATCATGCGCGCGTCGCGGTTGCCGATCATGCGTTGCGACGATCGGAAGGGACACGCCGACACGGGCATGTACACATCGTTTTCGTTGGGGTATTGCGGGATGGGAGGCAGAACGCCAACGACGGTATGCACGCGGTCGTTCATCTCGAAGGTCTTCCCTACGACGTGCGGGTCGCCGGCTTCGCTCGTTTTCCAGAATTCGTAACTGAGAATCAGCACCGCCGGCGCGCCGGGCTTATCGTCGTCCGGGCGGAAGGCCCTGCCCAGCAGAGGCTTGACGCCGAACATATCGAAGAACCCTGCGGACACGACGCCCGTGCGGACGCGGTGTGCGTCGTTCCGGCCCAGCAGAGTGAATGTCATGCTGTGGTATTCGGCCACTTCGCTCAGGGTTCGATTCTGCCGGCGGTAGTCGTCGATTTCCTGCACGGAAAATCGCACATCGTCCGCGTTCAGTTTGGTGGCTTGCTGCCTCAGCACGACCAAGCGGTCTCCTTGCGCGTAGGGCAGGGGCTGCAGCAGGACTGAGTTGACGACACTGAATATCGAGGTGTTGACGCCGATCCCTAAGCCCAGAATGACGACGGCGGCGAGAGTGTAGCCAAGGTTGTGGCGCATCATGCGAAGGGCGTAGCGGGTATCCTGCGACAGCACGCTGAGATGCTCGCGCGGGGCCATGCGCACGATGTCCACGATGGTAGCCCACCACATACGCAGCAGTGCGACAGACCCGCGGGCGCGCCGTGCGTGGGCCCGCTGGTCACGGAACGTCTCCTCCATGTCGTCTCCGAACTCGCTGCGGAAGTCGAAGGGCAACAGGCGCAGTAAGGCGCGGTAAAGCCGGTCTGCAATGGATGGCCTTGATTCCGACATAGGTGGCTCCTTTTCGGCCTAGGCGCGCTTGAACGCCTGGAACAAACGCTTGGAGCGGGCGCGGGCGAGCAGTTTCTCCATGCGTCGCGCCTCCTCGATCGCCACTGCGCGGCCGTCGCCGGTCAAGCGGTAATAGCGGCGCCGCTGATCATCGTTTGGGATGGCGGGACGGCTGGTGACCTCCACGATGAAGCCATCCTCCAGCAGCCGTTTGATGATGGCGTAGAGCGTGCCGGTGCTCAGTTGTACCTCGCCACTGGTATGTTCGGCGACGTCCTTCAGGATGGCGTAGCCGTGCTTGTCGCCATCGGCGAGCGCTAATAGGACGTTGAACATGGCGGGCGTTAAGGCGCCTTGTGAGTTCGACATTTCCCCTCCTTCATGAGGATGGGGATGACTATGGCGTCATCCACTATATCGCTATCAACTATAGCGTATGACGCGGCACATGGCAAAACGATAGGCGCGGGCGTCTTCGTTTTTCACCACCCTGGTCGAGATCATGCTCGCGTTGGCAGCCCGCTTCGTTCAGAACTCGGCGGGGAGGACAGCGGCGCGATCTGCAGGTGCCTAAGGATTGGTAGTGCCTGGAGCATAATGGAGGCATGTTGCAGGCAATGACTGCCCGTGGAGTTTTTGTTACAGGCCGAGTGGACCTGTCAACACTGGCATTATGCTTGCCGTTGGTCATCGTTGGGGCAGCGGCCGTTGATCCACCGGCATTTGCTCAGAAGGCCGCCAACGCGTCGGCAAACCCTAGCAATTCCCCGCCAGACTTGCTTTCAGTGGAAGGCCGGTTGACCGTCCGTGTTCCTAAACGAGCGCTCCATCTGGGCGAAGCGAACGAAATTGAGATTGCACTGAAGGGACCGGCATTGCAGCATCTGGCTGTGATCCAGGGCCAGAAGGACTCCTTTGGTAGTCCCGTCGATCTGGGCGATCAGGGCCAGGAACCGTCGCTTCAGCGGCGCCCGGATGGCGCAACCTTTGTCAATGTTGTGCCGGTCGGGCTTGGGACCGTGCAGTTTGACTTCATCGCGAGTTTTGTCGATGGAGGCTTCGAGCACGACACGGTGACAGCTACTGTGGTGGCTTCGCATCCGCCGCGTAGGCTGGAGATCGAAGGGACGCTGCTCGGGAATCCTTCAAAGGAAATTATGGCGGTGGGGCAGCGGCAGATTGTCTGGATCCAGGCTGATTTCGAGGGGCTGCCGCATCCCCTCTCGATTCCGGCGAAGGACGTGCAATTTAAAGTACGTCAAACGAAGGGCGAACCCGCAATTCGCTTCGATCCCGCAACCGGGACGATCGATTCTCTGCGGCTTGGGGATACGCTGATCGAGAGCTTGTATGCGGGCGCGCAGCAAACCACCTGCGTGCTGGTGCGCGAGTCTAATGGCTATGACCCCGAAAATTGCGAAGAGCTGCTGGCGGGCGCCGATGGCGTGTTGCCAACGGCACAAGGGGCGGATGCGCCTGGCGCGGAGCAGGATTCGAAACTGCCGTACACCTCCGCCGACGGGCGCTTGGGGCGCTTTGTAGCGGACGACCGGCTGGAGATCGTTGCCCCGGCCCATCCACTGAACATTGCCGAAGACAATCCAATCGAAATGAAGGTGCACGGCTCAACCGTTGCCCGCGTGGAGTGCGAGGCGGGGAGCAGCGCCTGCGTTCCCCTCGATGGCTATGGCAAGTCGCCCCCTCCGGTCACCTTCGAGCAGCAGGGAGATGGAAAGGTTGTGGTGCAGGTTTTTCCCTCGCAACTGAATCTGAGTGGGGCACAATTCAGCTTCGCTGTTTACTTCGCGGACGGTGGGGTGGCGCGCAAGACCCTTACCACCAACTTAGGATTCGGCACGAAACAACCGCGGGGCTTGAACATGCCATGCGGAAACGACAGCTATGGAAATCAGAATTTGCCGGTGCGCTTGTTCGCACCGGATCCTAGCGAGGCAGGTTCCCCGACAACGGATCTCTGGATCAATGCGTGCTATGACGGGATCCCGGGTTTTGTGGTGTTGCCGCCCAAGGTGTTGACCTACCGCGTGTTGAGCGAGGACAATCAACCGGCGATCCAGGTGGATTCCGTAACGGGCCAAGTCACTCCTTTGCGGCCGGGCCAGGCATTGCTGGAACGCGAATTTCGCGGGCTAAAAGCCGAGACTTGCTTTGTGGTTACCCCCAACGCCGAGCCGGACGCCGATCTATCAAACTGCCGCGCTCTCCGGGCAAAGTACGGTGCGCCATTGCCGGAACCGCCGCCACCGCCGAAGATGCCGCAGATTGTGGGCCGGAACGCAGCGGCCATGCTTCGGGAGATGCAACAGCACCGGGCGATTCAGGTGGCTTTGGTCTCCCCGCATGTAAGCGATCGGTTCAATGCCGACGCGCGGCTGGAAATTCCCTTGGACGATATCTCGCTGCCGCTTGGCGAGCCCACCCGGCTGGCCATTCGTCTCAGTGGGCCG
>Ga0181530_10002696_pt1 | contig 20744 bp, 14 predicted proteins | sample PEATcosm2014_Bin_42_FD_119769 | JGI IMG/M metagenome (GOLD analysis project Ga0181530, IMG submission 119769) | Peatland microbial communities from MTU Mesocosm Facility, Houghton, MI, USA - PEATcosm2014_Bin10_60_metaG | ecosystem: Environmental > Terrestrial > Soil > Wetlands > Peat | place... | reverse complement strand
TGCCGATGGCAGCGCTCTACGACGGCAAACACTACGTCGTGGAGAAGTACAACACGGTGACGATTACCCCGGCGAGCATTGCGCACCTGGCTGAGACGCCGGATGTGAGCAGCCTTAGCGCGGCGGCGATGGGGATTTCGCGCAAGTATGAGGAGGGATTGACGGCGCTGCCCGCGGTGGTGGGCGAGTTGGACGACGTGGTGAAGGACGCGCAGGTGCAGGGAGCGCACGGGGTGTTGCCGGGAACGATTCTGCTCAACGGACAGTTTACCGAGAAGGCGATGGAGGACCAGTTGGGCGGGCAGCACGCGGTGGTGCACATCGCCAGCCACTTTGTGTTCAAGCCGGGGGACGACAGCCAGTCATATTTACTGCTGGCGGGCAAGGACGAGGGCGGCCAAGGATTTCATCTGACAGTGGCCGATTTCCGCGACGACCAGAAGCTGGCGCTGGACGATACGGACCTGCTGACGCTGTCGGCGTGCGAGACGGGGATGAGCGGCAACGCAAGCAACGGGCGCGAGGTGGATGGGCTGGGCACGACGGCGCAACTGAAAGGGGCCAAAGCGGTGATCTCGTCTCTGTGGGCGGTGGACGACGCGAGTACGGGCGAGTTGATGGGGGATTTCTACAAGAGGTGGGCTGAAGGCGGAGGCAACGTGACGAAGGTGGAGGCGCTGCGCGAGGCGCAGCTGGACCTGCTGCTCGGTAAGGTGAAGCCGCTGGTCGGCGCCAGTGGCAGGGGGTTTGGCACGGCCAGGGCCGAGCACGAAGTGGCGGCGGGGAATGCGCATCCGTATTATTGGGCGCCGTTTGTGCTGATGGGGAACTGGAGATAGGGAGCCTTCGATCCGATTGGAAGCAAGGGAGTCTGATGGTTCGTCAGCAGTCGAGCGGGCGCTGGAGCCGCGCACTGCAGGGCGCTAGATTTGGCGTGGATTCTGTCAGGGTGAAGACCGGAACCTGCCGGCTCGTACCGTTCAGCGACGGGATTTGAACGCGGATTCTGTCGGGGTTGAAAGCCCCGGTCTGCCACTTCGGGTCGTGGAGAGCGGCGGGTTGAGGTTCGTGGTTTTCCCACTCTTTCGCCAGTGTTCTTCTCGAAAAGCCGGCGAAAGGATGGGGCATGGGCTTTTTGGGGGAACGGACGGCGGGGAATTCGGCTTCGTGGTATTCCAAGTTTCTCCGCCGCAGCGGGCGAGACCATTCGGCGAGCTCTGGCAAACGCTGGGGCACGGGCGCCTGGCACCCGGCCACTGGCGTGAATGCTTGATCGAGGACTAATTTAGTCGTATATTAAATGAGGACTGAATTTGTCGGATATTGGCTACCTGGTTTCCCAAAGGCGCGCACTGGGAAGGGTGTCCGGTTGGTCCCGCGTGTCGACTTTGAGATTGCCCCAGAGGTTCCGGCTTGAAACAGTTCTCATTCTCCGCTTTCTTGCTCGCGATTCTTGCATGCGTAGCGCCCTCTGCTCTCGCGGATACGGAATTCAGCATTACGGGTGTTGTCCACGACCGCGGCGGCGGACGGATTCCTCATGCTCACGTGACGGTGCGGCTGGTTGGTAGCCAGGTGGGCATCGAGGCAGTGGCCGGAGAGCTGGGCGAGTTTCGCGTGCAGGCGCCGGCGGCGGGCAAGTACGACGTAGGGGTTGCGGCCGACGGGTTTGCGCCGCTGGCCGTGACGGCGGAAGTGAGCGAGACACAGCCTGCCGCGAGCCTGGACCTGGCGCTTGAAGTGGCTGCCAGCACACAGACAGTGGAAGTGACGGCCGACGCTCTGGCGGCGGAGACGACCAGCACCCAGCTGGGCGAGACGCTGGATACAAAGAAGATTGAGAGCGTGCCGCTGAACGGGCGCAGCTTTACCGACCTGATGGCGGTGCAGCCGGGGATTGTGCCGATGAATACGGCGCAGCCGGGAGCGGTGATCATGACGGGCGTGGCATCGACGCCGCCGTCGGGGGACGCGAACCCTGGGAACCTCTCGATCAGCGGGCAGCGCGAGGCGTCGAATGGGTTTCGCGTGAATGGGAGCGACGTGGAGGAGGACGTGAATATGGGCACGTCGATTGTGCCGAATCTGGACTCGATCGACAGCTTCAAGGTGCTGACAAGCAACTTCGACGCGGAGTACGGGAACTCGAGCGGGGGACAGGTCCTGGTGGCGACCAAGGCGGGGACGACGCTGTGGCATGGGAGCGCGTTCGAGTTCCTGAGGAACACGGCGCTGGATGCGCGGAACTATTTTTCAGAGGAGCGGGCGGCTTACCGGCAGAACCAGTTTGGGGGAACGATTGGCGGAACGCCGTGGCACAAGGGAGTGGCGGTGTTTGGCGACTACCAGGGGACGAGGCTGACCGAGGGGATCGATACGGGGGACATTGCTGTGCCGTCGATGGCGGAACGGAGCGGGGAGTTCGGCGGGAATCCGCTGACGGGGAGCGTGAATGGAACGGCGTGGGCGGCGCTGCTGACGAGCCGGCTGGGCTACGCGGTGACGGCCGGGGAGCCGTATGCGCAGGTGTTTCCCTCGGGGGCGATTCCGGTCAAGGCGTGGTCGGCGCCGGCGAAGTATTTGCTGGGCTCGATTCCCGAGCCGAACGCGGGGACGGGGCTGTTTGAGACGGCAGCGCAGGCCGAGACGTTGAGGGACGACAAGGGCGCGCTGCGCGGGGACTGGATACATGGCAAGGGGACACTGACGGCGTACTACTTTGTGGACCGGTACGCGCTGGACAATCCTTATCCGACGGGAACGGGCGGGGCGAGCGTGCCGGGATTCGACGCGACTTCCAATGGCCTGGCGCAACTGCTGAGCCTGGGGCACGCGGCGACCTTCGGGCAGGCGACGCTGAACGAGTTCCACACGAGTTATATGCGCAACGCGAACGCGGTGGGGCAGCCGAAGGGCGGGGTGGGGCCGTCACTGGTGTCGCAGGGGTTTAGCGGGATCGTTGCGCTGAAGCCTGCGACGGAGGGAATCGAGAACGTTGCCTTCAACGACTTCACGATGGGCGTGGATACGACGGCGCTGGTGCAGGCGGAGAACATCTACGAGGTCAGCGATGCATTCTCGCGCATTCTGGGCAAGCATGGGTTGAAAGCAGGTGCAGAGTTTCACGCCAGCCAAATCGATACGCACCCGGATGTGATCTTCAACGGGAGCTTTGCCTTCAATGGGTCGGAGACGGGGGTGGACTTTGCCGACTTTCTTCTGGGAGTTACGTCGAGTTATACGCAGGGGCAGGCGAGCAGCTTTTACAACCGCAACGTGTACATGGCGGCGTTTGCGCAGGACAGTTGGAAGGCCACAAGCCAACTGACGGTGAACTATGGGGTGCGGTGGGACCGGATACGGCCGTGGCGCGAGAAGTATAACCAGTTGCAGACGCTGGTGAAGGGCGAGCAGTCGCAGGTGTTTCCGGGCGCGCCACCAGGGCTGGTGTTTCCGGGCGATCCCGGCGTGCCTGCGTCGCTGGCTGCGGCGCGGAACGACTTTGCGCCGCGGGCGGGAGTGGCTTACTCGCCGGCCTTGAGCAGACCCTGGTTGCGGGCACTTGCGGGTGTGCCGGGACGGACGAGCCTGCGCGCGGGCTACGGGATTTTCTATACGGCGTACGAAGGGCTGTCGGCGGGGATCATGAGCGCCAACCCGCCGTATGGCTACACCTACACCTCTGCCGCACCGCCGCTATTCGAGTCGCCCTTTACCGTGGCGGCTACGGGTGCGAGCGCGGGGCAGCGGTTCCCGCTGCAAAAGGTGGCGTATGGGGCCAGCCGGTCAGATCCGAACGCGAGCGTCGACTGGAGCCAGTTTGAGCCACTGGTGGGGATTCCGGCGGTTGACCCCAGGGATGTGACTTCGTATGCGCAGCACTGGATGGCCAGCATGGAGCGGCAGTTGGGCACAGGAGCGCTGGCGGCGCTGAGTTATGTGGGAACTTCGTCGCACCACCTGCTGGTGCTGGAAGAGGCCAATGCGGCCGATCCGGCGCTGTGCCTTTCGCTGGGCGCGGCACTGTGCGGACCGTTCAACGAGCAAGCTGCGCGCACGCAGTTCGGCACGGCGTTTGGGAGCGTGGAACTGCAGCGCACCATTGCCAACGCCAATTACAACGCACTGGAAGCTTCGATCAAGGGCAGCACGCATGAACTGGATCTGCTGGCCAGCTACACGTATTCGAAGTCGATCGACCAGTCCGCAGGATTGCCGGAGCCGGTAAATCCGGTGAACCCGTCACTGAGTCGCGCGCTTTCAGCATTCGATCTGCGGCAGAACCTGGTCACCAGCTTCCAGTACAGCCTTCCCGGACCGAAGGACGGAGGACGGATGAGCTGGTTTGTCGCAGGTTGGGGGTTGGCGGGGATTGCGCGATTTACCTCCGGGTTCCCGGTAACGCTGCTCAACAACAACGACACGTCGCTGCTGGGCACGATTCCCAACGGGATCAATAACAATGGCGTGGACACGCCGAATTGGAGCGGCAAGACGCTTTCGCTGCGCACCAATCCAAGAACTGGGATGGGGGGCAGGGCGGCGATTTTCGACGTGTCGCAGTTGACGCTGCCCGTGTTGGGGACAATGGGCAAAGCACGGCGGCGGTTCTTCTCCGGAGCCGGCCTGGAGAATCTGGACGCGACGTTCAAGAAGACAGCACAGTTTGCAGATGGGAGCAGCATGGAGTTTCGCGCCGAGGCCTTCAACGTGTTCAACCACGCACAGTTTTTCGGGCCGGCATCGGTGGAAGGGAATATCTCCAGCGGGAGCTTTGGACAGGCGGTAAGCGCGATGCCGCCACGGCTGATGCAACTGGCGCTGCGTTACCGGTTTTGAGCGAGGCCCCTCAGGTTTGAGCGCGAATTCTGCCGGGGTTCAAACTGCGGCCTGCCAGCCGCTCTGCTCCGAATTGCACAGGATTCTTTGGGTCTTTGCCTGCGGCTACCTGGCGAGCCATCCGCCGTCGACCACGAGGATGTGGCCGTTTATGTAGTCGCTGGCTGGGGAGGCGAGGAAGACGGCGGCTCCGGCTACATCCTGAGGCGAGCCCCAGCGGGCGGCGGGAATGCGCTCGAGGATCTGGCGGGAGCGGGTGGGGTCGTTTTGGAGGGCTTCGGTGAGGTCGGTGGCCATGTAGCCGGGGGCGATGGCATTGACCTGGACGCCGTGGGCGGCCCACTCGTTGGCGAGGGCCTTGGTGAGTTGGGCGACGGCGCCCTTGGCTGCGGCATAGGCGGGGACGATGATGCCGCCTTGAAAGCTGAGCAGGGAGGCGATGTTGACGATTTTGCCGAAGTTCCGGGCGAGCATGGGGCGGGCGGCGCACTGGCAGAGGCGAAAGACACTGGTGAGATTGGTGGCGAGGACTTCGTCCCAGTCGGCGGGCGAGTAGTCGACGGCCGGGGAGCGGCGGGTGATGCCGGCGTTGTTGACGAGGATGTCGATGGAGCCGAGGGCGGCGATGGCTTGATCGATGAGTTGGGGGCAGCGGTCGGGATGGCGGAGATCGGCGGCGAGCTCGACGTGGCGGACACCGGTTTGAGCCACGCTTTGAACGACGGCGAATGGGACGGATTGCGAGGCGTGGAGGGCGACGTTCGCGCCCGCTTCGGCGAGGGCGACGGCAATGGCGGCTCCCATTCCACGGGATGAGCCGGTGACGAGCGCGTTCTTGCCGGTGAGTCGAAAAGAGTCGAGGATCAAGGGGCTTCTCCCTGTGGTTTGCGGGGGTGAGGTGTCAAGGAGTTTGCGACTGGCGATGGCCGAGAAAGACGGGAGCAATGTGGCGGGCGTAGAGGTTATCAGTTACGTTTCTGGCGATAACTTCCCGATTGGCGTCGAGTAAGTCGAGATAGCGATGGCCTAACTGTGCAGCGACTTTGAATCCGACGTGGAGTAACTGGCGGAGGCTGGGGTTGTAGGCGGGGGAGCCGGGGTCGTGGCGCAGGGCGGCGGTGAATTGCGCGGAGGACCAGTGGGCGACTTCAGCCGGGGAAGGGAGTTTGGCGGGATCGATGTCGATGACGGTTGCGTAAGGCGCGCATAACTCGGCGGAGTGGGCGAAGGCCTGGGCGTAAATCTCTTTGGCGAGGGCGAGACCTTCGCCGCCGGCTTCGGCGAGGCCGATGACTTCTTCCAGCCACGTGGTGCCGGCGGTTTTGAGATGGACGCCGGCAGAAAACTGCCGGATGGCCGCGTGGATGGCGGGATAGATGGAGAATTTGTCGCTGCCGGAGTGGACGCTGAGCTTGAGGTTGGAGGGCAGTCCGTAGGCGGCGACGGCGTGTTGGATGGCGGCCATGTCGAGGGCCATCTCGTGGGCAAATTGGGCGGGGTCGCCGACGTAGTCGACGCCCTTGTTGAAGCGGCCACTGAATTTGGGGGCGATGGTCTGGATGGGGATAGCTTCATCGGCAATGGCGGCGAGGATGATGAGTAACTCGGCTGGTGTCTGCTCGGAATCGGTCTCGTCCATGGAGACTTCGGGGATGAATGAACCGTTGCCTTTGGCCGCTTCGATTTTGCGGTAGATCTTGCCTGCTTCCTGAACGGCGAAGAGGAACTTGGCGGCGGTGCGGCGAAGCAACTCAAGGGTAATGTCGATGCTTTGCGCGGCGGTCTCCATGCGGATGGCGCCGAGGAGTTCGGAGTGATGGCCGACGAAGCGGTCGATCGAGGACGGCTCGGCGGTCTTGCCGATATAGTCGGCCACGTCGATGGTGTAGAAGTCGCAGGAGGGAAGGAAACGTTCAACGGTGGAAAGGTTGATGTGGTCAGCGTCGCAGAAGTAAGGGAGCTTCCAGCCGAGATCGTTGACAGCGGCATCGGCCGCGGCGCGGACGGACGCGGGCTCAGAGCCGATGATGGTGTGCTCGCGATTGGACTTGTTCCAGACGGGGATGACATCGACGCCTGCCTGGGAGGCGAGGATGCATGCTTCAAGTTGGGCTTTGGCCTGATGGGCGAAACGATCGCCCACTCCGATCGAGAATTTGCCGAGGTTTGCCATGATTTTTCTCAGAGAGCCTGCTGCTTTTCAAGAGTCAGCTTATCAGGCTACGTGCTGGCTGCAAGAGCGAGTGCGATTGGGGTTTTCATCTGGGCCTCATTTCAGCGCGGATTTGCGGCTTTTCCGGATGATCCCGGCCGGCCTTCCGCGGCGTTTACAGCGTCTTGTTGTCGATGCTACTCAGTATGGCATCGGAGGCTGCGCGGCTCCAGCCGATGCGCAGGTCCTTCACGTCGTGCAGTGCGAATGCGCCCTCAGCACCGCGGGGAGCCGTGACGGCGAAGAAATCCGCTCGTTCGACGTCCGTGAGGTGGAAGGCGGGCCGGGCGTCGTCGAGGGCGGTGGCAATTTCCACGTGGCTCATCTCGAGATTGCGCACGTGGCGCAGGAAGAAGCCGAATGCCGGCATGGGCCCGAACATTCCCGGTTCAGGATACTTGCTTTCCAGTTCCGGCGGTTGCACGCGGGCAGTCTCAGACGGCGCGCCGCCGACGGTCTCGATATAAATGTTGGAGAGCTTCACGTCTTCGATGAAGAAGTCCGGGATACCGCTGAGAATGGAGCTGATCTTTTGCGGTGCGCTGTGGCAGGTGAGATTGTCGATCAGGATGCGCTTGAGAGTGCCCACCTTTGTGCTTTCCTTAGGACCGCGCAACCGCGAGCCCAGGCGCATGAAGATGGGGCCGGACACGAGATCGCGCATGGTGGTGTTGGTGATGGCGACGTCCTCAAGCAGAGCGCCATCGACCGATTCCAGCGCGAAACCCTGGCAGCCTTCGAATACGCAGTTGGAGATGGCGATGTTGATAAAGCCGCCATTGGATTCCGTGCCACACTTAATTCGGCCGGTGCGCGGCACGCGAGAATCCCGTGCGAACTTCTTGAAAGTCCCGTCCAGCACCGAGCCCAGCTCATAACTTCCAGTTACAAAGCAGTTAGAGATTGTCAGATTTCGTGTAAGCCGCGCGTAACCGAGTGCATAACTGGATTTCGGGCAGATGCCGTCATCCCATGGCGAGTTGACGGTGCAGTTGGAGACGCGCACGTTCTGGCAGCAATCGATATCCACGCCGTCGCGATCGGTATCGATGATGAGATTGTCGATGCTCAGGTTATCGACGCCGGTGAGCAGAAGGCCGAAGTGGCCGGCCTTGAGAATGGAGAAGTCGCGCAACAGGACGTTGTGGCAGTTCTTAAGCGCGATGGCCTTGTTGCCCACGCCCGGCTGCTCGGCGACAAAAGGAGCACCGTCGTCTTTTCTTTCCCGGCCGTTGGAGAGCCCTTTGCCCCAGATGAGGCCGGGACCGGTGATGCTTAAGTCGTGAACATCATCGCCCCACAGGAGGGAGTTATGCCAGTGGTTGTGGCCGTAATCCTGATAGGCGTCCCATGATGTCTTGGGTTCGGCAGCATCGTAGACGCCGCCGCGATAGCCGGTCTGCTCACCGGGGAGCGGTGAGTCGGCAGCCACGATCGCGCTGCCCTGAAGCAGATGGAGGTGCACCTGGCTCTTGAGGTGAATGGAAAAGCAAAGATACGAGCCCGCCGGAAAGACAACGACCCCGCCACCCGCGGCTACCGCGGCTTCGATGGCGCGGTTGACGGCGTCGGTGTCAAGCGTCTTGCCGTCGCCCGTGGCGCCGTATTTGCGAACATCAAAGATGCCCTGCGCTGCGGCAGCGGTCGCGGCACCGTTCTGGGCCGAGGCCGCAAGAGAAGAAACGGGGATGGCGGCAGCCGCAATGCCGAGGCTTCCGGTGCGCAGAAAGTCACGACGGATAGAGTTGAACGATTTCATGGAGACATCCTCCTGGAAGCGATTGGTCAAGCGTTAGTGTATTTTGAGAAGCGTCGAACGCAAGTCCTTGAAAGCACATGGATGGGCGCCTGAGAATGAGTCCTTGCCTTGCGCCCGTAGCTTACCTCAATCGAGATGAAAGACTTCTTCAAGTTGGAACATGTTATCATCCGCCGCGCCTTCGCCGAGCGCTTCAAAGAATGGCGACATCTCCGCCTGCCATCGCGCGTTGATGGGATGGTTCTTCATGGCGGCGCAGGATTGTTCAAAGTCATCTGTCTCGAGATAGCCGACGAGAAGGCCGTCGGGCCGCAAAAATAACGTGTAATTGCGCCAGCCGGTCAAGCGCAGAGCATCGAGCATCTCAGGCCATACGCGGGTGTGTCGCGCTCTGTATTCTTCCACTTTTTCCGGGCAGACTTTCAATATGAAACAGATACGCATGGACTCCTCCTTCAATTGCGATCTCTGGTGGTGCATCCCGCCGCATAAAGGGGCAGCGGCGGGTTGCTGTTCTCAGAGTAAATACTCATGCATGACCAGAGCCACAGCGCTACGCAATCGCGCCTTGTTGCCCTCTTGAGCGGGCCGAAGCCGGGGAACTCTTACCAATGGATTCCGGCGCATCGCTGTTTCAATCAAGGGGCCTGCCAGGTGCCAAAGCGTTGTGATGTCGCCCACGACTATGATTTCGGAAGGCGCCAGAGCGGAGGCGATCATATGCATGCCGCGACCGAGGGCGGCGCACATTCGATCGATCGCCTGTTTGGCTGCAGGGTCCTCGGCCTCGGCTAACTTGAGAAGGTCCTCAAAGGGAGGCGAGGGCTTGTTGGCGATTTCAGTGTAGTAACGCATCCCAGCGCGATTGGAGGCTACGGTTTCCCAGCATCCCATGCTTCCGCAGGCGCAAGGCAGTCCATTGGGGTCCACCTGCACATGGCCGAATTCACCGGCTGAGCCGCCTTCCCCGCGAAGGATGCGGCCGTTGGCAAAGATACCTGTGCCCAAACCTTCCGACACGTTGACCACAACAAGATCATGCATGCCGTCGCTGTTACCGAACCACACCTCGGACAATGCGCAGGCGTTGGCTACGTTGTCCACAAAGACGGGCAGTCCGGTGGCTTGCTCGACGCGAAACTTGATGCGTCCTATGGGCCAGTTGATGTTAGGCGCAAAGATGGAAGTTCCATGTTTGGACTTATCGAGACGAAGGTCGAGGCGGCCCGGCAGACTTATGCCAATGCCATCGAAAGAGCGGTCCTTATTAACGGCGATCATCTTTCGAATTGCGCTGACGATGGCGCCGATCACCTTTTGGGGATTGGCCGGGAGCACGATGAGTTCTTGCGCGAGGATACTGCCGCCCAAATCCGTTACGGCCAGCGTGGTTTGAGAAGGATGGATATCCAATGCAAGCACGCCACGCTGACTGTTCACGTTCAGAAAAGTGGGTCTTCGGCCACGGGGAAGGCGCCCCGTCGATCCCTCAACGATCCAACGTTCGGCGAGCAACTCCTCGACGATGAGGGAGACGGTGCTCCTCTGAAGGCCGGAGACGCGCGCCAAATCCGCACGAGAGATGGGTTGGCGGGTGCGGATCTGGTTGAAGATGAGGTTGCGATTGATCTGGCGGGGTATTTTGTTCGACGCACTGAGCTTGTTGGTGAAGGAGAAGCGCGACGCCGGCGAGTTAGAGCGATTCTCCAGTTTTCCTGGCATGTTCGACACCTTACAAAGCCGATGTTAGAACCACACCGACGACAGGCACTGGCTGCCGGGCGGAGGCAAGAGTGAGTTATTGGCGCCGGCAAGTACTGGTGCATCATAGAGCCGCGCGCAGTGGTCAGAGGGCTATACGTTATAGGTGGAGGACGAAACGCGGCCACCGCGGCCCGTCCAGTTGGAGTGGAAGAACTGGCCGCGCGGCCGGTCGATGCGCTCATAGGTGTGCGCGCCGAAGTAGTCGCGTTGCGCTTGAAGGAGATTGGCGGGCAGGCGCGCAGTGCGATAGCCGTCAAAGAAGGCAAGTGCGGTGGAGAAGGCCGGGGTGGGCACACCCAGCTCGACAGCGTGAACGATCGCCTTGCGCCAGGAGGCTTGATAGTCGTTGAGAGCGGCTGAGAAGAAGCTATCGAGCAGCAGGTTTTCGATGTGCGGATTTTTGTCGAATGCCTCTTTGATCTTGCCCAGGAAGCGGCTGCGAATGATGCATCCGCCGCGCCACATGAGCGCGATGCCGCCCATGTTGAGGTTCCAGCCATTCTCTTTGGCGGCGGCCTTGAGCAGCATGTAACCCTGCGCGTAGGAGACGATCTTGGAGCAGTAGAGGGCGCGGCGGACATCTTCAATGAGCGCGGCGCGGTCTGCGACGGCCTTGGCGGCGGGGCCCTCAAGGATATTAGACGCAGCGACGCGCTCTTCTTTGAGCGCCGACAGGCAGCGGGCGAAGACCGACTCGCCGATGAGAGTTACAGGCTGGCCGAGATCGAGGGAGCTGAAGACCGTCCACTTGCCGGTACCTTTCTGGCCGGCGGTGTCGAGAATCTTATCGACGATGGGTTGGCCATCCTCGTCTTTACTGGCAAAGATATGGCTTGATATCTCGACGAGATAACTGTCGAGCTCGCCCGTGTTCCAGTCAGTAAAGACCTGATGCAAGTCATCGGCGGTGAGTCCCAGGCCGCGCTGGAGGAGATCGTAGGCTTCACAGATGAGTTGCATGTCGCCATATTCAATGCCGTTGTGAACCATCTTGACGTAATGGCCGGCGCCGTCCTCGCCAACCCAGTCGCAGCAGGGGGTTCCATCCTCGACCTTGGCGGCGATGGCTTGAAAGATATCCTTCACGTGTGGCCACGCGGCAGGATTGCCACCGGGCATGATGGAGGGACCGAAGCGCGCGCCTTCTTCGCCGCCGGATACGCCGGTGCCGATAAAGAGGATGCCTCTTGCGGCGAGGTCTTTGGTGCGGCGGTTGGAGTCAGTAAAAAGCGAGTTACCTCCGTCGATGACAATGTCGCCGGCTTCAAGGTAAGGCAGGACGCGGCCGATCATTTGATCCACGGTGTCGCCGGCCTTGACCATCAGCATGACGCGGCGGGGGCGCTTGAGCAGGCCGACGAACTCCTCGATGGAATGAGCTCCGACGACCTGCGTGCCTTTTGCTTCGTTGGCGAGAAAATCGTCCACCTTGGAGACGGTGCGATTGAAGACGGCAACCTTGAAGCCGTGGTCGTTCATGTTGAGGACAAGATTCTGTCCCATGACAGCGAGGCCGATCAGGCCGATATCACACGATGTGTCGGGCATAGAGTCTCCGAAGTCCCACTGAAATGGCTAGTACGAGTTTATTGGTTGACGCCGCTGGCGAGGAAGCCACCGTCGACAACCAGTGTTTGTCCGGTTACGAAGGACGCGGCATCGGAGGCGAGATAGATGGCCGCTCCCACGAGTTCTTCGGTCTTGCCGAAGCGGCCCATGGGTGTGCGCATCAGAAGTTCCTGGCCGCGGGGTGTGCTGTCGAGCAGGTTTGCATTCAGGTCGGTGCGAAAGACGCCGGGAGCAATGGCATTGACGGTAACGCCTTTCTTCGACCACTCGACGGCGAGCGAACGCGTGAGCGAGACTACGCCGGCCTTGCTGGCTGCGTAGGCGGCCACTTCACTGAGGGCAACGAAGCTGTTGAGGGAGGCGATGTTGACGATGCGGCCGTAGCCGCGCTCCAGCATGTGCCTGCCGAAGACCTGGCAGGCGCGAAGGGTTCCGGTGAGATTGGTGTCGAGGATGGAGGTCCACTCTTCTTCGGAGAAGGAAAGCGTGGGGGCGCGCTTGATTCTTCCGGCGCAGTTGATGAGAATGTCGACTTTACCGAAGCGTTGGAGCGCGGCGGCGAGCAGATGTTCGAGTGAGGCGCGGTCGCAAACGTCGGAGGTAAGGCGCAGGGTTTGGCGGCCGTGGAGTTCGATTTCAGCGGCGGTTTCGTTGACCTGTTGCTGACGGCGCGCAGTGGCGATAACATGAGCGCCGGCATCGGCAAGGCCGAGCGAGAGGGCGCGGCCGATGCCGGAGGTGCCGCCGGTTACTACTGCGGTTTTGCCTTCAAGACTAAGAAGCTGCGTGGTCATGTTTTCGTCCATTTCAGAGGCGACTGCGGTGTGCCCAAAGGCCCAATCCCGGATTGGCGATGAAGAATATGTCTTCGCCGTCGATCTGGTTGTAGCCGTGGGTGAGCTTTTCGGGATCGTAGCGCTGGAGCATGGTGTTGAGATCGGCATAGTTGAAGCCGACGCTTTCCACCTCCTGCCGGGTGAGGTGTCCGGGGCACCAGGTAATGTTGAAGCGGCCTTCGGACGAGCCATGGATGAGATGGGCGGCGGCACTGAGATCGTTGGCCAGATCGGCGTTGGCGTTGACTGCGGCGAGGGTTGCCGGGGTGCCGCGATAGCCGTATTTGCGGATCAATGCGTCGATGGTTTTGTCTTCGCCGAATTCCTCGACGCCGGGGGCGAGAATGATGAGGTCGGCGCCGTCGGCCAGCGCCATGCGGGTGCGATAGACGGCCTTGTTGCCGAGCCAGGTGGAGTGAAACTCGCCGGGATCGAGATAGACGACGGCCTTTTTGAGGGGTGTGTCGAGTACTTCAAAGTTGACCTTGAGGCTAAGGTCGGCGGCGAGGTGAAAACACTCGGCATCATCGCCAATGAAGAGACCGCGCACGGCGAGGCCGCTTTCCGCACGGAATGCGACGACGGTGAGAACGTAGACGATGGGCAGATGGCGGAGGAAACGATCGGAGGCGTAGTTAAGCACAGAGCGCACGGGGTTTTCCGCACGGCCCATGATGCGCTCCATGCCGTAGACGGCGCCGAGGTAATGGCTGCGGTTGATGCCCTCCCGGCCACCGGTGCCGACCAGGATGTTCTTGGTGTAATTGGCCATGCCGATAACTTCATGGGGCACGACCTGTCCGATGGAGAGGATAAGATCGAAGTTACCTTGAGAGATAAGACGATTGACCTGCGCGGGCCACGCATAACTCAGCTTGCCTTCGGATTGTTTGTGGATGAACGCGGAGGGAACTTCGCCGAGAGTCTCGACATCGGTGCGCCAATTGTGGACGTGGAAGAGATTCTGGGGTACATTGCCGAACATGTGCGCGATCTGGTCCGGGCGCATGGCGGTGTGGGTGCCGAGGGCGGGAAGAACGGCCTTGAGCCGGTCGCCATAGTATTGCCACGCATAGGAGGTGAGTTCGCCGGCGCGGGAGTGCTCGCGGCTCTGATCGGGAGGGACGGCAAGCACGCGGTTGCGCGGACCGAGTTGCGCGAGCGCTTCCACGAGCAGGTACTGCAACTGCCGGGGAGATAGATCGGTTTCGATACTGCCTGTGGCGCAGTAGAGGCTCATACGGCAAACTCCACTTTCTTCAGCCCCGGCGCGAGGATGTGCAGGACGGCCAGGGCCACGAGGTATGCGCTGGCCGCAATAGCAAAGAGGCTGGCATAGCTGTGGGTAAACTGGAGAATATAACCGGCAAAGGTGGCCAGCAGGAAGCCGCCGACCGATCCGGCCATGCCGCCGATTCCGGTGACCGAACCGACGGCGCTACGGGGAAACATATCCGAGGCCGTGGTGAATAGGTTGGCGGACCAGCCCTGGTGGGCGGCCGCGGCCAGACTGAGCAGTCCGATGGCCGCCCACTCGGAGTGGAGGTAGTTGATCAAGAAGACGGGCACCACGAGGCAGGCGCAGAGAAGCATCGCCCCAAGCCGCGCGTGCGTTGCCGAGAGCCCCAAACGGTGGAAGGGCGAGGGCAACCAGCCTCCGCCGACGCTGCCAATGGTCGAGGCGTTATAGACCAGGATCAGCGGCAACCCCAGATGGGAGAGGTTCAGATGGAACCGTGCGCTGAAGAACGAGGGCAGCCAGAAAAGATAGAACCACCAGATGGGATCGGTGAGGAATTTGCCGATGGCAAATCCCCAGGTCTGGCGGTAACCCAGCAATTTGACCCACGGCGTGGAGGGGCCCATCTGCTCAGCCGCTTCCTGGTAGATGAACCGCAGTTCGGCGCCCGTAAGCGTGGGGTGGTAAGTGGGTTTGCGGTAGTTACGGAACCACCAGAGAATCCAGAGCGCGCTGAAGGCGCCGGTAACCAGAAAAGCGGCGTGCCATCCGTAGTGGATTGTGACCCACGGCACGATAAGGGAAGCCAGAACCACGCCCACATTGGCGCCGGAATTGAAGATGCCCGTAGCCAGTGAGCGCTCGCTCTGTGGGAACCACTCGGCCGTAGTTTTAATGGCCGCGGGGAAGTTACCGGATTCGCCGAGGCCGAGAGAGAAGCGTGCAATGCCGAATTCGAGCACCGTGTTGGCCAGAGCGTGCCCCATCGCCGAGAGGCTCCAGACGGCCATGATGACCATGTAACCGATGCGTGTGCCGACTCTATCGACGAACCGCCCCGCGGCGAGCAGACCGAGCGCGTAGGCGATGGTAAAGGCGCCCACGATGTAACCAAAGTCCACTTCCGTCATGCCGATGGTGTGCTCGAGGGTGGGCTTGAGGATGGCGATGACCTGGCGATCCATGTAATTGATGGAAGTGGCGACGAAGAGCATGGCGCAGATGGTCCAGCGCACGCGGCCAAGACGCGCGGCGGGAGGCGAATTCTCTTCGGTTTGTGTGCCGGGAGCGAGTCTGTCAGCCATTCTTGCTCTCCTCATGAACGGCCGGGCCCGGTTGCCGCTGCGAGTTTGACAAAAACAGCAAGTTAGCCCCCGCTTCGCGGGGATAGCAAGTTAGCGAGTTGGCGGGCTTCTGCGGCAAGCCTGGTCCCTTGTTTGGCGTTCATTGCTGTTGGAATTCGCAGCAGCAAGTTGGGCTGATCCTTAGAGGCGATAGGCCTGTTTTACCAGGCCGTAGGCGAGGGCATGCGCTACATCGAAGGCTTCGGCTTCGGCGAGGCGGTGTTCGGCGACGAGTTTGGCCAGGAATGCGCAGTCCATGCGCCGCGCGACATCGTGGCGGGCGGGGATGGAAAGGAAGGCGCGGGTGTCGTCGTTGAAGCCGACGGTGTTATAGAAGCCTGCCGTCTCCGTCGCCTGCTCGCGAAAACGCAACATTCCTTCGGGACTGTCGTGAAACCACCAGGGCGGACCGAGGCGCAGGCAGGGATAGTGGCCGGCCAAGGGCGCTAACTCGCGGCTGTAAGTGGATTCGTCGAGGGTGAAAAGAATGATGGTGAGGTTGCGCTCGTTGCCGAAGCGGTCGAGCAAGGGGCGCAGCGCGTCGACATAGTTAGTGGGCCTGGGGATGTCGGCGCCCACGTCGCGTCCGTAAAGCTGATAAAGTTTGCGATTGTGGTTGCGCACGCTGCCGGGGTGAATCTGCATGACCAGACCGTCTTCAAGACTCATCTGCGCCATTTCAGTGAGCATCTGGGCGCGGAAGAGTTCCTGCTGTTGAGGGTCGGTGTTGCCGGCGAGTATGCGGCGGAAGAGTTCCGTGGCTTCGGCGGGGGAAAGGTCAGCGGTTTGCGCGGTGGGATGGCCGTGGTCGGTGGCCGTGCAGCCGAGCGAGCGGAAGCGGGCGCGGGCGATGCGGAGCGCGTTGAGATAACCGGTCCAGACAGTGGTGTCTTCGCCGGTCTGGCGTCCGAGTTGGGCAATGTTAGCGGCAAAGCCATCAAACTCCGGATCGACAACGGGGTCAGGACGGAAGGTGGGCAGGATGCGCGCATTCCAGTTCGAATCGCGGATGGCCTGGTGATCGGCCAGTGAGTCGAGGGGGGAATCGGTGGTGGCGAGAACTTCCAGATTGAAACGCCGGTAGAGAGCGCGGGGCAAAAACTCCGGCGTGCGGAGCTTTTCAGAGATGGTGTCGAAATAGAGGTCGGCCGTGGCTTCTGAAAGGCGCGCACTTAGGCCGAATAGCTCGTGGAAGGCAAAGTCGAGCCACATGCGCGTGGGGGTTCCGCGGAAGAGATAGTAATGGCTGGCAAAGATGCGCCAGACTCTGCGCGGGTCCTTGAGCTCGGGCTGGCCGATTTCGAGGTCTTCGAGAGAGACGCCCTGGCTGTAGAGCATGCGGAAGACATAGTGGTCGGGCTGCACGAAGAGCTTTGCGGGGTCGGGGAAAGGCTCGTTCCGGGCAAACCATGCGGCCTGCGTATGGCCGTGCGAGCTGACGAGGGGCAACTCCTTGATGTGCGCGTAGAGCGCTCTGGCAATGGTTCGCGCACCAGGTGCGGCGGGAAACAAACGGTCTTCTTGGATCAACATGGCTTGGACTCCAGTCTTTCGCAGAGAGGCCGGCTAAGTTTCAGGCTCGGTATCCCATGCCGGACAAAACGCCGCGCATATAGGCAAAGGATTCGATGACGCCAGGCATGGGATCGTCACCGTTTATCTCATACTCAAGATCGACGAAGCCCTTGTAGTTGGTTTTGATGAGGGCTGCAAAGATCTCGGGTATCGGCATGATGCCTTCGCCGACGGCGACCTGACTCTCCTTGCTTGCAAAGCTGGTCAGGTCCTTGAAGTGCATGTTGAAGAGACGCGGGCCGACTTCGTGAATGGCCTGAACAATGTCAGTGCCGGCGCGTACAGCGTGGCCGATATCGATGCAGCAACCCATGCGGGGGTCGAGATTCTTTACCGCCTTGAGCACATCGAGCGGGGAAGGCCACACCTTATCCTCCGGGCCGTGGTTGTGGATGGCGATGCGGATGTCGTACTCCTTGACGAACTTGTCAAGGCGGGGCAGGGTTTCAGGGGTAGGGTCGCCGGCGACGATGACGGAGATGCCGGCGCGCTTGCAGTACTCAAACTTGGCGCGGATATCGGCGTCTTCGTCCTTGGGAAAGTAAATGGCTCCGGCGGCATGGAGCGCGATGCCCGCGGCGGCATAGTCGGCGAGCGCCTTTGCCTCTTCCGCGGGGTCCATGGGAAGGTGATCCTTAACATCCTTGGCATTCAACGCGGTGAGGTTGAGCTGCTTCATGAAACCGATCAACTGGGCGCGGGTGAAGTTACGGAAGGTGTAACTGGCCACGCCCAGATGAACGGGCGATGGCTTTCCGGTGGCCTGCGACGGTTGAGCGAAAGAGGGAATTGCGCCGGGCGCGGCACATGCTGCCGCAAGGAGCGCGCCGGATTGAACGAAGCTGCGACGTGAGAGGGTTTGTTTCATCGGGGTGAGACTCCTCGGGTGCTGTGGACAACGGTTGGGTGTTCGACGATATTTCGGATCGGCCAGATCTCAAGTTATAGATGTGGCGCCCAGCCTTTTTCGTATTCGCGGCCCCACATCTTCATGGCTTCCGGGTCGTGGAGGACCTTGCCGTCCGCGGTGTCGAGAGCGAGGGTCCGGTTCAGTTCCCAGGAGATGTTGGAGAGTTGAAGCATGGTGACGGCGACATTGCCGATGGAGACGGGAGCGTTGAGCTTGTCCCCGTTGCGGATGGCGGCGATGAAGTTGGCGAAGTGGGCATCGGTCATGGAGTCGCGGCCGAGAAGGTCAGAGGACGCGGCCGCCTTGCCGGCCTTGACCTCGGAGGTCTTGTTGCCCTTGAGATCGTAGACCTCATAGCCGCCGCGGTCGACGATAACGGAGCCGGTGGTTCCCATGATGCAGGAGCCGCGGTCGCGGCCGTAATACTTCATCCCCTGGCAGCATTTGCATTCCCAGGAGAGCAGCTTGTCTTCATATTCAAAACTGGAGATCAGTGTGTCATAAAACTGCCAGTCGTCCTTGAAGTGGTATCTTCCGCCGGAGGAGGCGACGCGGAGGGGATAGTCGACGCCGAGAGCCCAGCGGCAGACATCGACTTCATGCGTGCCGTTGTTGAGAGTTTCGCCGGTGCCATAGATCTTAAACCAATGCCAGTTATAGGGCTGCACATTGTCCTTATAGGGTCTGCGGGGCGCGGGACCCTGCCAGAGATCCCAATCGAGTTGCGGTGGCACGGGCGCTTCCTTTCCGATGCCGATGGACTTTCTCGTGTTGCTATACCAGGCTTTGGCGTAGTAGGCGCGGCCGATGAGGCCATTGTGGATTTTGTTGACAACCTCGATGGTGTGGGGGGATGAGCGCTGCTGGCTGCCCATCTGGACGAGCTTTCCATACTTCAGTTGAGCCTGAACCAGCAAAGCTCCCTCGGCGGGATTGTGGCTGCATGGTTTTTCGACATAGACGTGCTTGCCCGCCTGGAGACCGGTGATGGCCATGGGAGCGTGCCAGTGGTCGGGAGTGGCGATGGTGATGGCGTCCACGTCCTTCAACTGGAGGATGGCGCGAAAGTCCTTGTCAGTGGCGGGCGCTTCACCCAACTCGCGCTCGGTTTCGGCAGCGAACTTCTTGAGGATGTTCGAGTCCACATCGCAGACATGGGAGATGCGTGCGGCATCCTTGTTGGCCTTGAGGGAGTCAAGATGAGCATAGCCGCGCCCATTGAGGCCGATGACTGCGAAGTTGAGGCGATCGTTGGAGCCGAGAATCTGAGCGTAGCTCTTGGCGGTGGATGCGATGGCCATTCCTGCCGCGCCAACCGCAAGGGTGTCGAGGAATTCACGTCGAGTAACCAATTTGTTTCTCCATCAAAGCAACAACGGCGCCGGCCGTTCGATTGAAGTTGGGATTGCGGGGCATCCTTTGGCCCGCATGGCTAAAGGGCGCCGGAGTCTTTGAGTGCTTGCTTCATGCCGGCCCAACTGATGCGGGTGGATTCTTCAGGGGTTGCCGAGCCACGCCAATGAGTCTCGAGACTGACGGCGTCGCGATAGCCGATTTGTTGGAGGGCGCGGAACTGGGCCGTCCAGTCAATGAATCCCTTGCCGACGGGCGACCACTCGATTTTGCCGTCTGCGTTCTTGACGGCGTTCTTGACGTGGCAGTGGTGAATGCGATTTTTGGGCAGAGTTTCCCAGGCAGCGGGGAAGGCGTCGAGTTCGCCCCGCATGACGGCGTTGGCGGGGTCCCAATTGAGCGCGAGATGGGGCGACGGGACGGCGCTGAGGGTGCGGGCGGCCTCGCGGCCGGTGGCGGTGTTGCATTCGAATTCGTTCTCCAGGACGAGAAGAATGTCTTGCTTGCCGGCGACTTCGGCGGCGGAGCGCAGTTTCTCGTCGATGGCGGCGCGATAGGGGGCAACATCGTCGAGGCGCCAGAAGTCGAAGCAGCGGACTTTGCCGGTGCTGAACTGTTTGGCGAGAGAGATGGCGCGGTCGAGAAGTTCGTCCTGATGCTTGAAGGCGACTTCGACGGCGCCGTGCATGTCTCCCTTGGAACCATAGGGTGAGCGGGGCGCGCCGGGCCAGTCGGTTTTGAAGAGGGGGCTGGCGATGTCGGTGACCTGGAGGTTGTATTTGGCGAGGATTTTCTTTGCTTCAGCGATCTGGGCGTCGCTGAGATCCATGGTGTTCTTGCCCCACATGGAGCGGAGTTCGATCCAGTTGAGGCCGAAATCACGGGAAACAACGGAACAGACGTGGTCGAAGTCCTGGGAGATCTCATCGTTGATGACGGCGATTCGGAAGGAGGATTTCGCTGCCTGAGAGCGGCTGAAGAGCGGGCGCGCAGCACAGGCAGCGGCGGCGAGGGCCGCCCCGACAACGAAGGTTCGTCTCGAATGGGCTTGCATCCTGCTCCTTTCGCTTGCGGGGGCGAAGCGGGTTGGGTGGAGCGTGAATCGGCGCCTGGGAACGAGCGGGGGCCGTCAGGCTTCAGGTGCGGACGGTATTTTGTTCAAATACCGAACTAACGGTATCGAGAGCGGTCGGGGTTTGTCAAGAGAAAACTCCTGTGGAAGGGTCAGAAGAGTTCGATGGCGGGCCGGCTGTGATCGCCGCCGGACGGGCCGCCGGACACTGCAAGGTGGGTGACGGTCTGGCTGGCCATTCTGTAGCGTCCGAGGTGAGCGGCCAGGATTTG
>Ga0181530_10002691_pt1 | contig 20776 bp, 19 predicted proteins | sample PEATcosm2014_Bin_42_FD_119769 | JGI IMG/M metagenome (GOLD analysis project Ga0181530, IMG submission 119769) | Peatland microbial communities from MTU Mesocosm Facility, Houghton, MI, USA - PEATcosm2014_Bin10_60_metaG | ecosystem: Environmental > Terrestrial > Soil > Wetlands > Peat | place... | reverse complement strand
GTTGGTGGATCAGCGGTATGGCAGCAGGTTCCTGGCGGATTGAGCATAGTAGCTGTCGGCAGCGCATCGAACATTTGGGGGGTTAATAGCCAGGGCGCAATTTACCGTCGGATAGTCGCGTAAGCGTCGGGTCGCGGACGGTCGGGCAATTTCGATCACCCGCGTGCGACCGCCCGCATGGGTAAGCCGCAGCGCGCGTGAAGGTTGCGATTTCGCTGACAGGCATGCGGTAAACGCGCCTTCGATTTCGGGCACGGCTAACGGTACGGCTCCGTAGCAATTCATGACGGGCGATAGAACCCGATCTGGAGAGCCAAGATGCCGAGCTACACCTTCACGTCGATCGATGTTGCCAACCCAGAGGTCCCTTTAGTTTACGTCTCCGTCGACGGGTTCGACGCCGCCGGCGAGGCGGTGGGCAATTACGGCGACGACGAATCCGATTTTTACGGCTTTGTCGCCGGGGGCAACGGCGGCACCACCTTCAATTTTCCGCAAGCGAGCAGCACCGACATCGTCGGTGTTACCGCCAGCGGTGAAATTTTCGGCGATTATGTCAATCAGTTCAACGCGCAAGAAGGGTTTGTCGACAATAACGGGGTGGTTACCGAGATCGATCCCCTGCTGGCCTCCACCACCGAGGTCGCGGGGGTTGCCAGCAATGGCGAGATCTACGGCGGATATGAGGATTTCACCGGAAAATTTCAGGGTTTCGTCGACAATAACGGCGCCTACACGACGATCAGCGTACCCGGCGCCGTCGCGACCACGGTCTACGGTCTCAACACCGACGGCTTGATCGCCGGCGTATTCGTCGACAGCAGCAACCGCGATCACGGGTTCATCGACAATAACGGCGCGATTTCCACTTTAGATGGTCCCGGCGCCCTCGACACCTTTGTCGTCGGCGTCGGCCCGCAAAACGAAGTCGTCGGCAACTACGACGATATGGCCGGCAATTCGCATGGCTATATTTACGCCAATGGCGTCATGACGACGCTCAACGTGCCCGGCGCGACCACGACAGGCATCCAGGCGATCAACGATTCCGGCGAGATCGCCGGCTATTACACCGATGCTCTCGGAAACGTCCATGGGTTCATCAACGACAACGGGTCGATCGAGCGGGTCGACATACCAGGCGCCACCCAAACCGACATTCTTGGCATCAACGATGCCGGAGACATCTACGGGTACTACAACGACAGCACCGGGGTTCAGCACGGTTTTGTCGGGGTACCCGCGCCGCCCGCCGTTTCCGTCTTCGACACGACGACCGGCAAGAGCGTGAGCGCCACTCCAACCCCCTATACCGGTCCGGTCGCCGGGTTGCAGGAGGAGTACATCTACACCGGCAGCGACAGTGTCAATATCACCGTCAACTCCGACGACTGGTTCGTGCGCGGCGGTCCGGGCAACGACGCTATCGCGGTGGTCGGCGGTATCAATGTGCTCGATGGCAGCACCGGCTCGAACTTCCTCACCGGCGGCACCGGGTCGGACACCTTCTTTGTCGACGACCGCAGCCCCTCGGCGCCGATCTGGAGCACGATGAACGGGTTCCACGCCGGCGATATGGCAACCGTTTTCGGCGTCACGCCAGGCCAGTTCGATCTGGTCTGGGCCGACGGCGAGGGCGCGACGGGCTATCAAGGTCTCACCCTGCATGTTCTTGACGGCAACGCGCCGACAGCCTCGCTCACGCTGTCCGGGTATACGACGGCTGACCTGCAAGACGGCCGGCTGACGGTGACCTTCGGGCAGGAAGCCGACGGGACGCCCTACATGTCCATCCTCGGCGCGAGCGACTCGCCTAGCGCGGCCGGTGCGTTCGGCGAGCCCAGCGCCTCGCCGCTCAATTTTCTCGGCTCGGACGCGCTGGCGAACCCGGCGCCCGCCAGCCAGATCAATATCTGGGGCGACAACGACACCGTCGCCGGATCGGGCGGCGACCTCATCAACGTTCTCGGCAGCAGCGCGACGATCGCCGCGGACGAGAACGGGTCGAGCCTGCCGGACACCGTCGTCGGCTTTGACGAGGGCGTCGATCATTTGACGTTCTCCGGCGAAAATCTCGCGTCGGAGACCGCTGTCATCGGTTCGGCCCAGCTCATCAACGGCAGCACGGTCCTGAGCTTCGCCGATCACTCATCGATCGTCCTCGCCGGCGTGACGCACGTCGATCTCGGGATTTTTGCGTAGGGGCGCCGCCGCCAGGGCGACGCACTACCCGAATTGAACCCAGATCGCGTAGCATGGCGGCCACGAAATCACTGGGGGAGGGTTCGCCATGCTGATCGTCGACGCGCAGGTCCATATCTGGTCGGCCGGTCCGCCGACCAATGCGATGCATCGCCAGGTCACTTCCTATTCCGCCGAGGAATGCATCCGCGACATGGATGCGGCCGGGGTCGATGCTTGCCTCTTGCACCCTCCGGGCTGGGACCCGAATTCCGGCGCGGTTTCGGAGGCGGCGGCCGCGAAATACCCGAAACGCTTCGGCATCCTCGGCAACTTCCCGCTCGACAAGCCGGAGAACCGCACGCTGATCGACACCTGGAAGAGTCGGCCCGGCATGCTCGGGCTGCGGTATGCGTTCACCGCGCCGCACCAGGCGAACTGGATGACCGACGGCACGATGGATTGGCTGTGGCCCGCCGCCGAGAAGGCCGGCATCCCGATCGCGCTGATGGCGTCAAACTACCTGCCGCTGGTCGGCCAGATCGCCGAGCGCCACCCGGGGCTCAAGCTGCTGATCGACCATTACGCGCGGGTGCGCGGCGGCAGCGACGATGAGGCGCACGGCAACCAGCCGGCCCTGCTCGCCTTGGCGAAACACCCCAATATCGGGGTCAAATGCACCGGCGCGCCGGGCAATTCGAGCCACGCCTACCCCTACAAGAACATCCACAAATACACGCAGCAGATCGTTGAGACCTTCGGCCCGCAGCGCAGCTTCTGGGGCACCGACATCACCCGCATGCCGTGTTCGTGGAAAGAATGCGTGACGATGTTCACCGAGGAGATGCCGTGGCTCAAAGGCCACGACCTCGAACTCGTCATGGGCCGCGCGGTGTGCGATTGGCTGGGGTGGAAGCTGTAGCCCCTCACCCTTCCCTCTCCCGCATGCGGGAGAGGGTGGCGAGCGGCGGCTCCGCCGACGCGAGACGGGTGAGGGCATCGCCGCGTTTGCGGTAGACTATCAGCGCTTTCGCGATGGAGCGCGCCATGGCCGATCTCGAACCGATCCCCTATTCCGACGCGAAGATCAGATCGATCCTAGAGCGGGTGAAGACGATCGCGATGGTGGGCGCGTCGTCGAACTGGAACCGGCCCAGCTACTTCGTGATGAAGTATCTGCAGGGGAAAGGCTATCGCGTCATCCCGGTCAACCCGGGGAATGCCGGCCAGACCCTGCTTGGCGAGATCGTCTACGCCTCGCTGAAGGACATTCCCGACACGGTCGACATGGTCGACATGTTCCGCGCCGCCGACGCGGCGCCGGGGGTGGTCGCCGACGCGATCGCGATCGGCGCCAAGGTGGTGTGGATGCAACTCGGCATCCGCAACGACGAGGCGGCGGCGACCGGCGAGGCGGCCGGCCTCGAAGTGATCATGAACCGGTGCCCGAAGATCGAGTTCGGGCGGCTGGGCGGCGAATTGTCGTGGAGCGGGGTTAATTCCGGCATCATCCAGAACCGCGCACCGCAGGCGCCGCGTCCGCGGCCGGTCAAGGAGCGCGCCGCCGCCTCGCATAATCTCAGCTATGGCTTCGAGACCCGGGCGATCCACGCCGGCGCCGCGCCCGATCCGACGACCGGTGCGCGCTCGACGCCGATCTACCAGACGACGGCCTATGTGTTCGACGATGTCGATCACGCCGCCTCGCTCTTCAACCTGCACAATTTCGGCTACATCTATTCGCGGCTGACCAACCCGACCGTCTCGGTTCTCGAAGAGCGGGTCGCCAGCCTCGAAGGCGGCCGCGCCGCGGTCGCGGCGGCCTCGGGCCACGCGGCGCAGTTCCTCATCTTCTTCACCTTGATGCAGCCGGGCGACGAGTTCGTCGCCTCGCGCAACCTCTATGGCGGCTCGCTGACCCAGTTCGGCCTGTCGTTCAAGAAGCTCGGCTGGACCTGTCATTTTGTCGATCCGCTCGACCCGGAGAATTTCCGCGCGGCGCTCACGCCGAGATGCAAGGCGATCTTTATCGAGAACCTCGCCAACCCCGGCGGGATCGTCGTCGATATCGCGCGGGTCGCCGCGATCGCGCACGAGGCCGGCATCCCGCTGATCGTCGACAACACGCTGGCGACGCCCTACCTATGCCGGCCCTTCGATTTCGGCGCCGACATCATCGTCCATTCGACGACCAAGTTCCTTTCCGGTCACGGCAATGCGCTGGGCGGTGTGGTCGTCGAGAGCGGCAAATTCGATTGGTCGCAAGGTGACCGCTTCCCGTCATTGACCGAGCCGGAACCGGCCTATCACGGCCTCAAATTCTTCGAGAATTTCGGCGATTTTGCGTTCACCACCAAGGCGCGCGCGGTGGCGCTCAGGGATTTCGGCCCGGCGCTGGCGCCGATGAACGCGTTCCTGACGATCACCGGCATCGAAAGCCTGCCGGTGCGCATGGACCGGCATGTCGAGAATGCCAAGAAAATCGCCGAGTTCCTCGCGGTGCACCCGAAGGTCGCCTGGGTATCCTATGCGGGGCTGAAGGACAGCCCCTATTACGAGCTGGCGCAGAAATACCTGCCAAAGGGCGCGGGCGCGGTGTTCACCTTCGGGATCAAGGGCGGGTTCGAGGCCGGGGTCAAGCTCGTCGAGGGCGTGAGGCTGTTCTCGCACCTCGCCAATATCGGCGACACGCGCAGCCTGATCCTGCACCCCGCCTCGACGACGCACCGTCAGTTGACCGACGAGCAGCGCCTCGCCGCCGGCGCCGGCCCCGATGTCGTGCGCCTCTCGGTCGGGCTCGAGACCGCCGACGATCTGATCCGCGACCTCGACGAGGCGCTGGCGGTTTGATTACTTCACGCCGACCAGCTCGACCTCGAAGATCAGTGTGGCGTTGGGCGGGATGAGGCCGCCGGCGCCCTTGGAGCCATAGGCCAGCTCGGGCGGGATGATCAAGGTCCGCTTACCGCCGACCTTCATGCCGTCGATGCCTTCGTCCCAGCCGGGGATCACCGCATGGGCGCCGAGTCGGAAGTCGATCGGCTTGCCACGATCGAAGGAGCTGTCGAACTGCGCGCCCTTGGCGCCGTTGCGATAGAGCCAGCCGGTATAGTTTACCGAGACGAAGTGACCCTTCTCTGCCGTGGCGCCATCACCGATTTTGGTGTCGGTGTATTTGAGCCCGTCGACCAGCTCGATTTCCTTGCCCTGCTGTGCGTTCGCCGGCACGGCGATGGCGAGCAGCCCTAATGCCGCACCGATGATGGCAAAGCGGATAGACATCGTGAAACTCCTCAAGGGGATGCGGAAAAGGAGCCGCATCATGCCGGCTTGGCTGTGGCCGCGGCAAGCGGGCGCGTGCTAGCGTTTGCGGCGATCCTTAGCCCCCCAACGATAATCCGGAGGAATACCATGGCCCAATCGCAACCAAGTTCAGCGCGCGACGCGGTTCGCAATGTCGTCCCCGACCTGATCGGCTACACCGAGAAATGGCTGTTCGGCGAGATCTGGGAACGCCCGCAACTGTCAAAGCGCGACCGCAGCCTGATCGTCGTCGCGACCCTGATCGCCTTGGGGCGCGAGAAGCAGCTCACCGGCCATCTTGAGCGCGCGCTCAATAACGGCCTCACCAAGACCGAGCTCAGCGAGGTCATCACCCACCTCGCCTTCTACGCCGGCTGGCCGGCGGCGATGACCGCGGCGCTGGTCGCCAAGGACGTGTTCGAGAAGAACTGAGCAGCGGCGGCAGCCCCTCACCCCGACCCTCTCCCCGCAAGCGGGGAGAGGGAGTTCTCATCGGAGGAAATGACATGAAAGTCGGTTTCATCGGACTTGGCACGATGGGTGCCAGCATGGCGGCGAACCTGCAAAAGGCCGGCTACGAGCTGGTGGTGCACGACATCAGGCGCGCCGCGGCCGAGCGCCACCTCGCCGCCGGCGCGGTGTGGGCGGACAGCCCAAAGGCACTCGCCGAGCAGGTCGAGGTGATCTTCACCTCGCTCCCCGGCCCGCCGGAAGTCGAGGCGGTGGCGCTCGGACCGAACGGGCTCCTCGCCGGCATGAAGCCCGACACCGCCTACTTCGACCTGTCGACCAACTCGCCGACCCTGGTGCGCCAGATCAACGCGAAATTCGCCGAGAAAAATGTCTACATGCTCGACGCGCCGGTCAGCGGCGGGCCGCGCGGCGCGGCGTCCGGGCGGCTCGCGCTGTGGATCGGCGGAGACGAACAGCAGTTCAACCGGCACAAGAAGGTGCTCGACGCGATCGGCGACGCGGCCCGCTACATCGGGCCGATCGGCGCCGGCTCGGTCGCCAAGCTGGTGCACAACTGCGCCGGCTACGCGATCCAGACCTGCCTCGCCGAAGTGTTCACGATGGGGGTCAAGGCCGGGGTCGAGCCGTTGGCGCTGTGGGAAGCCGTGCGGCAGGGCGCCGGCGGACGGCGGCGCACCTTCGACGCGCTCGGCGATCATTTCCTCACCGACAGCTACGACCCGCCCGATTTCGCGCTGCGCCTCGCGCACAAGGACGTGACGCTCGCCACCGAGCTCGCCCGCGAATTGAAGGTTCCGATGCCGATGGCCAACCTGGCGCATGGCGAGCTGACCTCGGCGCTCAACCGCGGCTGGGACGGTCGCGATTCCCGCGTCGCGATGCAGCTGCAAAAGGAGCGCGCCGGGGTGACGATCAAGGTTGACCCGGCGGAGGTCAAGGCCGCGCTCGAACGCGACGGCAAATAGCGGTTTGCCCGGTCGCCGTGGGGCCGTGACCGCCTACGGCGACCATCCGCCGCGAGACTGATTTTCAGTCGCGCTGTAAATTCCGGCCGGCTGCGATATGGTGCGGGGCCTCGCCGGGTACCGGCAAGAAGCTGACAAGGTCTCAATCGCTCGTGAACGCGCCCGCCTCGCTCTCGGTCGTCAGCCTGTTCGAAAACGCGGACATCGTCGTCAAGACGGTGCTGCTGCTCCTGCTGTTGGGCTCGGTGTGGAGCTGGGCGGTGATCGTCGACAAGGCGTTCCGGCTGCGCGGCGCGCGGCATTCGGCCCGCGCCTGGATGAACCGGGCGACCGATGCGCGGGCGGCGGAGGAACTGATCGGCGAGCGCGACGGCGCCGCGGCCAATCAGCCGGCCGGCGCGGTGATCGCCGCCGGGATCGAGGAGTGCATGACGGTCACCGACGACGCCGCGGAAACGTTCGCCGAGCGCCGCGATCGCATCGAAAAGGCGATGCGCCTGGCGCTGAGCACCCAGCTGCGACAGCTCGAGTTCCGTCTGCCGTTTCTCGCCACGCTCGGCGCGGCGGCGCCGTTCATCGGCCTGTTCGGCACGGTCTGGGGCATCATGGAAAGCTTCAACGCGATCGCCTCCGCCAACAACACCAGCCTCGCGGTCGTCGCGCCGGGCATCGCCGACGCGCTGTTCGCGACTGCCATGGGGCTCGCCGCGGCGATCCCGGCCGTCGTCTTTTACAACAAGTTCACCGTCGATATCGGCCGCTTCGCCGGTGTCATGCAGGGGTTGATCGGCCGCAGCGTCGGGCTGCTGAGCCGGGTCGCGATGAACGGCGACTGAGCCATGGCAATTTCCCTTCCGCCTTCGGGCGATTCCGGCGAGGAGCGCTACACGCCGCTCGCCGAGATCAACGTGACGCCGATGGTCGACGTCATGCTGGTGCTGCTGGTGATCTTCATGGTGGCCGCGCCGCTCTTGACGGTCGGCGTGCCGATCAACCTGCCGAAGAGCAGCGCGGCGCAAACCACCGCGCCGCAGGAGCCGATCATCGTGTCGATCAACGCCGCGGGCGACACCTATGTCGGCGACGACCGGGTTGAGGCAGCGGACTTGCAGGCGCAACTCGCCAGCCTCGCCGCCGCCGATCCGACGCGGATCGTCTATGTCCGCGGCGACCGCACGATCGAATACGGAAGGCTGATGGACCTGCTGACCCTGGTCAACGCCGCCGGCTTCGCCAAGGTCTCGCTGCTCGCCGAGGCGTCGTCGAAACCGCAGTGAGCCGGCTCGGCATTGCTCGCACTACTCAAGCGTACTACATCGAGCAGATGAGCAAGACGATCAACCTCCGCGATGCGAACCAAGGCTTCTCACGCTGCATCAGCGAGGTCGAAGCCGGAGAGGAATTCGTTATCACGCGCAATGGAAAGTCGGTCGCGCGGCTCATGCCCGTGGATGCAAAGCGCATGCTGACACCAGACCAAGAGGCGGCGCTCGCGCGAATTGGCGACACGACCTAGCCGCTCAACATCGGACGGTTCAATCGCGACGAAATCTATAAGGAACGTATCGATCGCATTCTGAAGCGCTAGGTGGCCGCTGTTTATGCGTAACCGGCGTTCGCGGATGGCTGCCGCCGAACTAGAAATGCGCTAGCATTCGGGATGATGGAAGAAATCTATTGCTTCGCCGGCAACCCGCTCGACCGCATGAGCGAGCATCGCCGCGACAAGGAATGGGTCGCCTCGCTGCTGGCCGACCCGGCAAGCCGCATCCTGCCGCTTTACGATTTGAAGCCGGCGATCCGCGACCTGGCGCGGCCGGTGCTCGAATGGCAGAAGATCGAGCCCTGGCGCGCGGTGATCGACGCCGGCGCCATGTGCATCTTTCTCGGCATCGATGACGGCCGCGCCTTTTTCGCGGTCGACGCGAGCGGAGCCGAGATCGGCTCCAACGCCGCCGCGGAGAATGTCGATCTGCGCGCCCTGGCGCCGCAGATCCCGGCCGGCGAGGCGGCGATCCTCGCCGAGGCGCGCTCGCTGATCGATTGGCATGCGCGCCACCGGTTCTGCGCGCAATGCGGCACCTTGACCAATGTCTCGTCAGCAGGCTGGACCCGCCACTGCCCAAATTGCCGGGCGAGCCACTATCCGCGCTCCGACCCGGTGACGATCATGCTGGTGGTGCGCGGCGAGCGTGCGCTGCTCGGCCGCAACAAGCGGCGGCCGGGGCAGCGATTTTCCTGCCTCGCGGGCTTCATGGAGCCGGGCGAGACGCCGGAAGAGTCGGTGCGGCGCGAGGTCAAGGAGGAGAGCGGCATTCGCGTCGGCCGGGTCAAATACCTGGCGGCGCAGCCCTGGCCATTTCCGTCGACCTTGATGATGGGCTTCCTCGCCGAGGGGATCAGCGAGGCGATAACGATCGATCCGGAGGAACTAGCCGAGGCTCGCTGGTTCGAGCGCGACGAAATCCGCGCGATGGTCGCGCGCGCCGCAAGCGGCGAGGATGATCCGGCGCAGATTTCTCTGCCGCAACCGCTGGCGATCGCCCACCATCTTTGCCGACGCTGGTCGAACGGGCTGGACGAGATTTAGCTGGAGCGCGGGCGTCTGACTTGGCCGAGCCGATCGCCCTCGTCACCGGCGCGAGCGCCGGGATCGGCCTTTACACCGCGCTTGGCCTCGCCCGCGCCGGGATGCGGGTCATCATCGCCGGACGCGACCCTGACCGCACCGAAACCGCGCGACGCCTTATCGCCATGCGAGTACCGGGCGCCGAACCGGAAACCGCGCTTGCCGATTTTGCCAGCCTCGACGCGGTGCGCGGGCTCGCCGCGGACATCCTGGCGCGGCACGATCGGCTCGACGTGCTGGTCAACAACGCGGGGCTGATCTCGCCGCGCCCGGCATTATCGGCCGACGGGCACGAACTGACGATCGCGGTCAACCATCTGGCGCCGTTCCTGCTGACCAATCTGCTGCTCGACCGGCTCAAGGCATCCGCGCCCGCTCGCATCATTACCGTCGCATCGCAGGCGCATCGCGGCGCGAGGATCGACCCGGCGACGATGACCCAGCCGGCGGCCTGGACGCCACGTTCGGCCTATGGAAGCTCGAAGCTCGCCAACATCCTGTTCACCCGCGCGTTGGCGCGCCGGCTCGATCCCGCGGAGGTCACTGCCGCCTGCCTGCATCCCGGGGTCATCGCCACCGATATCGGCAACCGCGCCGGCACGCTGGCAGGGCTCGGTTGGCGGCTGGCGAAACCGTTTCTCGCCGGCCCGGACAAGGGCGCCGCCACCTCGATCTTCCTGGCGACGACCGCCGACCCGATACGGTTTCATGGCGCCTACGTGGTCGGCAAGGCCATCGCCGAACCCGATCCCACGGCACGTGACGATGGCCTCGGCGAGGCGCTGTGGCGGGAGAGCGTGCGGCTCGTCGGGCTGTAACAAGTGCGATCAATCCCGGTCGGCGGGCCAGGGTGCCGGCCGCCAGCTCCTCGTTCCGCGATCCTGGCCTGCCAAGCGAGCTCATCCCTCAGGCGGCCGTCCCATTTCTTTATGATTATCTTATGTCCCGAGACAGCGATCCGTCTCGAAACTTAATCCCTTCACATCCTTCTATTACGGCGCTGGAGTAAGGCGGCCGGTAAGAGATGCGGTCCTTCCTCGCTGACGGAGAAGCGTCAGCCACTTTCGGGTTGCCGGCCTGGAACAGCGACTTCACCGACCAGCCGAAAATCGCCCTGCTCTACGCGATTACCGGCAGTCTGATGGAGTTGCTGGGTCCGGTATTCTGGGCCGCATTGGTCGTGTTGTGGGTTCGTGCAGAACTGCTCACAGGTTGACCCAGGTCAATTCTAAGCGCGCGAACCTGGTGTAACAGGACGATCCGGAGCGTTGCACCGATGGCCGCCAGGGTGGCGGGCCGTCTAGGAGAACCAAGGTGTTGGACATAATTTTCATCGCGATCGGCGTCGGCTTCTTCGCCGCGAGCTGTCTCTACCTCTACGCCTGCGACCGATTGTGAGGGCGCCATGTTCGAATTGATCCTGGGCGCGGTCATCTCGGCCGGCATGCTCATCTACCTGGTTATCGCCCTGCTCCGCCCAGAGAAATTCTGAGCGGAAAATCCTGAGGATGCCATGACCGCAAACGGTTGGATCCAGATCGCCATCTTCACCGCGATCCTTATCGCGTTGGCGCGCCCGCTCGGCGGCTACATGACCGCCGTGTTCGAGGGCCGGGTTTGGTACCTGCGCCCGGTGGAGCGCGCGTTCTACGCGCTCTGCGGCGTCGACGAGCGGCAGGAGCAGCATTGGCTGACCTACGGGATCGGCGTGCTGTTGTTCCATGCCGCCGGCTTCATCCTGCTCTATGCGCTGATGCGGCTGCAGAACTTGCTGCCGTTTAACCCGATGGGCCAGGACGCGGTCGGCACCGACCTATCGTTCAACACCGCGGTCAGCTTCAACACCAACACCAACTGGCAGTCCTACACGCCGGAAACGACGATGAGCTATCTCGTCCAGATGGCGGGGCTCACCGTGCACAATTTCCTCTCGGCCGCGGCCGGCATTGTCATCGCGGTGGCGCTGATCCGCGGCTTCGCGCGCCGCTCGGCCAACAGCATCGGCAATTTCTGGGTCGATATGACCCGCTGCGTCCTCTACATCCTGCTGCCGCTCGCGATCGTCGGCGCGCTGGTGCTGGTGTGGCAGGGCGTGCCGCAAAACCTCGGCGCCTATACCGAGGCGACGACGCTCGAAGGCGCCAAGCAGGTGATCGCGCAAGGCCCCGTCGCCTCGCAAGAGATCATCAAGATGCTCGGCACCAATGGCGGCGGGTTCTTCAACGCCAATTCGGCGCACCCGTTCGAGAACCCGACGGCGCTCACCAACTTGATCGAGATGCTGGCGCTGTTTGTGATCGGCGTCGCGCTGACCAATACGTTTGGCCGGATGGTCGGCAACGAGCGCCAGGGCTGGGCGATCCTCGCCGCGATGGGCGTGCTTTACATCGTCGGCGTCGTCGTGTGCTACTCGGCCGAGTCGGCCGGCAACCCGCAATTCGCCGCGCTCGGCATCGACCAGGCCCCGTCGCTGACGCAGGCCGGCGGCAATATGGAAGGCAAGGAAGTCCGTTTTGGCATCGCCAATTCGGCGCTGTTCACGACGGTCACCACCGACGCGTCTTGCGGCGCGGTCAACACAATGCACGACAGTCTGACGCCGATCGGCGGCATGGTGCCGCTGACCAACATCCTGTTGGGCGAAATCATCGTCGGCGGGGTCGGCTCCGGCCTCTACGGGATGCTGCTGTTCGCGATCATCGCCCTCTTCGTCGCCGGGCTGATGGTCGGACGCACCCCCGAATATCTCGGCAAGAAGATCGAGGCCAAGGAAGTCAAGATGACGATGCTCGCCGTCCTGGCCTTGCCGCTGTCGATGCTCGGCTGGACCGCGCTTGCCGTCGTCGTCGCGCCCGGCCTCGCCGGCATGGCGAATTCGGGCCCGCACGGTTTCACGGAGGCGCTCTACGCGTTTGTCTCGGGCACCGGCAACAACGGCAGCGCTTTCGCCGGGCTTTCCGCGAACACACCGTTCTACAACACGACGATCGGCCTCGCGATGCTGATGGGCCGCTTCCTCGTGATCATCCCGGTGCTCGCGATCGCCGGCTCGCTCGCGGCCAAGAAGATCGCACCGCCGTCTGCGGGGACGTTCCCGACCAATGGCGGGCTGTTCGTCGGCTTGCTCGTCGGCGTCATCGTCATCGTCGGCGGCCTCACCTATTTCCCGGCTCTCGCGCTCGGCCCGATCGTCGAGCAGATCGCGATGAAGTCCGGGACCCTGTTCTGATCGGAGAGTAGCGATGCCCGCGCAATCCCGCTCGCTGTTCGACCCCGCGATCCTGGGGCCGGCGGTCGGCGACGCCCTCAGGAAGCTCGACCCGCGCCACATGTGGCGCAACCCGGTCATGTTCGCGGTGGAGGTCGTTTCGGCCGCGACGACGATCCTCTTCGTGCGCGACCTGCTGTTCGGGTCTGGCGCATGGTTTTCCGGCCAAATCAGCCTGTGGCTGTGGTTTACCGTGCTGTTTGCCAATTTCGCCGAGGCGGTCGCCGAAGGGCGCGGCAAGGCGCAGGCCGCGAGCCTGCGGCGCACCCAGACCCAGGCGGTCGCCAAGCGGCTTACCGACAAGGCGGGCACGCAGTGGCAGGAGATCGCGGCCGCCGAGTTGCGGCTCGGCGACATCGTGATCGCCGAGGCGGGCGATTTGATCCCGTCCGACGGCGAGGTTATCGAGGGCATCGCCTCGGTCGACGAGTCGGCGATCACTGGCGAATCCGCCCCGGTCATCCGCGAGAGCGGCGGCGACCGTTCGGCGGTCACCGGCGGCACCCGCGTGCTGTCGGATCAGATCAAGGTGCGCATCACCGCGGCGCAGGGATCGACCTTCCTCGACCGCATGATCAAGCTTGTCGAGGGCGCCGAGCGGCAAAAGACGCCGAACGAGATCGCGCTCAACATCCTGCTCGCCGGGATGACGATCATTTTTCTGTTCGCGACGGTGACGATCCCCAGCTTCTCGAATTACGCCGGCGGGCAGGTCGGAGTCGTCGTGCTGATCGCGCTGTTCGTTACGTTGATCCCGACGACGATTGGCGCGCTGTTGTCGGCGATCGGCATCGCCGGCATGGACCGGCTCGTCAAATTCAATGTGCTGGCGATGTCGGGCCGCGCGGTTGAGGCGGCGGGCGATGTCGATACCCTGCTGCTCGACAAGACCGGGACGATCACGCTCGGCAATCGGGTCGCGACCGAGCTGCTCCCAATCCCCGGTGTCGACGAGGCGGAACTGGCCGACGCGGCACAGCTTGCCTCCTTGTCCGACGAGACCCCGGAAGGCCGCTCGATCGTCGTGCTCGCCAAGGAGAAATATGGGCTACGGGCGCGCGACATGGCGCCGCTCAACGCGAAGTTCGTGCCGTTCAGCGCGCATTCCCGCATGAGCGGCATCGATCTCGAGGGCTCGTCGATCCGCAAGGGCGCGGTCGATGCGATCCTCGCGCATATCGAAGGCCGCGAGACCGCGCCGGTCGGGCTGGGCACACGCGGCGGCGGGGCGGCGGTCGCCGAGGCGCCAACCGCATCGCGCGCCGCCCGCGAAATCCGCCAGATCGCCGATCGCATCGCGCAACAGGGCGGTACGCCGCTGGCGGTCGCCAAGAACGACCGGCTGCTCGGGGTGATTCACCTGAAGGACATCGTCAAGGGCGGTATCCGCGAGCGCTTCGCCGAACTGCGCCGCGCCGGGATCCGCACGGTCATGATCACCGGCGACAACCCGCTGACCGCTGCGGCGATCGCCGCCGAGGCCGGAGTGGATGATTTCCTCGCGCAGGCGACCCCCGAGGACAAACTGAAGCTGATCCGCAAGGAGCAGACTGACGGCAAGCTCGTCGCGATGTGCGGCGACGGCACCAACGACGCGCCGGCGCTCGCTCAGGCAGATGTCGGCGTCGCGATGCAAACCGGCACGATGGCCGCGCGCGAAGCCGGCAACATGGTCGATCTCGACAGCGACCCGACCAAGCTGTTGGAGATCGTCGCGATCGGCAAACAGCTGTTGATGACCCGCGGCGCGTTGACGACGTTCTCGATCGCCAACGACGTCGCCAAGTATTTCGCGATCATCCCGGCGATTTTTGTCGCGTTCTACCCGCAACTCGCCGCGCTCAACGTCATGTACCTGCGCAGCCCGCAGAGCGCGATCCTGTCGGCAATCATCTTCAATGCGCTGATCATCATCGCGCTGATCCCGCTGTCGCTGAAAGGCGTGCGTTACATCCCGCAGAGCGCCGCCAGCGTGCTGCGCCGCAACCTCATGATCTACGGCGTCGGCGGCATCCTCGTACCGTTCCCCGCCATCAAGCTCATCGACCTGATCGTCAACGCCATCGGCCTCGCGTAAGGACCAAATCCATGCTTCGCCAGATTCGCCCCGCCATCGTCCTGCTGGTCCTGATGACGGTCTTGACCGGCCTCATCTATCCGCTGGCCATCACCGGCGTCGCCGGGATCCTGTTCCCGCGCCAGGCGGGCGGAAGCCTCATCGAACAGGATGGCAAGGTGATCGGGTCGGCCCTGATCGGCCAGAATTTCACCGACCCGAAATACTTCCACGGCCGGCCTTCGGCGACGACGGAAACCGACCCCAATGATGCGTCGAAGACGATCTCGGTGCCCTACGCCGCCGACAATTCGGTCGGCTCGAACCTCGGCCCGACCTCGAAGGCGCTGATCGACCGGGTGACCGGCGACGCCGAAGCGCTGAAACAGGAGAACAGCGCGCCGATCCCGGTCGATTTGGTCACGACCTCGGCCAGCGGCCTCGACCCGGACATCACGCCGGCGGCCGCCGAGTTTCAGGTGCCGCGCGTCGCCGCCGCGCGCCATCTGGCGCCCGAGCGCGTGAGCGACCTCGTTTCGCAGAACACCGAGGACCGCCTGCTTGGCGTCATCGGCGAGCCACGAGTCAATGTGCTGAAGCTCAACCTCGCGCTCGACGCGATGAAATGAGCTAGACTGAGGGTATGGCCGACAAGGATGCCAGACCCTCTCCGGAGGCGCTGCTCGACGCCGCGACCAGGGAAAGCCGCGGTCGGCTGAAAATCTTTCTCGGTGCCGCGCCCGGTGTCGGCAAGACATACGAAATGCTGCTTTCGGCGCAGGCGAAGCGGCGCGAAGGGGTCGATGTGGTCATCGGAGTCGTCGAGACCCATGGGCGGCGCGAGACCGAGGCCCTGCTCGAAGGCCTGGAGGTCGTTCCCCGGTGCGAGGTCGACTACAAGGGCCATCGCCTCGCCGAGATGGACCTCGACGCGATCCTGAAGCGCCGCCCTCAACTGGTGCTGGTCGACGAATTGGCGCACGCCAATGCGCCCGGTAGCCGCCACCCGAAACGCTATCTCGATGTCGAGGAGCTGATCGGCGCCGGCATCGACGTGTTCACGACGCTCAACATCCAGCATGTCGAGAGCCTCAACGACGTCGTTGCCCGGATCACCCGCATCCGGGTGCGCGAAACCGTGCCCGACAGCATCCTCGATCAGGCGGACGACATCGAGGTCGTCGACCTGGCGCCGGACGATCTGATCCAGCGCCTGCGCGAGGGCAAGGTTTACGTGCCGCACCAGGCCGAGCGCGCGGTGCGGCATTATTTTCAGCCCGGCAATCTGACCGCGCTGCGCGAACTGGCGCTGCGCCGCACCGCGCAGCGGGTCGACGATCAACTGCTAACGCACATGCGCGCGCACGCGATCGCTGGACCGTGGCCGGCGGGCGACCGCGTGCTGGTCTGCGTCAGCGAGGCGATCGATACGCCGGCGCTGATCCGGTACGCCCGCCGCGCCGCCGATCGCTTTCATGCCCCGTGGACCGCGATCTATGTCGAGACCGCGCGCACCCAGCGCCTGAGCGATGTCGAGCACGACCGCATCGCCGACTATCTTCGGCTCGCCGAGCGGCTCGGCGCGTCGACGATCACGATCCCGGGCCGCAAGATCGCGGATGAGCTGATCGCCTATTCCGAGGCGAACAACATCACCCAGATCGTGATCGGCAAATCCGACCGGTCGCGATGGTTCGAGATCCTGCACGGCTCGGTCGTGCACGATTTGGTGCGCAAGACCGGCCAGATCAGTGTGCACGTCATTTCCGCCGATCCGGACGAGCCGGCCCGGTTGCAGCCGGTAGCGATGCACCCGCACCCCGAACCGTTCAATTTGACGGCCTACGCGGGCAGCACCGGGGCCGTCGCGCTGGCGCTCGGCATCGGCTCACTGATCGAGCGGTTTGTCGGGGTGCAGAGCATCTCGCTCGTGTTCCTGATGGCGGTGCTCTCCGCGGCGATTGTCTGGGGGCTGGTGCCGGCGCTGTTCGCCTGCCTGCTGAGCGTGCTGACCTTCAACTTCTTTTTTCTGCCGCCGCTCTACACCTTGACGATCGCCGACCCGGAGAATGTCGTCGCATTGTTCTTTTTTGCGCTGGTGGCCGTCATCGTCAGCAACCTGACCGCGGCGACCCGGTCGCAGGTCGTCTCGGCCCGTGCCCGCGCTAAGGCGACCGCCGAGCTCTACGCGTTCAGCCGCAAACTTGCCGGGATCGGCACGCTCGACGATTTGCTGTGGGCGACCGCGTTCCAGGTCTCGTCGATGCTCAAGGTGAGCACCGTGCTGCTGTTGCCGGACCAGGAGGCAACGAGCCTTTCGCTTGCGTCCGCCTATCCGCCGGACGACACGCTCGACGAAGCCGATATGGCCGCGGCGCGGTGGTGCTGGGAGCACAATCACCCGACGGGACGCGGCTCCGATACACTGCCGGGCGGCAAATGGCTGTTCCTCCCGCTGCGGACGGGCAGCGGCACGGTTGGCGTGATCGGGATCGAGCGCGACGCGCAGTTGACCCCCGACGAGCACCGCCTTCTCGATGCGCTGGCCGATCAGGTCGCGGTCGCGATCGAGCGCATCTCGCTGGCGCGCGGCTTGGCGGAGGCGCGTGTGCTTGCCGAAACCGAGCGGCTGCGCGCGGCGCTGCTGACATCGATCTCGCACGATCTGCGCACCCCGCTCGCCTCGATCATCGGCACGGTGTCGAGCCTCAGGAGCTTTGCCGACAAATACGACGCGGCCGATCGCGACGAGCTGCTCGCGACCCTCGAGGGCGAAGCCGAGCGCCTGAACCGGTTTGTCGTCAATCTGCTCGACATGACTCGACTCGAGTCGGGCGCGATCGAACTGAAGTTCGATCTGACCGATATCGGCGAGATCATCGGCGCCGCGCTGGAGCGCACCGGCGCGATCCTCGCCGGGCATCGCGTCGAGGTCGCGATCGCTTCCGACCTGCCGATGCTGCGGCTCGACCCGATCCTCTTCGAGCAGGTGCTGTTCAACCTGCTCGACAACGCGGCCAAATATTCCCCGCCGGGCAGCCGCATCGATCTGCGCGCCCGCAAGGAGGGCGATGTCGTCGCGCTCGAGGTGCTTGACGAAGGGCCCGGCATCCCACCCGCCGATCTCGAACGCATCTTCGACAAGTTCTATCGCGTGCAGGCGCAGGACCGCCGCCGCGCCGGGACCGGGCTCGGCCTGGCGATCTGCCGGGGCTTTATCGAGGCGCAGGGCGGCCGTATCGAGGCGCATAACCGGCGCGACCGCTCGGGCGCGATCCTGACGCTGCGCATTCCGGTGCCGGAGGCGGCCGAACTCCCCGAACCCGTCGCGGCGCATGGCTAACGCCTACACCGTGCTCGTCGTCGACGACGAGCCGCCGATCCTGCGGTTTTTGCGCACCAGCCTGACGGCCGCCGGGCACCGCGTGGTTACCGCCGGGGACGCGGCCGGCGCGCTGGCCGCGATGGTCACCGAAAAGCCCGACATGGTAATCCTCGATCTCGGCCTCCCCGACCGCAGCGGGTTCGAGGTGATCACGCTGATCCGCAAGCAGTCGGCGGTGCCGATCATCGTGCTGTCGGCGCGCAGCGACGAGCGCTCCAAGGTCGAGGCGCTCGACCTCGGCGCCGACGACTACATCAGCAAGCCGTTCGGCATGGCCGAACTGACGGCGCGGATCCGCGCCGCGTTGCGTCACCGCTATCAGGCGCAGGGCGAGCTGCCGGTGTTCGTCTCCGACGATCTGAGCGTCGATCTGGTGCGCCGCCACGTGACCCGCGCCGGCCGCGAGATCAAGCTCTCGCCCAAGGAGTTCGAGCTGCTCCGCCACCTCGTCGCCAATGCCGGCAAGGTGCTGACGCACCGCCATCTGCTGCGCGAAGTGTGGGGGCCGGCGCAGGCCGACGAGGTGCAGTACCTGCGGGTCTTCATCCGCGGCCTCAGACAAAAGCTCGAACCCGACCCGACGCGCCCGACCCATATCCTGACCGAGTTGGGAGTCGGCTATCGCCTGCAACTGCCGCCGGAGCAACGGGCATAACGCGATAAAAGACTCGGGTGGGTGAGTCGAAGAGCTAATCGAAGAAATACTGACAATCGCTACAATTCACCCTCTCACCGCCGGGCGGAAGATCATACGCCTGATCTGTCGCATTCCAATAAAACTTCAGGCATACACCGTCCTCGGGAGTCCGAGCGCATTTATACGGCGGGTTGCCGGGTGGAGGGGCATCGTGGTCTGGCATGAAGCACTCCCTGATTGGAACCGCTGTGACAAGCCCTTACGGTTGAATGGCTCTCCTAATGCCGTTCGTAACTGCGACCCCGATCTGGGACGATAAAGCGGCATCAGTCGAGACTTGCGCCGGCTTGGTCCCGCTGTCGTCGGTCGGCCCGAGGATGATCGTGAGATCGTGGGTTCGGTCGCGCTCGGCGGAGAGGAAGGTGCCGGTGGGGTTCACCGAAATAACCCGGGAAAGTTTCCAGCCCGGCGTCAAATTTCCGCTCGACGTCACAAGAAATTTCACCTCGTGCGAGATGACATTTTGTCCAAGCGGTCCCGACTTCGTATCGCCGGTGTAATTCGCCTGCTTGGTATCGACAACGTTCACGCTGTCGAACAGCCACTCTTTCAGTTTCAAGTCGCTTGCCAGGAGAAACGCGCCCCCAGGGCGGGCCTGCGGATTGCAGGAATTAAGCGCTCGAATCTCTTTAATCGTGTGATAGGAATTGATTATATCGATCCGCGTCGCGTCCGACGACACATCGACGCCTCCAGCCAAGCTGAATATCGCGTTCGGGGTCCAGCCGGCAGTCGGATTGATTGCACTCTTCTCTTCGATCGTCAGGTTCAAGGTCATCTGGACGCCCCACGTATCCAAAAAGAGGTGCGGGCGACTCCCATACAGATCGTTGACCGCATCCCGGATTTCGCAGGTGACATTCTGAATGATGGCTACCACGAGCTGCTGCCCGCCTGCCGCGTCGGCGGGAAATTCCTGAATTTCGGGAACGTAGGTGCCGCAGCCCGCAAGAATAGGAGCGATGGCGATAAGCGGGAGAAGGTACTTCGTCACTGGCATCTTTGATCGTTTCCGCGACAAGCGATACGGGATCATAATAAATCATACCCAACCCATAATTGTAAACCGTTGATCACACCCGGCGGCGCTATTGCCTTCAATTGCCGTCGGAGCAGCGGGCCCGAGCGGCTGGCTCACTCCGAAGGCGTGTAGTTACCGTTTCGGTAAGTCGCGCAACCTCCAGCAAACCTGCTACTGCGTCCTAACCGCGACCGAGGTTCGCCGCGCCAACACGCCATCGCCGCCGCGGCGCCTCGTAAAACCCTTATTCTGGCTTGAATCTCGCTATGACGCTTTCCGGCGCGCTCATGGTCACGCGGCAATCGTCCTCATTCTTGCCGGTGCACGCTCCCCTCCAGTCGTCGAATGTCCACCCACTGGCTGGAATCGCGGTTAACCGTACCTTCTTCCCGGAGGCGAAGTTGGCGCTGCAGGTCTTGCCGCAATCGATCCCGGCCGGCGCACTTCCCACTATCCCTCTGCCGATTGTGCTCACCGACAGGGTGAAATTCGGGGGGGTGCCGATAAAACTGCCGAGGGCACCCGGCTCAGTGCCGACGGAGATCGGCTCGCCGATTACTGTGTTGGTCGCCGTATCGATCACCGAGACGTTATTCGATTCACGGTTCGCAACGTAGACCCTTCGGCCGTGCGGGGTCACCGCCACGCCAGCAGGACTGCTAAGAACGAACACGTCGGCGCTGGGCGTGTTGGTCGCCGTCGCGATCTCCGAGACGGTGTTGGAGCCAAAGTTCGCGACGTAGACCGTGCTGCCATCCGGGGTCACCGCCACGCCAAAGGGGTCGCTGCCGACGGTC
>Ga0181530_10002690_pt1 | contig 20780 bp, 16 predicted proteins | sample PEATcosm2014_Bin_42_FD_119769 | JGI IMG/M metagenome (GOLD analysis project Ga0181530, IMG submission 119769) | Peatland microbial communities from MTU Mesocosm Facility, Houghton, MI, USA - PEATcosm2014_Bin10_60_metaG | ecosystem: Environmental > Terrestrial > Soil > Wetlands > Peat | place... | reverse complement strand
CTGGGCGAGTTGAAACCGGGCCGATGGCGGACATTGACAGAGACAGAAATAAGGACTTTACTTCAGGAAATATGAAAATGAACTACTGGTTAACTTTGGGCGTGATGATCGCGATGAGCGCGGTCGCGCAGGACAATACAAACTCACTGCCTCCCATCCCCGCGCCGTCCCCGGCGGTCGCACCGGCACCGAGCGCCCCCGCGCCGACGGTGGAACCGGCCCCCAGCCCGGCCCCCGTCAAGAAGAAGCACAAGGCCGCGCCGGCCAAACCCATCAAAGAGCCGGCGGTCACACTCGTTCCCGGCCCGGCGGAGGTTGCGGCCAACGTCAATGCCCGCGGCCAGGCCGGCCTCAAGGGCGAAGTTGTCACTCATTTGAAAAAGGGCGAAACCGTGACAGTTTTGGACCAGATCAATTTGGACAAGCACAAGGCCAATGAACCCGCGCAATGGGCGAAAATCGCCCTTCCCTCGAGCACGCATGTCTGGGTCAACTCGAAGTTCGTTGACGCCGCCAGCAAAACCGTGTCGGCGAAGAAATTGAACATGCGCAGCGGTCCCGGTGAAAATTACAGCGTTCTCGGCGTTCTCGAGCGGGGCGCGGCGGTGAACGAAATCACCACCAAGGGCGATTGGATGCAAATTGATCCGCCCGGCAACAGCTATGCCTTTGTGGCCGCGATGTATTTGAAACAGGAAGCCCAGGCACCGGCGCCCGCGCCCGCGCCGGCTCCCGAACCTCAGCCGTCCATGGCCCAGCCAGCCGCACCGCAGGGGCCGCAGCCGCGCGTGGTGTCGCATGAAGGTGTCGTGCGCCCCGTGGCCAGCATCGCCGCGCCGACCAAATACGAATTGTATGACCCGGCGACGGACGTGAACATCAACTATCTTTACACAACTTCACCGAGCCTCGACCTGAGCCGTTACGTCAATATGCGGATTATTGTCACGGGCGAGGAGGGTCTTGATGCGCGCTGGAAGGACACCCCGCTCATCAACATCCAGAGCATCCAGGTGATTGCCCAAAATGCCGTCCAACACCCCATCTTGCGCAGCCCCAGACAATCACAAGCTCATTGATGGGCGCGCCATCGCCGCGCAAATCCAGCGGGAACTGGCGCAGCGCGTCGCTGAATTGAACCAACGCGGGGTCCAACCGGGCCTCGCGTTCGTTCGTGTGGGCGAAGATCCGGCGTCCCGGGTTTATGTCGGCCGCAAGGAGAAAACCTGCGCCGCCCTCGGCATTTTTTCCGAAACGCACGTTTTGCCCGAAGCGACGGGCGAAAATGAATTGTTCGCGCTGTTGAAAAAATTGAACGCCGATTCGCGGCTGCATGGGATTCTGGTCCAGGCGCCGCTGCCGAAGCAAATTCGCGAATCGCTCGTCTATTCCGCGGTTTTGCCGCAGAAGGACGTGGACGGTTTTCATCCGGCCAATGTCGGCAAGCTGATGCTCGGCGACCCGACCGGGTTTCAGCCCTGCACGCCGGCGGGCATCCGCGAATTGCTCGTGCGCTCGAATGTGAAAACCGACGGTGCGGAAGTGGTGATTTTGGGCCGCGGCAACATCGTTGGCAAACCGATGGCCGCCATGCTCTGCCAGAAGGCCAAAGGCGCGAACGCGACCGTCACGATCTGTCATTCCGGCACGCGCGACATCGCGGCGCACTGCCGCCGCGCGGACATTTTGATTGCCGCGATGGGCGTCGCCAAATTTGTGAAGGCCGACATGGTCAAACCCGGAGCGACAGTGATTGATGTGGGCGTCAACCGCGTCGCTGACCCGGCGGCCAAAGGCGGTTCGCGGCTTGTGGGCGATGTGGATTTCGCCGGGGTGCTGCCGGTGGCCGGCAAAATCACGCCCAACCCCGGCGGCGTCGGGCCGATGACCATTGCGATGCTGATGCAAAACACCGTGCGGGCAGCGGAATTGAATACAACCGGTTAAATGAGTGATTCGTTAAACAAGTGCTTGATTTCGATTCACAGTTGACGAGCTACTCATTCAACCAGTTACTGATTTAACTTTTTAACAATTTAACAATTATATGCAAGCCACCCGAATTCTCCCCGATTTGCAAGCCTCGCTGCTGTGCGAGGAGGTCCGCCAGGAAGCCAACGGAAATTTTTTCATCATCGGCGTCGTCAATTTTCTCCGCGTGCCGCAACTGCCCATCGTGGCCGGCCGGCTGTGCGTGTTCAACCGCTGGACCGCCGGCATCGGCCAGTTCACGGAAAATGTCCGGCTCATCGCGCCCGATCAGACCACGGTGCTGCGCAAGGGTGAAATGAAATTTGAATTGCGCGAGCCGGGATTGCATTCGACCAACGTTATGGTCTTCAGCCAGGTCGAATTCAAAATCGCCGGAATCTACTTCGTCGAAGTGCTCGTGGATGACGTGATGAAGCTCCGCTATCCCGTGCCGCTGGTCCACGCGCCGCCCCCCAATCAAACCCCCCAGCCGCCGCCAGAAGAAAAAAAGGCCTGATGTGGCGGCGGGCGTCCTGCCGTATCGCCCGGCTTCCAGCCGGGTGGTCTCTGAGGCGGAAGCGAGATCGTGACGTGGGATTGGTATTGTAGCCCGGGCGGCAAGATGCCGCCGGATACGGCAGGCAAGGATGCCTGCCGCTGCAGTTCGGTGGCAGTATTCGGATGCGTTGCCACTCATGCAGGGATTGATTTTCCCGGTTGCGCCAATTTTCAACGCAGAGGCGCGGAGAACGCAGAGTATCGCCGAGTTTGATTTCCTCCGCGTCCTCGGCGTCCTTTACAGTGCTATCTCATGACATCGTTCCTTTCTGAGAAGATTTTTACCACGGATGGACACGGATTTACACGGATTGGGAAGAGGGGAGCACAATGCCTGACACGAAATGTGCGAATTTTCGCCAACGGAACCCTGTTTATTCGCAAAATTCACATCTCGATCTCATCCGTAATACAATGACCAGAGTGGCGCATTTTGAACAAGGGAATCGACCGCAGATGGAACCGATCAAATCTGTGTCCATCAGCGTTTATCTGCGGTTAAGACCTGTGGTTGCGGCTTCGCCGCGTCGGGTTTATCCGTGTCCATCCGTGGTTAAAGAAAAAACTCTGCGCCTCTCTGCGTCCTCGGCGTCTCTGCGTTGTTTAGGTTGTTTGCGCTCCTTTGATTGCGGCATTTGCCGCGCCAAGGTATTCTGCGATTCGATGAGCGCATCCGCTGACACAACTTTTGCGTGGGAACCGCTGACACCACGGGGCGTGGCGGCTTTCGCGCGCGCCCGGCTCAGCCGTCTGCTGCTCGTGCAATTCGTCGTCGCGTCACTCGCCGCCGCCGCCGTCGTTTGGTTCCTTTCCGATGGCTGTTTCCCGACGGTGCGCACCGCCATTCGACATTTGCCGGTCGCCGGTGAAATTCATGCGGGCCGGCTGGATTGGCTGGGCCACACGCCCCAAATCCTCGCCGAAGGCCGGGTGCTTGCATTTATCGTTGACCCGAATCACAGCGGCCAGATCCATTCGCCGGCCGACGTGCAAATTGAATTCGGCGCGCAAACCGTCCGCGTAATTTCGCTGCTCGGTTACCAGGATTTTCCTTATCCGCCCGATCAAATCATCCTTTTCAACCGTACCGACCTGGAACCGCTCTGGGGCGCGTGGGAGCCGGAAGGGCTGGCCATCACGGTCCTGGCCGCCGTTGCGGGCCTGATGTTAATGTGGGCGGTGCTGGCGACGGTTTATTTTCTGCCGGCGTGGCTTATCGGCTTTTTTACGAACCGCAATTTGAACTTCCGCGCCAGTTGGAAACTGGCGGGTGCGGCATTGATGCCGGGCGCCTTGCTGCTGACTGCCGCCATTGTGCTTTATGGTTTTGCCGCGCTCGATTTGATTCAATTTTGCTTCATCGTCGGCGCGCATTTCGCGCTGGGCTGGATCTATTTGTTTCTCAGCCAGCTTTTTTTGCCGCGAATTGATTCAACCCCGCCCAAAGGCAATCCATTTGCATCTTGTTAATCTATGGCGGCGGTCTGTGAGCGCCGGTGAATTTTGCGCAGTCACAAGCCGCTGCCCGCACCGCCCACGCCGACGACAAAATAAAAACAGGAAACTCCTTACGAAAGCCGGGAGTAAAATCCGGGTTTTTTGTTTTCTGAAAAGGTTTGACAAATTTCCCACAATCTATATGACGCTGTTTCGGAAGGAAAAGTGCGGACGAAAGTGAATGCTTTCCTAAAACGGATGGGTGTTCTTTTGATCGCTGCCTTTGTGTGCCGAGGTGGTGTGGTAATGCCAAGTTATGCAGCAGCGCCTGTCCAGTTGGCTGGCTTGAATCTCAACGGACTCGCCAATGAATTGATCAATCAGACTGTTAATCAAATAAAGAACCAAAAACCGGGCAAAAATCAGCCACAATCCGCACCGACCAATTCTGCAAACGCGATTGAATGGCATCCTACTGGCGAACTCCACATTTTGTCCGGCAACGGTGATTTCAATTCGATGTCCAATAAAATGCTGACAGTTTCCGCTGGCACCACGATTAGCGGCGGGATTAAACTTCAAGCGATAAATTCAGGTCACAGCGACGCCGTTGCTCCGCTTATTTGGACGCCTTCCTGGGGTGATCATAGCACCAGTTGGAAACTGATAAATGGTTGGACTCCAACCGGACAATCCGAACAAGAAGCGCAATTATCTTTCACGGCCCCTGCAACTCCCGGCATTTACCATATTGTATTTGCATTTCAGTGGGAAATGAGGGGGGATCAGGTTGCTTCCGCCTCAAATTGGTCGCAAGGAGCCGATAAGTGGAACGATGGCAATGATATCGCCGAACTCACTGCCGCTCAAATATCGGAAGCCCAGGTTAATGGTCATACCGAAGATAATTGGCTTATCGGAGATGGCTATAAACAGGAATACTTGCCTTGCGATGCGATTACTTTGGTAGTAGCGGCAAATAGTTCTTCTCAACCAACGCAAAATATCCTTACAGTAACCACCGTCGCGATTTCAATGCCTACGGTTTATTACGATCTTACTCTAGGCGCGCAACCAGCCGATATTAAAAATCCTACACCTAGCCACACCATTGCTTCTAACTCTGATATGCCTAAACCATACGGGTTATTATACTCATTCAGTGGCGAAAACCAGCCATTCGAGGGATGCACTTTTACGATTTCATTGACAGTTACGAACACTACCGATAAAGCCTTGCCGCCACCGACATTTACGTATTCCACTACCCCAGCCACCGACGTCGGGGGAGGCACGCCCTCATTATCTATGCTAACTCCCAAATCGCAAAATGTCCCACCCCATACACAACAGATGCTGAACTATGTTGGCAAAGCCACCTGGACTGACATTTCAATGTCCTCATCTTCGAGTTTGAAGCCAGCGCAAGACGCACTAACAGCTATGGGGGTTATCGGAGATGCTGCGAAAACAGCCATACAGCAGGGAACATCACTGTCGGAGTTTGCGGGAAAATTCAGTGTAGGAACAGCCATTGCCGGAGATGCCCTAACCGTTGCCCAATCGGTGAAAACCTTGGAGACAACTATCACGACGAAGCGAGTCACATATTTGTTGAGATTTGGTGCCCAACCAAGCTCACTGTCATATTCAGTTGTTGATGTAAGCGGCCAACCATTTTCCTATTCATTGACAATTTGTTGGCCACCGCCGAAAAATGATGTCATCCATGCTTATACCATATCGGCAATCTACGAAGCTGGTGTAGCACCGGTAAGCACTGCCGCATCAATCGGTGTAGGGGCATTGGCTTCGGGTGCTACCACTCCAGCCGGGGGGTTAGCGGCTGGAGAAGCAACAGGATGGGCTGTTGAATACGTCGCAAACGTCCTTGAGCCATATATCACAGACTCCCCAATTGATGTTCAAACAATATTGGCCGTGTATCCAGATTATAGGGATTCTTGGTATACAGCAGCCTTTACTGGTAGTGGTTTTGCTCCGGGAACTGTGCAAGCCGTATTACAGGATTATAACTGTTTGGATTTTCCGGGATGCGCACGCTCAGCGTTGCAGGGTAAGGCCATTGCAGCATCATTGCAAGAGCCATGTCCTGCTGAAATATCAGTGATCAACAACACTCCATCCACTTCAAGCGTATCACCTTTTACGTCACGGACAATAACCCAAGGCACGACTCCACTATCTTTGGGCGCGCCTTCGGTTACGTCTGTGAGTCCAATCCTTTCGAAGCAGACGCAGACGATCAGCATTTCCGGCAACGGATTCGGCACTCAAAATGCCTTCAACGGCACTTCGAAATTCTTGAAGATTCACGATGATACAGCCAATTGGGATGCCGGATACAATGGCGATTGGATCCATTTGAATGTCAGCCAGTGGACTGATTCGCAAATCCTCATCAAAGGTTTTACAGGCGCGTATGGATTGAGCGAATGGAAACTCAATGCTGGAAACAAGTTGACCATTTCAGTGTGGAACGCTCAAACAGTGCGTGGCCCAGCTACATTTAATGTCACCGTCAGTTCAAACCAATAAAAACCGGAGATTCAATTATGCCAACAACAAATCAAAACAGCATCGGAAGTGAAGTCGGACGAAGATTGGTCAAAACAATAATCGCCGTTGTGGGATTGATTGTGATACGGCTGATACTCGATAACCTGCCCATGTTGAAAGAGGCCAAGCCGATTTTTGTGGGTGGCAATGGTATGGCGACCCCGAATGCAGATTGGCCGCGGATTACGCAGGAATACTGGAACACCGGCCAATTGCCGCAAGAGGTTCTACAACATGCAGTTGGTTTCATTTTTCCAATCTCAATAGCCAATGCAATTGTGGACACGCTCATTTTTGCAGTTCTCATCGGAAGCGCGGCGGGATTCAATGGCCTTATCCGGGCGCGGTCAAAACGGCTTCCCGAAGGCGGATTGATTATTTTGCTGCTGGTCTTAACCATCGTCGTCGCTATTGCCTATAAATCGTATATGGGTGTGATTCCCCCATTACTTGGTGGCCAAGCAAATCTGTATGGCTGGTTTTTCTTGGTGCTTGGGCTTCTGCCGCTCATTGGCTTGATTGTCGTGGCCTCACGCAATCTTGACGCCATCACAGAGGTTGTTTTTGCTTCAACCAGCAGGGCTGCGGTTGGGGGTGTTTCTCAAACGAACGCGGCGGAATCTTCGGTAACTTGTTCCAAATGCGGTGCGATAATCGCAACGGGCGTTAAATTTTGTGGTTCCTGTGGCGCACCGGCTCCAGTTTCCGTTTCAACGGGGAAATTTTGTTCGGAGTGTGGCGCAAAAAATGAAAGCGGGGCGAAATTTTGCAATAGCTGCGGCAAACCTTTGGCATGACTTTAAGAAAGCATTTCATCTTATGAAGACTTTCCCCTTCATCGTTGCTGGTATTTGTTTCTCATTTTTGATTTCATGTTATGCTGCACCGGTCATTATTGGCGCTCAGGCAAAGCAAAGAGAAACGAGTCTTACTCTGCCTGAACAATGCCAGTTGTATGTTTTCGGTATGGCCACTGGCGGATTAGAATCGAGCCTCTTTACCGAAGGGCAAGCCGTTTTTCTCAATGCATTGGACACTGGCTATCCGGGAGTTGCGATTACAGCGAGCAAAGTTAACAGAAACAGTTTTACGACGAGCTGTGGAAATTATGTCATCGGTGGGTTTGGTGTCTCTGGATTTAACTATGTTCAAGGTTTCTATGCAACAAATCCTGGCCCATCTGCCCGCTCGGTGGCACTACAGTTCACCCTAACTGCACCCGCGATGGTCGCTATAATGGGAAATGGTGGTGGACAGACCAGCATAGCATTATCAGGATATGACCCCCTCATTTTAGATGCGTCCGTGATCAATGAACTGGCCTATGCGAGTCTGGCGATTGCTCACGCTTATCTGGAACCGGGAACGTACACCATCCAAGCAACAACAAGTTCTGCATCTGGTTCAGATGCGGATCGTGAAGAAGATTTGATCGGGGTCTTTGTTTTTTCAGACCGTCCCTCGACAGCCAAATCTGATAATCCTCAAATCCCATTGTCTTTGTCGCAAAATGGACCACCAACATCGCCAGTTCGGAACGAACCACAAACACCATCCAACGGTGGAGAAAATAAACCGATTGGACGTTACGTAATCTTGGGTGTTGCCATTTTGGCTTTCATCGCATTGGCCGTGGCAGTTATCAGACTGATAGTGCCACGCCGCCACGGCTAACATTGGCAATAAATCTCCATTACCATTGTGATCACTGACAAAGATTTACCGATGTAAATTTTCATCAGGATAGTCGTCCGGGTTCTTTTTGTGCCAGGCACACGCGGCAACGACGAATTTCAACCAACGGTTTTATCGAGCAAAGATGCCGTAATATCAAAATTACGATTTGATGAAGACCGACTTCATTGACACTCGCGAGACACATCTTTAGCCTGTGATGAATGTCTCGATTACCGTTTGAACTCCTGCTGGCCCTGCGTTACCTGCGGCCCAAACGGACATTCGTTTCCATCATCACGCTCATCTCCATCATCGGCGTCGCCCTCGGCGTGGCGGTGCTCATCATCGTTATCAGCGTCATGAGCGGGTTTGACCACGACCTGCGCGAAAAAATCCTTGGTTTCAATGCGCATATCGACGTCGGCAACAGCAACGGCCGGCCGATGCCGGACTGCGCCCGGGTGGCGGGCATCATCGCATCCAACAAGAATGTCCGCGGCGTCTCGCCGCTGGTGATTGGCAAGGTGTTGGTGGAAACGCAGGAGGAAACCAACAAGCCGTCCCAGGCGGATGCGCCCATTTTGCGCGGCGTGGATCCGCAAGCCGAAGGCAGCGTCAGCGTCCTGCCGCATAGCATCGTGGAGGGGAAATTTGATTTGAGCGGCCATGGCGTGGTCATCGGCAGCGGGTTTGCCCGTAATCTGGGGCTTCACGTTGGCGACCGGCTGGCCATTTATTCGCCGCACGACATCGAGCAGATGCGCAAAAACCGCGGCAAGGAAAACGAGGTGGCCATTTTGCCGGAGGATTACGAGGTGCGCGGCATTTTTGACGTGGGCTATTACGAATTCAACACCCTCTTCATCGTCACGTCGCTGGAGAACGCGCAGGATTTGTACAATCTGGGCGATTCCGTGCATGAGCTGGAGGTGATGTTGACGGACCCCTACCAGGCGGCGGCGGTAAAAAGGCAGTTGGAACAAACCCTCGGTCCTGAATTCATTGCGAGCACCTGGATGGAACAGAACTCCACCATGCTCAACGCGATCCTGGTGGAGAAAAAGGTGATGATGTACATCATGTTCTTCATTGTCGTGGTTGCCGCCTTTGGCATCACCTGCACCCTGATCACGTTCGTGGTGATGAAGACCAGTGAAATCGGCCTGATGAAGGCGGTGGGCGCCACCCACAACCAGGTAATGTTTGTTTTCGTCATTCAAAGCATCATCGTCAGCGTCTTTGGCGTCGCCTGCGGCCTCGGTCTGGGGTTGTTCGCCTTGTACATTCGCAATGATTTTCTGCATGTGATGGATCGCTTGACGGGTTTTGAATTGTTCCCGGCTTCCATCTACGGTTTCAGCGAATTGCCGGCGCTGATTATCCCTTCGGACATTGTGATTATTTGCGGAGGCTCCCTGGTCATCTGCCTCCTGGCGGCGATACTCCCCGCCCGTCATGCCAGTAAAATGAACACCGTGGAGGCGCTGCGCCATGAATAGAAAATTTGGAAACATCGAACATTCAACATCCAACGCTGAACATCCAATGAGGCATGATTCCGCAGCCCATTCGATGTTGAATGTTGAATGTTGGAAGTTGAATGTTTTCTTCTGTTCCAATGGAGGTCGGCCATGAACGAGCCTCTCCTTTCCGCCCGCGGTCTCACCCGGACCTATACGCTCGGCAAACGCGCGCTCGAAGTGCTGCGCGGCGTCAATCTCGACGTGGCGCGCGGCGAATTCCTCGCCTTGCGCGGCGCATCCGGCGCGGGCAAAAGCACCTTGCTGCATCTCATCGGCGGTCTCGACGCGCCGAACGCGGGTGAAATCTATTTCGCCGGCCAGAATCTGGCCGCGCTTTCGCAAGGCGAGCTGGCCCATTTCCGCCGCCACCGCGTTGGCTTCGTTTTTCAATCGTATTATCTCCTGCCGGAACTCGACGCGCTGGAGAACGTCTGCCTGCCGGCACGGGTGGCGCGCGTGCCCGCTGCGCAAGCCGGGGCGCGCGGTCGCGACCTGCTCGCGCGGGTCGGCCTCAAGGAGCGCATGGAGCACAAACCCTACGAGCTTTCCGGCGGCGAGCAGCAGCGCGTGGCCATTGCCCGCGCCCTCATCAACGAACCGGAGTTGCTGCTGGCCGACGAACCGACCGGCAATCTCGATTCGCACACCGGCGGTGAAATCATTGAACTGCTCAAAAATCTTCGCGCCGAGAAACAAACCACGCTCGTCATCGCCACGCACGACGCTAACGTGGCCGCCACCGCGCCAAAGGTGGTCGAATTGGTGGACGGGCAAATCAAATCCTCTTCCGCTTCATCCTCGTAATTCCAGCAGGAATCGAGGACGAGGACGGCAACAAGGAGGATAAGGTGCAGACCACTCGCGAACAGTTGCTGCTGCTGATTAGTTTCCCGCTTTGACTGACAAGAATTTGCTTTTCATGCGGCCTCATTTTCTTGACGCTACGCGGGCAGGCGGGTGGCAAATCAAACTTATTTAATCAGACAATTATTGCAAACGGTTATGAAAACCAAAATTATCTGTTCAGCACTTACAGGAATACTGCTGTTGGGTCACAGCCAAACAACTGTCGAAACTAAAAAAACAAGGCTCCCTCGCCAGCACCATCTGAAGTCCCGGTTGCCGTGAAACCAGTCGCCACGCCCTATCAGTTGGACGGCACGGAAACATTTTCGCTGGTCTCGCCGGAAACCGGAAACACCTACGATATTGTGGTGTCTCTACCCGGAAATTACGCCTCCGCCCCCGCCGGCAAAACATTTCCAGTGGTTTACGTGCTTGATGCCCAATGGCAGTTCCCTCTGATACGCGCTATCGCCGGTGCAATTAATTACGATGGTGATATGCCTGATGTTTTATTGGTGGGAATTAGCTGGAAAACAACCAATGGAAATTTGTCCGCGCTGCGCGATCATGATTTAACACCCACGACAATTAAGAATTATCCCAATTCTGGTCACGCTGATAAATTCCAGGATTTTCTGCGCAAGAATCTATTTCCGTTCATTGAGTCGCACTATAAAGCCAATCAGCATCGAGCAGTTACCGGCGGTTCGACCGGTTCGCTTTTTGTTTATTATACGTTGCTGTCTCAGCCCGATTTATTTGGGGGCTTCATTGGCTCAAGCCCATCCCTTGGCTGGGACAACCATGTAATGGATTCGATTTTAGACAAATTCCCGCAAGACGGGATAAAACATAACACACACGCCTATCTGGCATGGGGCAGTTTGGGAGGTTCTTCAGAATGGTCGATTTTCGCAAAAAAACTTGCCGAAAAAAATCTGAAAAGTTTAGATTTTTCTTACGCGCCTGTCAGCAATGCGGGCCATGCTGGTGTGAATGCGGAATGTTATACGCGCGGATTGCAATTTGTCTTCGCCAAGAGCATGCCCCCGAAATCCGGACCAGTGGTCAAATAAGGCTTTTGGGTTTCTGACGGGCAATCCGCCCGCGAAGACGGTGGCGGAGATTGCGCGGTTTGTCGGCAATGTTGTTTGATAACTGCCTATACCGCGTTAGAATTCTGCCATGATCGAAGATCGCGGCTACATGAGGCAGCCGGAGTATCACGAACCGCACCGGATGCGAGCGAATGTTCTGGTGGCGGCGTCCAGCCAAAAAGTCCGTTGAAAAACAGCCGTTCAGCGACTAGTTTGCTTGGTTATGCTTGAAGATCGTGATTACATGCGCCAGCCGGCATACCTGCCGCACCTATCGTTGACCGTGGTGCTGCTGGTGGTCAACGCGATTGTCTTTGTGTTCGAACTGATGGTTTCCGGTCATTCCCGCAGTTTGTTCATCGAGGACAATTATTTTGCATTGAGCGTTGAAGGGTTGAAACACGGCTTTGTATGGCAGTTGTTCACCTTCCAGTTCATGCATGCCGGCCTGTTACATTTGGTGGTCAACTGCTGGGCGATTTATGTCTTCGGCCGCGCCATTGAAGAAACACTCGGGTGGAAAAAATTCCTGACTCTGTATCTGAGCAGCGGGGTGGTCGGCGGAATTTGTCAGGTGCTGGCGGCCTTGCTTTGGCCCGGTCTTTTTGGCGGCCCGGTCGTCGGCGCGTCGGCGGGCGGGTTTGGCCTGATCGCGGCGTTTGCGGTCTTATTCCCTGAGCGCGAATTGCTGCTGCTGCTGTTTTTCATTTTGCCAATCCGGTTAAGCGCAAAAATGCTGCTGATGTTGTCGGTGGTAATTACTGCGGCCCTTATCGTGTTTCCCATCGGCCACATCGCCAATGCCGCGCATCTGGGCGGAATGCTGACGGGTGTGGTTTTCATCCGCCTATCCGTCCAGGGCCGCTGGATGCAATCGGGCTTTCCTTCGGGCGGTGCCGCGCCCGGCGAATTCATCACCAGTTGGGTCGGCAAAAGTTCTCTCTGGCGCTCGGCGCCGGACAAGCCGGACGAGAATTTGTCCACCGACGAATTTGTGAAAAGCGAGGTGGACCCCATCCTCGACAAGATTTCCCGGCAAGGCATTCAAAGCCTGACGGCGCGCGAACGCGAAATCCTCGAAAAAGCCCGCGAGCGAATGGCAAAACACTGATTGGTCGAAGGTCGAGGGCCGAGGGTCGAGAGCCAGATTTCTCGCTGCGCCCCGTGGCACTCGACTCTCGACTCTCGACTCTCGACCCTTTACCTTCGCGCCATGATCACGCGCTACTCCCGACCCGAAATGCGGGCCATCTGGACGGATGAAAACAAGCTCCGCATCTGGCTCCAAATCGAACTCCTTGCCAGCGAGGCGCTCGTTGAGCAGGGCATCGTGCCCGGCGCCGATTTCGCCAAAATCAAGGCCGGTTGCGACAAATGGTTTGCCGACCTGCCCGGCCTCGTCGCCCGGCAAAAAGAACTGGAGAAAGTCCTCAATCACGACGTCATCGCCTTCACCACCGCCGTTGCCGAAAAAATTAAAGGCCCGGCCAGTCGCTGGTTCCATTTCGGCCTGACCAGCAGCGACGTGGGCGACACCACCTGCGCCGTGCAGATGGTTCAGAGCGCCGACATACTCATCGCCGATGTAAAGGCGCTGCGCAAAATCATCGCGCGGCGGGCGCGGGAAACCCAGTTCACGCCCTGCATTGGCCGCAGCCACGGCATCCACGGCGAACCAACCACCTTCGGCCTCAAACTCGCTCTGATGCACGACGAATTTGGCCGCGCGCTCGAACGCCTCGAACGCGCCCGGGAAGTCGCCGCCGTCGGCAAGCTCTCAGGCGCCGTCGGCACCAGCGCCCATCTGTCCCCCGCCGTCGAGGCTGCCGTGTGCCAGCAACTCGGCCTGCGGCCCGCGCCGATTGCTACCCAGGTCGTCCAGCGCGACATCCATGCCGAATTTCAAACCACGCTCGCCCTTGTCGGCGCGAGCATCGAACGTTGGGCTGTTGAATTCCGCCATCTCCAGCGCACCGAGGTGCTGGAAACCGAGGAACCCTTCGCCAAGGGCCAGAAAGGCAGCAGCGCCATGCCGCACAAGCGCAATCCCATCACTTGGGAACGCCTCACCGGCCTGGCCCGCGTGCTCCGCGGCAACGCCTTCGCCGCGCTGGAAAACGTCGCCCTCTGGCACGAGCGCGACATCAGCCACAGCAGCGTCGAGCGCATCATCTTTCCCGACTCCTGCACGCTGCTCGACTACATGTTCAGCCTGCTCACGCGCCTGATGGACGGACTCAACGTTTATCCGGAGAACATGAAGAAGAATCTCGGCCTGAGCCTGGGCATGTGGAATTCGCAGACCATTTTGCTGGCGCTCATTAAAAAGGGCCTGACGCGCGAAGCCGCCTACAAGCTGGTCCAGGACGCGGCCATGAAGACCTGGGAAGTCAAACACGCCGGACGCGACGACGCCAATTTTGTCGAGGTCTTGAAAGCCGACCCCGCCGTGGCGAAACATTTCAAGCCCGGCGAACTGGAAAAACTCTGCTCGCTCGAGTTCCATTTCAAGGAAGTGAAGAACCGGTTTAAAAAATTGGGGTTGTAATCACGAAACACACGAATCACACGAAATCAATTTTGCCCTCCATGCCCAAACTCGCCCCGCCACCGCCCGTTGTGCCCGAAACCTGGCGCGCCTTGCTCGCCGCCGCCACCGACTTTGCCGCGCTCGAATCTTGGGATTACATGTACGACAGCGACTTCGTCGGCCTGATTGATCCCGTTACCGGCGAGACACGCATTGCCGCCGTGCTCGGCCACGCCGGGGAAGTGTTTGCCGCCGTTTTCTACCGCCACGCCGCCGGGTTGCGCTGGATTCTCCAGATGCTCAACGACACGCCCGACCTTGAAGACTTCAACACCGCCGACGGCGTTGATTGTCTCAAGCTGGAACTCGTTCCCAAACGCGAGTTGTGGAAGGAAGACCTAGCCATGCTCAAAGCCGCTGGATTCAAACCGGCTGGCAAAGGCAGCGTCTGGCCGCAATTCCGCTCCGCCGACCCCGGCTGGCATCCGTGGCACATCAACCAAACCGAGGCCGGACAACTCATCGCCGACCTTCCGCGCCTTACCGCCTTCTGCAAACTGTTCGCGCAATGCCCGGGAATTTTCGACCGTTGCGAGCCGGCTGAAATCCCATTCCTGCCGGTGGTATTGCCGAACCGTACGCTGTCGCCGAAAGACCTCGACTGGCGGCCATTTCTGCCGCCGCCCGTCAGCGGGCTTGATTCGTTCCAGCTTGCCGCCAGCCAGTTCGAGAAACTCCGCGCCCTCAAACGCGCGTCCGGCACGGCGTTTGAATTTGATTCCACCTTGCTGCCCGGCGGTTCAATTCTCGAAAACGGAAGGCCCTGCTTTGGCCGGTTCAGTTTGCTGGTGGAGCAAAAGCGCGGGCTGGTGCTTGGCATGGACGTGCAAAGCGGCGCGCTCACACCCGGCGAAGCCGCCGGTCGCGGGCTGGTGGAATCGCTGCTCAAGGCCGGCCATCTGCCGGATAAAATTTTCATCGGCGGTTCGCGGCTCCGTCCCGTTCTCCAGCCGCTCTGCAACGCGCTGCAAATTCAACTCTGGCCCGCCTCATCCCTGCCCGCGCTCGAAGCCGCCATCGCGTCCCTCAGCCAGCACATGATGGCTGGCCAATGACGTAGGACAGCTTGTCGCGCCGAAATGATATGAAGGCGGACGCTTCCAGCCTGTCTCTGATTCAAATTGGAGCGCCGATTTCCAAATCGGCACGGCCCGACGGATGCAGATTCATTTTAAACCGCAGAGAACGCAAACAAAAAACCGCTGATGACCGCTGATAACGTAGGACAGCGCTTCCAGCCTGTCTCCATTCAATCGTAAACCGCGAACCATGCCAACCATGCGAAAAGGTTTTTAACGCAACTTGCCACGCCGAAATACAATGAAGGCGGGAGACGCAAAGATTTTTGACCACGAAACACACGAAACACACGAAAGGTAGGGCGCGTCACTTCCGCCGTCGCATGGCTATAAGGCGGCTTGTGTTTGACGGCGTCAACGAGGCTGAAACGAAAAGTCGGCTGGCCGTTTTCGTAGCCAAAGGTTTTGTAGGTGTCGAGCAACAGGCGCAACTCCAACTGGCGCGGGTCTTCCTCGTGCATTTTGGCCGGGTCAATGCCCTTCAAATAATCCCTGGGCGTGGCCGTCAAACCCAGTTTCGCGCCGATGAAGTATTCAAATATGACACGGTTGTTGCCGCCGATGGTGCGATGCGCTTCGTCGGAAATGATGAGTTGGAAATCATTCGGCGAAAATTCGGTGAGGTAGCGGTTGCCGGCACTCAAGCTTTGAATCGTGGTGACGATGACCTGCGCCTTCATCCAGTCATCGCGTTTTTCCTTGTAGATGACGGTCGAGATGCCGTCCTTGGCAAGATAGTGGATAAAATTGCGCCAGGCCTGATTCTCCAATTCGATGCGGTCAACGAGGAATAAAACACGGTTGGCATTGCCGGAACGGATGAACAATTTGGTGATGGCGGCGCTCAACAGGGTTTTGCCGGTGCCAGTGGCCATTTCAAAAAGGAAACGGTTGTTGCCTTTGGCGTAGGATTTTTGCATCGCGGCAACGCCGGCGACATGATAATCGCGCAGGAGCTTGATGTTTTGGTTGACGCGGACGGTTTCGCGTTGTTCCGGCGTATAATTTAACCATGAAGCATCCTGTGAAACTGCGATGTAATTTTCGTCAACCTTCGACGCAATGAGCTTTTGCGGGTCAGGATTCCATTGCGACGCTTCGCCAAGTTGTTCCAGTGAAAGAAAGTGAGAAATGCGGGTCGGATTACCCTGCGCCAAGTCCCAATAATAATGGAGCTGGCCGTTCGATAGGAAGATATGGCGGACCCCCTGGCTCTTGGCGTAATCGCGTGCCTGCTCTTTGGCGTCCAGCGGATCAACGCTTTCCCGCTTGGCTTCGACCACCGCAACGGGCTTGCGTTCCGCATTCAGCAAAAGGTAATCAACGAAGCCGTGGCTGACTTTCTCGAAATCATCGCCGAAATCAGTGTTGGGCGAGTAAGTTTTTTTAAAAATGCGGGACTCACAAATGATGTTGTTCGGCCCGTTCTTGTCTGGAAAGAAACGCCAGCCGGCCTGTTCGAGCAGGCGGTTGATGCGGATGCGGGCTTGGGCTTCTTTTTTGGGCACAGGCTGTTTCGCTCGCGTGCGAATCAGCCCTGTCTGGTGACTGTCTCCGTGGGATTCCTGGTGCCTGAAATAAAAATGGGACGCATTTACTTGCGTCCCACCTCAGGCACTTGGAAGAGCCCACGAAAGAACGCTTTCAATGCGCCCCGGTTGGGGCGCACTTCAAGCGCTGTCTTTCGTTCAATTTTTCCAAGTTTTGAGGCGGACAGCAGCCGAAGCTACGCGAAATGATTTTGGTTAAATTTTGGTTCTGGTCGTTTTGTTTTTTCCGGACGCAGCGAGATTACGTCGCCGGGCGGTTTGGGGCAATAACCAACGCACTTTTGACAGAGGAATTCAGGACAGTGCAATAAAAATTCCTTTGTCCCCATTCGTTTGTCTCACTCCGGCTTTCAGAGCATTTCCAGCCAAGCCTTCTCTCCGTTGACTCCGTTTGCTTCTGTTCAAGATCAATTTCAGACTGGATTTTAAGCGGCGGTTCGGCTGACATTGGCGTCGCCAACCGGCAACCAACATGAACCCATCCAATCCGTCCCATTCCCGGTCGTCCAGCGTGGCCAGCGTCCTGACGCGCACGCAGGGATTTCTCCGCACGCAGTTGTGGGTCTGGCCGCTGGTCGCGGCGGTGGTTCTCGTGTTCCTCGGCGTCTGGCTGCGCGTGAAAATGGAGGGCGCCACCAAACAGCAGATCGCCGACACGCTCCAGACCATCCTGAACGCCAACACCGAGGCGCTCCGCTCGTGGTCGATCGCCATGAAATCGGACGCGGAAGACGCTGCGGAGGACGACCGCGTGCGCGAACTCGTCGCCAGCCTGATTCAACAGGCAAAATCCAGTCCACAGGTTCAGGCGACACTGCTGATGTCGCCGCAACTTTTGGATTTGCGCACCCACCTGAAACCCGTGCTCGACCGCCGCGGTTTCACCGGGTTTGTGGTGCTGGACACAAACTATTTGGTGGTCGCCTCGATGCACGACCAGCTCGTGGGAATGCAATCGCCGCAAGGCAACAAGGAACAAATGATGCCGTGCCTGGCTGGCAAGAGCATGGTCACCCGACCTTTCCCCAGCGTGGCCATGCTGCCGGACCAGCAAGGCAACCTGCGCGTCGGCGTGCCCACCATGTTCGCTGCCGCCCCCATCCGTTCAACCGGCGGCCAGATCATTGCCATTCTGGGGTTGCGCATCGCGCCCGACACGGACTTCACGCGCATCCTCGCCACGGCCCGCGCCGGCCAGACCGGCGAGACCTATGCCTTTGGCCGCGATGGCAAACAACTTTCCGAAAGCCGCTTTGACAACGATCTCAAGCGCCTGGGATTGATCCCGGACTCGGACGACTCACGCTCAACCCTGACTCTGGAGTTGCGCGATCCGCTGGTGGATCTCAGCAAAGGACGCCAGTCGCCCAGGCGCCGCACGGAATTGCCGTTCACTCATGCGGTGAGCGAGGCGCTGGCCGGCCACGCGGGCGCGGATGCCGATGGTTATCGCGATTATCGCGGCGTGCTGGTGGTGGGCGCGTGGACGTGGCTGGACGATTTCAACCTGGGCCTGGTCACAGAAATGGACCGGGCTGAGGCGTTTCGTCCGTTGCACATCCTGCGGATCGGCTTCTGGTCCATCTTCGGACTGCTGGTGGCCGGCGCGGTGCTGGTTTATGTGCTGATGCGGCTGGCCAACCGGCTGCAGGCAGCAGCCCGGAGAGCGGCCTTGAAAGCCAGACAACTTGGCCAGTACGCGTTGGACGACAAGATTGGCGAGGGTGCGTTCGGCGCGGTCTATCGCGCGCATCATGCGCTGATGCGCCGGCCGGTTGCGGTGAAATTGTTGCAGACGGAAAAATTGACCCAGTCCAGCGCCGCGCGGTTCGAGCGGGAGGTGCAATTGACCAGTCAGTTGACCCACCCCAACACGATCACCCTCTACGATTACGGCCGCACCCCCGAAGGCATCTTCTACTACGCGATGGAATATCTGGACGGCCTGACCATTGACCGGCTGGTGAAACAATACGGCGCGCAACCGGCGGGCCGGGTCATTGCCATCCTGCGGCAGGTCTGCGGTTCGCTCGCCGAAGCGCACGCCATCGGCCTGGTGCATCGCGACATCAAGCCGGCCAACGTGTTCCTGACGCAGCGCGGCGGCGTGCCGGACTTCGTCAAGGTGCTCGACTTCGGCCTCGTGAAGGTGCGCGATACCCAGGGCGGAACCGAACTGACCATGACCGAAGCCACGCTCGGCACGCCGCTCTATATGTCGCCCGAGGCCGTGGAACATGCCAACGACGTGGACGCGCGCAGCGACCTCTATTCGCTGGGAGCGGTGGGATATTTTCTCGTCACCGGCGAAGCGCTATTCGATTGCCTCACGCTGGGCGAAGTGCTGATGCACCAGGTGAAGGACTTGCCCGTGCGGCCCTCCGAACGCCTGGGCAAGCCCGTGTCGCCCGATGTGGAGGAACTGTTGATGCGTTGCCTGGCCAAAAATCCCGCGTCGCGTCCGGCCAACGCCCGTGAGTTGGACGAGGCGCTGGCCCGCTGCCGGAACGCGGCAGATTGGACGCGCGAGCTGGCTGACGAGTGGTGGCGGAAATTTGCCGCAGTGCAAAGCGAGAAAACCATGGTGACGACTCCACCCGTGGCAAAATGACCGAGCCCGGTCCAAGACCAATACTCAATCAACTGCCATAATGAAGCCGGTCACACCGGCTTCTTTCTCGACGGCAGCATCATGATTGTCCAAACTGGGGCCGGCTTTGAGCGGAGTGGTCGCAACCAGTTTCCGACACCGTTATAAAACCAAATACGACATCACGTGCCGTAACCGGAAGAGCCGGGACTTCGATTCCTTTGGCTGACCGGCAGCGGTCTGGCTTTTTGTCCGGGTCGCATGGAGGGCGAATCCGGCTCCTGCCTCACGAGTATGCCTTCAGTTTGTTTCTGGCGCTCACGTGGGGACGTCTGGTGGCCCGGGTGGGGTTGATCAATCCATTATCGCTGGCTTTCCTCGGTTATCTGTTCGCCAGCGCCGCAGTGATCCTGTGGTCCGGGCCTGAGCCGGCACCCTGGCGTTGGCGGGTCCGGCTGCTGTTTTACCCGGCCCTGATGGGGCTGTCTTTCTACCTGATGCCGTCGGTCATCGCGGCGCTCGGTGTGCCGCGAGCCGACGCGCTGCTGGTCAAATGGGACGGCGCCTGGCTGGGCCAAAACTTCAACCTGGCGATTCAAGGGTGGGAGCCTCCGCTGCTCACCGACGCGCTGATGCTGGCCTACGTTTTTTTCTTTTATTACCTGATCGCCGGGCCGGCGTATTATTGCATCCACGACCTGCCTCGCTTCCGCCAATGCTTCGCCGGCCTCTTCGTGGTTTATGCGCTGGGGTTCATTGGTTACACGTTTTGGCCCGCCGGCGGACCACATCGCTTCCTTGATTTTGCGCAACCGCTGGCGGGAGGCTGGATCACCCGGGTGGCCAAGCCGGTCCTGGACGCCGCCAGCAACGGTGTGGACGCGTTTCCGAGCATCCACGTTGCCGTCTCGATGTACCTGCTGGCCTTCGATCACCGGCATTATCGCCGCCGTTTCTGGTGCGTGCTCGTTCCCTGCGTGGCCTTGTGGATTTCGACCGTTTATCTGCGCTATCATTATTGCGTGGACGTGGCGGCGGGTGCCGGCCTTGCTGCCGTCGGTCTTTCGGTGGCTGCCCGGTACGAGGGCTTGAGCCTGAAGACCCGCATACCGGTCAAATCGATGGACGCGGCGCCGGTTGCTCCGGCCGGTTCAAATTAATTATAGCATTTCATATTGACATTGGCACATAGTCTGATAGGCTTTTGGGCATGAAAGCCTATGCACTGGATTTGCGGGAACGGGTGGTGAAGTTTATCAACCAAGGTGGGTCCAAAGTCGAG
>Ga0181530_10002689_pt1 | contig 20782 bp, 31 predicted proteins | sample PEATcosm2014_Bin_42_FD_119769 | JGI IMG/M metagenome (GOLD analysis project Ga0181530, IMG submission 119769) | Peatland microbial communities from MTU Mesocosm Facility, Houghton, MI, USA - PEATcosm2014_Bin10_60_metaG | ecosystem: Environmental > Terrestrial > Soil > Wetlands > Peat | place... | reverse complement strand
GCGACCCGGGTTACGCCATGCCGCGTGCGCCGGTTTCGTTGAGGATTTGCCGATAAACTCGGTGTATTCGATAGACCGATCTTGGAAGGGTGGCCGAGTGGTTTAAGGCACCAGTCTTGAAAACTGGCAGACCTGCAAGGGTCTCGTGAGTTCGAATCTCACCCCTTCCGCCACTTGGCCTATGCGCGGTCCTTCGCTCACATTCGCCACAAGCCACAAAATCCTTAATCCATAGGGATAACTGCGGCTCTTTTTGTCTTTACACGTTCGCCGTCCTTCGTCATACTCCGGCTTTTACTTGTGGACAGAACTGTGGACCATCTGTTCGAAGCGAAATCGGAAGGACTAAGTCGATGGCGCGCGAAATCGAGCGGCTCACGGCAATCAAAGTCGAGAAAATCAAAATCGACGAGTCGCCAAAACCCGGCATGTATGCCGACGGCGGCGGCCTCTACTTGCGCGTCACGCCTGAAGGCGCGCGCAATTGGGTGCTGCGCTTCATGCTCGATCGTCGGCCGCGATGGATGGGGCTGGGACCGCTCGCGCTCTATGGCCTTCAGGACGCCCGTGCGAAGGCGCTGGACGCGCGGCGCATGCGACACGACGGCATCGATCCAATCGAAGCGCGGCGCGCTGAGCGGGCGCGGCAACGCCTGGACGCGGCCAAGGCGATTACGTTCAAACAATGCGGCGAAGCCTACGTCACCGCGCACCGCGCCGGATGGCGCAACGACAAACACGCGGCGCAATGGAGTGCGACGCTTTTGTCCTATGCCTACCCCATAATCGGCGCGCTGCCAGTGCAGGCGGTGGACACCGGACTTGTGCTCAAGGTGCTGGAACCGATTTGGACGGTGAAGCCGGAGACGGCAAGCCGCTTGCGCGGGCGCCTCGAAAGCATTTTGGACTTCGCCAAGGCGCGCGACTATCGCGACGGCGAAAACCCGGCGCGCTGGCGCGGGCACTTAGACAAGCTGTTGCCGGCGCGTTCCAAGGTGCGCGAAGTCGAGCACCACGCCGCCCTGCCCTACACCGAGTTGTCGGCCTTCCTAGTCGCACTGCACGAGCAAGAGGGCATCGCCGCCCGCGCCCTGGAATTTTTGATCCTCACGGCCGCGCGCACCGGCGAAGTGATCGGCGCGCTTTGGAGCGAAATAGACCTGTTCGACAAGACTTGGACGGTGCCGGCCGCACGCATGAAGGCGCACCGCGAGCACCGCGTGCCGCTCTCAGCACGGGCACTCGCCATCCTCGACGAAATGCAGTTGGCTCGACAAGGCGACGACGCCCGCGACGCGTTCGTGTTCCCCGGCCGTAAGCCGGGGACGCCGCTTTCCAACATGGCGTTTCTTATGCTCTTGCGCCGCATGGGGCTCGGCAGTCTGACGGCACACGGCTTCCGCGCCACGTTCAAGACATGGGCGAGCGAGCGCACCTCAGCTCAAAACCAAATAGTCGAAGCGAGCTTGGCGCACGTCATCGGTGATAAGGTCGAGCAAGCCTATCGCCGCGGCGATATGTTTGAGAAGCGACGCCGGCTCATGCAGCAATGGGCGACGTTCTGCGCCACAGCGCCAGCAAAGGAAGTGCAGAACGTGACGCCGCTTCGCGCTTCCTGATATCATCGCCTCGCAGCGGATAGGGATTGCAACCCGAGACGGCTGGTACCGCACTGGCCTTCCGCTGCAACCCTTATGCGGAGCGCCAGCGGAGGCGCCGCAGACTTGTCATCAGACAAGCCCTTCGACGACGGACCATCACGTCGCGCTGCAATCTTGCAGACGGCTGAGAAATCGCTTGGTGAATCGGTCGAGGTTATGAGGCGCAAACTTGGCCTAACTTGCAACACCTCGGAGATCGTTAAGAACATCAAAGAAACGATGAATGCTCCGTTGCCTCCATACAATTTCACAGTGATCCAGACCTTGTGCGAACGCTATCGTGCTAATGCGTTCAACGACAGCGCGGCCGAGGCATTCCCCGGTAGCCGCGAAGCGTTTGACAACGCGCTACGGGAATTTGCGACTGCGCGGGGAATATCCGCCCGTAAGGCGCGAAGATTGATAGACAATGCCTGGAAATCGGACCACGCGGCAGATAGGCGCGTGCGGGAGGGTTCGGCGGCGCCATACAAGGGACGCCCCGAGGTTTATGACCGTGACGTGGTGTGGGCTTTTGCCGACGCCATCGCACGCACCGCTGGACGTGAGCACTTCGCCACAGGACACCACGGCGACGTGACTATCACTGAGAAAGATGACAAGGGCGGGCCAATGTTTCGCGTTTTGGTCGCCAGCATTCAATGGGCGATGATAGCGGCATGGCAAGGCGCTGCGCCGCCCGGAACTGTGCGGCCGACAGTGAAGCCGGAAGGCATCCTCACCGCCCTTAAGCGCAATCGGACCGATTAAAAACTCCCTCCCCTTGATTGGGCTTCGATGATTTGCTTGCGGTCGTTCGCACCCGTTTGCAGGGCTGCGCAGAGCGACGGAGTAAATCGCTGTGACAACAATTGATCTTGAACCGCTGGCCGTTTCGCCGCGCCAAGCTTGCCGGCTGCTCGGCGTCGGCAATACTCGGCTGTACCAACTGATCGGCGTCGGTGAGCTTGCCTCCTATCGAGACGGCCGCGCCCGCCGCATTACGGTTGAGTCGATCCGCCGCCGTATCGCACGGCTGGTTGCCGCGGCGGACGCCAACAGCGCTGCGCTGCAAACTACGCCCCGTCGGCGCAGCCGGCCGAGGAAGCGTCCGACAAACGAGGCAACTGCATGAACGCTGCCGCGCCATTTGGCGAAGCGCGGCAGATGACAACCTAAAAAATTGCTCCGGCAGGGTTGCAGCCGCGGCCGGAGCACAAGGCAGGTCTTCAGATGGCAAAAAATAGCCGCTCGACAGGCGGGCCGCAAGATTTTTCACACTTGGGGCCCCTTCCCGCCTACTTGATGCACAGCCAATTTCCGCCGTTATGGAAGCGCGCTGGGACGCAATGGAAAAACGAGGAAGAGGCGCTCGCTGTTTCATGTGCGCAAGTCGCCTCGCATTTTTGGGGAGAACCGACCTCAGCAGCTTCTAAGGAATTCCGCTGGGGGACTCATGGATCACGGTGCGTGACTCTGGAAAAGAATGTTTGGTACGATCACGAGATTAAAGATGGAGGAAACACGATTGATCTCGCCGAAAGGGAATTGAATTGCAGCCGAGAGAGCGCAATTTCCTGGTTGCTCGATGACAGCAATTATTCCGAGGTTGAGGCCAGTAAGCTGAACGGCAATCAACCGGCCGCCTCCCTGGGCCCCATTGTTGAGACATACGATTATGTTGATGAAAGCGGCAAGCCGCTATCGCAAGTCGTGAGATACGAGCCAAAGACATTCCGGCAGCGCCGCCCGGACGGGCATGGCGGCTGGATATGGTCCGTCAGGGAAGTGCGCCAAGTTCCCTATCGTCTCCCCGAGTTAATCGAGGACGTTGCTCAGCATCACACCATCGTAATCGTCGAAGGGGAGAAGGATGTAAACAATCTCCGCCAACGTGGCATCGCCGCGACGTGCAATGCCGGGGGCGCCAACAAGTGGCGTCGTGAGCTTGCATCCCACCTGCACGGCGCCGACGTGGTTTTGATCCCAGATAATGACGATGCGGGGCACAATCACATGAACCAAGTGGGCCAATCATTGATGGCACTCGCATCATCCATTCGTATTTTGGAGTTACCCGATCTGCCGGAGAAAGGCGACGTGTCTGATTGGATCGCTGCCGGGCATGCCGCAGAAGAGTTAGCAAATCTAATCAAGCAGGCTCCGCATTGGCGATTTCGTGCGCCCTTCGCAACCAATGCACATCGGGAAAGTGAGACGGGCATGGGTGACTCGGCAAAATTCTCAGAAACAAAGCACGATAGTTCGCAAACAACGGGCGACGCCGATTCAACGCCAAGCGATGCTACGCAGCGGGAAAAGCTGGTTTTGATCGGACTAGACGCCGACCTTTGGCACGACAAAGACAGCAACGCTTTTGCCAGAGTTACGGTAAGTCAGCACCAGGAGAATTTTGCAATCAAGAGCACGGCGTTTCGCCATTGGCTAACTCATCAATATGGTGAGCGGTATCCCATGAAGATTGCAGGCAGGGCTTGCCCTTCCGCGCCGAGCACTCAAGCTCTGTCCGAAGCGATCAACGCCTTGTCAGCCAAGGCCGCGAGAGGAGCCGAACATCAAGCCGCCGTTCGCGTCGGTGGCCATGGCGGATTGATCTACCTCGACTTGGGAACGTCCGATTGGAGCGCAGTCGAGATTGCACCGGAGGGGTGGCGAATAATCAATACAGCGCCGGTTCGGTTCGTTCGTCCGCCTGGATTTCGAGCATTGCCGGTGCCGGTGAAGGGAGGGAAAATTAGTGAGCTATTGCCCTTCGTTAACGTTGCAACCCGGAACGATTTCCTGCTTATGGTGGGATGCTTGCTTGCAGCATTGCGACCAACCGGCCCTTACACAGTGCTCATCATCAACGGCGAGCAGGGATCGGGAAAATCCATTACGTGCCGCGTATTTCGTCGGCTCATCGATCCCAATGGCGCCGAATTGCGGAACGACACGCGCGACGAACGGGATCTGCTGCTGGCAGCAAAGAACGGCTGGATGCTCGCGCTCGATAATCTCTCATATTTGCGCAATGATCTTTCGGACGCGATTTGCAGAATTGCGACGAAGGGAGCTTTCGCCACGCGTGCTCTCTATACGAACGATGAAGAGTTTTTCTTGGAGGTATGTCGGCCCGTGCTGCTTAACGGGATTCCGCCCTTGGCCTCCCGAGCTGACCTCGCCGATCGAGCAATAGTGCTAACGCTTCCAGCGATGACAGATGACAGGCGCCGTTCGGAAGACGAGTTTTGGGCAGAACTTGGAAGCGCCGCGCCGCGAATTTTGGGAGCCTTGCTTGATGGCGTGAGTGGAGCACTACGACTTTATCCTTCGATCACGCTGAAGCGTCCATGTCGCATGATGGATTTCGCCAAATGGGCAGAGGCGGGTTGCCAGGCGTTGAGCTGCCCGGCCGGTGCCTTCGAAGATGCTTATGCCCATAACCGATCAAGCGCGACCGAAGATGCCTTGGATGCTGACCCGGTCGCCGCAGCACTAATTGCGTTCATTGCCGGCAAATCGGAATTTGAAGGAACGGCGACTGAATTGCTGTCGAACCTAGAGGCGTCAGTTTCGCAATCCCAACGCGACCGAAGATGGCCCAAAGACGCCACACGGCTGAGCAGCCATCTTCGGCGGCTGCCGCCGCTATTACGGCCGCGGGGCATTGAAATCGATTTTGACAAGCGATCTGCGGATGCCGCGCGAAAGCGACACATCGTGATTAAGAGAGTGGGCTCCAAATAGCGTCCGCAGCGTCCATACCGTCCGAAGCCGCATGCAACCTGCACCTTATTCTGGTCGCTCACTCAGACCAGCGTCCGTGAAAATCCGTCGGAGCGTCCGCCAACAATGGGGCTGAATACTGCACATTGGCAACTTTTCTGGGCGGCATGGACGCTGCGGACGCTAAATTGTCAGGGTACTTTGGAGGGTGTTCTCTGGAGTGTGATAGCGTCCTTGCCGACGCCGAAGAGGTTCGCGCAACTGATTACTTACAGCGTTCTAACGCTGTAAGTCGTGGCGCTCAGCGGCACTGTTGCCAATCGTTGTCGATCACTCGATACGTCCGCCGACGGGACCAAATTTGTCGTCGATCGCTAAAATGCGTTATAGTTTCAGCGCGATTGAAGGGGCGGCACCGACTCTGAAAATTCACCAAAGCGGGCCGCACAACTACCCTAGGACGGTCCAATGCCATCTTGTTCCGAACCAGTAACCCGATCTCGCTTCGAACGTCGGCTTCCCGACGGCAAGTATGATCTTATGTTCAAAGTTGCCTTTGGCAGCTACTCGGCGGCGGCAAGACACTTCAACGTCAGCCGAATGACTCTTTGGCGCTGGCGCCATGAGTGGGCACCTATACCGAAAGTGGTAGCCGAGAAGATGAAAAAACTCGTGCACGAAAAGGTGGTTGAAGCGCACGAGGCTGAAGTCCAATTGCGCGATTTCCTTGCTCTCCCGCCCAAGCCAGAACGGCCGCTCTCGGGCTGTTGCGCCGGACGACATCGCAGGCCGAAAAGGTTGAATTGACGGTCGAAGATTGGGCCTCTCTAGGTGACTGAGCAGCCGGCATATATGAGCAGACGTACAACAACAGGAGTCTTTAACAAATGAATATTCAAAAAAATAATAATGACGAGTCAACGATTGCCGCAGTGATCCGCTGGATTAAGCGACTTTGGGGCCGTAGATAGGCGCTTAGCACCTACCAAATATCGCGCAAGCAAAGCTATCCCCCTTTTGATACGCGAGATTGAAGTGAAGTGCATTTGTGCGGGGCGCGGTAACGAGCATGAGACAATCATGGCCGAGATTGCCGACCAGGACCAGCGTTGGGGCGAGGAGCGCAGCGTCGAAGCGTGCGATGTAGACCCCGAATAGGCTTATGGAGAGCAAAACCCTCATTGCGTTCTTCAAGGGCACGGCGGGCGAGTATCTCAAACTGCGCGAGCTTGCGCCCTCGATTATTAGTATGGCGGCAAAGTTGCGGAACGGCATCTCACCGTTCAAGGTCACTGACTTCAAATGATATCAACCACGAATATTACAAAGGAGACTTGGAATGATCAGCAAAGAGGAACAAGAGCAGTTTTGGTTGCAGAAGATTCACTGCGGGCCGGACGGGGAGAGACTCGAATTTCGCAAAATTAGTGAGTACTACTTGCGAAATATCAATCGAAGCACCACATTCAGGCTCTATGACAGAAGTGCAATCAAGAAAGAACTACGGCGGCGCAATCCGGTAAGAAGGACGATACGTCAATTGAAAAAAGCCGAACAATCAGAAAATAGAAAAAAGCGCACTTTGGCTAAAGCGGCGCGAAAAGCGTTACAAAAATATCTAAATCTATGAGGACCATTAAACTCACCGAGGAACAACAGCTCGGGGACGTACCAATCAGCGGACCAGCAGAAGCTAGGGCTTTGATTTCTTGCTCGCTTCGCTTAGCTTTGCGAACTCATCGAAGAGTGCCCGTAACTCCTTGTCGGCATCTTTGTCTTTGATTATTTCATTAGCTCCCACACACACCCCGAGAAAGGCACTGCACGCAAACTCCAATGTCTCGATGACTTCGTTGACTCTTATTGGCGGTATAGGAAGCAGATTGTACTGCGTCCCGTCCTCGTTCCATGCGATATATCTGCTGAGAGAGCTGGCAGAAGGATGTGCCGCATCGCCTGATAGCTCACGATAGATGATGTACCCATGCACGAGGTTGGCATCAGCAGCTGAATTGTAGTGTTTGATAGTCGCTGCCTTGGGATATTCTGCCTTCAATTCCTCTAGAAACTTTTCCAATGTCGTCTCAAATTCCAGTGGAGTCGCGGCCACCGCCGCGAAATCTAACAGGCCTTGCGCTCTTTTTTTCTTGTTGGCTGCCTCGTCGTCCTCCATAGCTTGTACAAAAGCTGCGCCTTTTTTGGTCAACGCACCTATCCAGAAAAGATTTTCGTAACAACACCGCGTCAGGGCACGAGCTTCGACGATTTTGCTCTGATCGATCATTAAGATCGCCCCCTCAAAATTACTCATCGTTCGCGCCAATAGTGTCGTTGCCACCACAATTGGGTCGCGGGCCTCCGGATTGCCCTCAACGACCTTCGGGCTGTTAAAAACCGACTTAGCGGTTTCAAAAACCTTCTCGCCAAACGTCAGCCATCCTTCTTCCAAATCAACCTCGGCCATTACCGTACCCTTTATCCTGTGGTATTTACGCCCCACTCTTTATGACCCTGTGGAGGTTGCTTTAAAACAACAAATTGGTTGAAAGGAGCGGTGTCATGGTTTGCGGACTGAAGACCACATTTGAAATACTGACTGCCGTTTTGGCTATCAGCGCGGCCGGTTGGTGGTTTGCAGCGGCATGGGTTAGCCGTGGCGATGTAACATATGCTAATCAGAACAAGGTCGTGCATCAACAAGCAATCTACAATGGCATCGCGGCCTCATGTGCGGGGTTAGCGGCAATTCTTCAACTCATAACCACCGCCTTCATGCCCATCTGCCGCGCGTTCTCATAGGAGCCCGCGCCACCGAGCCCCTACCGCCAAGGCAGCAAGCAGCACAAGCGCGATTATCCCGGCAAGCCCAAAAGCGCCAGCCTGAAACTCGCCGTAGCGGATAAAGATAGAAGGATCGGTCATGTCACACCCGTTGCAAAAATGGCCTGGGTGCGACTGTGAGCAATGCCAGCCCTATCGGGGATAGAAGTCAATAGCCGCGCAAGGGGCGGGACAATTACCCCGGCTGCGGGACCAAATAAAAGACGACTCAACGGAATCGCGCACACTATCAAAGTAAGTCAATACTATGAGTTTTGCCGAGGAGACATTTTTCTCCAGGAGCAAATAAAACTGGACTCGGCGAAGCCCGCAACAAAGTTGTGGAAAACGACCCTTCAGAGATCCAGTTTGGCACACTCCACCACGGTCTTGAAAAGAAAACGGGGCCAGTTTCCCAGCCCCGCTCCCCTTATTTCCAGTGTGCTCGAATGAAGCCCAATAAGAGCAACAGCACGAACACGTTGGTGTCGATATGGACCGAAAACATCGAAACCTCGATGTTGGCCCATGGCCACAGGCTTTGTTGAAGCCGTGGTGCGCACCTTTGTTGATTCAGGAGAAGGATTGTCGCGAACAATCCCTCTTATTTTTCTTCGATTGTCCGGTTTTCCTGAGTGTTTCTGGTGCTGCTATTGCTGTTTCCTGCTGTTTCCTGCTGCGTGTTACTGCTGCTGCTTGTCTGGTGCTTTGCTGTTTCCTGGGTCCGGAACCGTCGTCCCGGACGGACAGCAAATATGTGCGACCGGGCAGCAATGCAACCTCGCCCCTAAGTCTCTAATTTCAGTGATATTCTAAGGGCACACCCTGAGCCCGGAGCGGTCGGCGGAGTCAGTGGTCAATGCTCCGGCTCAAGGCCACCTAGCCGGCAGTGATGACCGCGCCGATCGTCGGCGAGAACAGCATCGGCATCCGCTTGGCCTGGCGCCTCGGTCGCTTTTTGTTGGAAGCGTGGGCAATTTTGACGCGACATTCAGTTTGTGCAACTCTTGCGTTTGGATTCGATTAGGAGGTTTCTGACATGGCGAAGGCGTCAACCAACCGCAGGGGTGCGACTGCCGTAGATATTCACGTCGGGCAAAAGATACGCACCCGCCGAAACTTAATGGGATTGAGCCAAACGGAACTTGCCGACGCTGCCGGTATCACGTTCCAGCAAGTTCAGAAATACGAGAAGGGAGCAAACCGCGTCGGAGCGGGCCGATTGATGCAGTTCAGTGAGGCGCTTGGTATCCCACCATCCTATTTTTTTGAAGGCGCACCCACGGTCGGAAAGAAGCAACCTGCGCCGTTGGAAGGCGAGCTATCAGAAGACTCAATCGTTTCATTTCTAGGAACCCGCGAAGGCGCCGCTCTTGTCCGAGCGTTCATGGCGATCAAACAAAAACCAATTCGCCAAACCGCTATTGCCTTTCTTGAGACCCTAAAGGGAAAATGAACAATCTGCGGTGATGGGATTGTTTCGGCGGACGCGCTCTCATTGACGATGCCCAACCGCCGCTTCCCGCGGCCCTGGTCGATCGAGGAACGTCAGGAATCGTTTATCGTGAAGGACGCCAACGGCCAGCAGCTCGCCTATCTGTATTTCGAGGATGAGCCGCAGCGGCAAATGTCGATGAAGCGGCTATCGCGCGACGAGGCGCGGCGGATCGCCGCCAACATCGCCAAGCTGCCAATGGTGCCGAGCCACATCATGAAAGAGATTCCGAGGCAGCGTCATTCAGCCAGCCGGGACGATTGAGGCAAAAACTTCTGACGGATTCACTTTCTTTCCAAATTAGCGAGCAGGTTGTTTGTATTGGGGTTGGCTCCAGCTACCATCAGATGGCCCGCGCAAAGGCCGCTGACACCGCCGACACTCACTGCCCGGCGATGCCATGTGGACTAGCGCGAAGCAGCGGGGAGGCCCCGACCCGCCCGGTCGGGGTCTCTTTTCCCAATCTGCGCATAATCCCAGAGTGGAAGCTCGATAACCGTTTTGTAATCCGTCCGCCGCATATTTGAGTGCCGGCTGCGTCGCGTACCTGCCGGCGACGGCGGACGGGGAGGTGTCAGTGCCCGCCCGGCACAGTCACCTCCTCGGACGGCTCATTGAAAAACATTCCCCAGCCGCGAAATTCAGCCAGCCGGGACGATTGAATGACCGATATTGATGACCTATCAAAAACGTTCTGTTTCCTGTCGGCTGAGTGCTAATCAAAGACTGTAAAACCGCCAGCCGCCACCTAACAACCGTTGCCCGCCTTTGGCTCGATGTTAGCCTGCCGCTTTGCCACGTTGGGGAACGGCATCGTGCAAAGAATACTTGAGTACCACCGGTTCGCCGAAGAATGTCGGAGACTTGCCGACTCCCTGATGAATCCGCGTCACAAGCAAAAGCTTCAAGAAATGGCGGCGGCTTGGGACATGCTGGCGATAGAGCGCAAGAGGGACCTCGACGAGAAGAAGACTAGCGAGCCCGAGCACCGGGACCGCCGCCGGACGGACAGGCAATAAAATCGGCAGGCGCGGCAGATATTGAAGGACATTCCACGGCCGCCAAATTCGGCCAGCCGCGACGATTGAGCACTGGGCAGTATCGAAGCCGGCACATTCGGCCGTTAGGGCGCACCGCCTTTAGTATTCATGAACGTTCCTCCTATTTGGACCATCTCATTCAGTCCAATTAAAGCAGTCAGTCCCAGAACCAGAGCCAACAGCCTTTTCGCAAAACGGTCAGGCTGCGCGATTGTCAATGAAATCAGAGCTGTCATTGTAAAGAGAGCCCACTGGCCAAATGGGGACATCTGCGTGGCATCACTTTTAATCTCCTCAAAGTACGACTCGAACAAGATAACAAAGACAACCCATGCACATACTGCGGTGACGATAGCCGACCGTCTCGGCCAATGGGACACGAACGCATACATTATGGGTAAAAGCGAAAGATACCAAGCACTCGTCAACCACTGCCAAGGCCAATCAGAGGGCCAATGAGGTGCGACTACATATCCAACGAAACTAAACCACAGCAGGTAAATAATCGAAGTGACTAAAAATCTCTTCCACGCCACCGCTCGCCAAAAGTCGTGCGCGCTAAGATGAACTAAGTCATCCAATTTTGAGCTCATCGCCGACACAATCAAAAATAGACAAAATGTTAGTTGGACGCGTGTTGCGATTCCGAAATTAAGGCCGAGCCAGGACAACGTGTGATCCCATGCCGCATTGATGGCGTCCTTCCAGCGGGCAATTAGCCAATTAGCCCAATATGCGAGATTTATAACGGAGCCGAGATTGCTGAACAGTGTAATTGTACCGCCAGCTACGCCTATCCAGCTCAAAACCTCATAACGAAACTGCCTTATGCGATGCGGCTTACGCTCCGCCGCAATTTTTAATTCGACGGAGGCAGCAATGTCGTCCTTACTCTCAATACTGATCGCATGCAGCAGATTAAATGGCGGCGGTATGTCGTCGTATTTCAAATCTTCGGTTTTTATCGGGACCAGTTTTCCATTGTTGTTGGCCAGCCCTGCCTCGGCTCTGACCCATAGGCTTTTTACGGAATCAGCAGTCCAAATTACGAGGACGGCGCAAGATTCTCCGATCTTTTTCGCGATCTTGAGTTGATAATCGTCGCCACCTCGTAATTCAATGTCATGCCAAGTTGAAAACCCGCGCGCCTCTAAATAATTTACTAGGTCACGTGCGATTACACGATCCTCTCGCGCGTAGCTTATGAATACATCGGCCATAGACTGTTAATGTCCGTGCGCCTGAAATGAAAGAGGCCGCCAACTCAGGGGCCTAGGATTTCGGCGGCGGCGCCTGCTGAAATTGGATGCCGCAATTTTTGATGATGGACTCTTGCTGTATTGCGTCCATCTGGCCTTTTAGCTGCGCTAGTTGAGCGGCGTTGTTTTTGTCGCCTTGGACTAAAAACGCTGCGGGCCAAAAGATGATTACTGCGGCCGTGGTCGCCACGGCATCCTTCGTGTGTTGGCTATCCTGCGCTCCAGCCGCAGCCGCCGCAGCGGCGGACACACGCTGAGCCTCGGCTGCTAATTGGGGACAGGTGAACGCCTGATATTGGACCGGCGACACGTAGGTCGGCGTAACGTCCTCAGCTTTAGACGCACAGCCGACAAGCAGCAACGCAATCCCAGGAATCACAACCCTACGCATGACGCCTTCCCCAGCCCACTTGTCATCATCTGACAAGCGGCGGGTGCAGGCAATAGGGTTGTATACGCTTCGTTAATTCCCGTGGGCCTTGCGGCAAATTAACAGTCGGGGCCAGTACCCCCCGCGACTATGAGAACAAATCGAAAATCCAGAACATTTTAGGAACTGGGCAGATGGTCCTCGTATCCACGGACCTAGACTCCAATCTTGGCCACGCGGTAGCCTATGTGCAGTAGGCCAGTAAGCGCTGCGTACCATGCCGTTCAAAAGCGCCATGCCGGGCTTGGTGCCCCATTTCGATGTCACCGTGCACATCGTGCTCGATGACTTCGGTAAGGCGGGTCGGGTCTATCGCGAGACCGCCGAGGAAGACACCACCTTAGGATCGGTCGTCGACGATCTATTGACGGGCCAGTTCAACAATCCGGTGCGCGTTGTCGCGTTCAACACTTCCGAAGGATGATCGCGGGACGTGTCAGAGGATGTAGCGCGCGAAGTGCTGAGGCGCGTTGCGGACCGCGGCCAACCCCTTGCGCCGAGTTCTCGGCAATTCGTCGAAGCCTATGTCGACGACGACGAATTGTTGCGTGCCGAAGGCGGCGTTGCCTAAGCGCCCCGATTGGTCGCGGCCAGCTTCATCTCGGATCACCGGCAAAGGCAGAGCCTAATCGCGCATAATTCCAGCGATGCAGACCGCGACGGAAAAATACGCGACCAGGAACAATACACTGGCCATGAACGGTACGCTGGCCATGAGCCGCACCCTCCGCGCCCCCAGCATGTCGCCCTCACTGGTGATAATTATCGCGCTAGACGCGCGGCGGCAACAAGCCCAGCCGCCGGCCTGCGGTCATTTTAGCCGTCTTGCTTAACGCGGCTCGGACCCGGCCGCGGACGTGGTTGCGAAGGCGCAAGCCGTCCTGTCGGAAACCGAATTGCTGCGAGCGATGTTTGATGTCGGCTACTTCCCGCCGAACACGCCGCCGGACTAGGTAGTGGACTCAAACCTAACCCATAGGCGGGTTGCGGCAAGCAGGACGGCTGCCAGGAAGTTTCTAGCTGTCTTGTCGTAGCGGGTGGCGATGCGGCGGAAGTGCTTCAGCTTGTTGAAGAAGCGCTCGATCAGATTGCGTTGTCGGTAAAACGCATGATCGACCGAACGCTGGACCTTGCGGTCGCGGCAGGTCGGGATGTGAGCCCGTCCGCCGCGACGTTCTACCAGATCGATAACGGCGCGGGCGTCGTAGCCGCGGTCGGCGATGAGGTCGCGACCTGGCTTGAGAGCATCGATCAAGATCGGGGCGATGGTCTTGTCGGATGACTGGCCTTGCGACAGCACGATCCGCACCGGCATTCCCTGCTGATCCACCACGGCGTTGATCTTGGTGCTTAGTCCTCCACGAGAACGGCCGATGGCGTGATCCGGACCCCCTTTTTACCACCAGCGGCGTGCTGGTGGGCGCGGATGATCGAGCTGTCGATCAATTGCAGCGACTGCGGGGATTTCGCCGCCAAAGCCTCAAACATCCGAAGCCAGATGCCCGCCTTGGCCCAGCGATTGAAGCGGTTGTACACCGTCGTGTAGGGGCCGTAGCGTTCCGGAAGATCGCGCCACGGCGTGCCGGTGCGCAGGACAAAGAAAATGCCGTTGAGAACCTTACGATCGTCCGGCCGCGGACGCCCGTTCTTCTTGCCTTCAGCGCCAGGCAGCAGCGGCGCAATGATCGTCCACTCGGTGTCCGTCAGGTCGAAGCGCGCCATCAAGGCCTCCATTTGGAAGCCTTGAATCACTACTCGCCATCCGCCACAAGAGCTTTGAGTACAGAACCTAGGACGGAACAGCAATCCGATCGTCGGGCGAAGATTTCAACAACCATACAGATCGCGACCCGGCTAGGTGATTCGGCCGTCCTACCAAGGCCATGTCAAGTCATATCCACACCCTCTGCACAAAGTGGTGCGTAACGGGGATGAGGTTTCTTGACTCTTGCCCTTGGCCATGGGCTGCGGCAACGTCAAACTGCAAGTTGTGGAGACATTGACGTTGCGATTGATTAGGGAGGCGGAATTTGCCCATTTCTCGCATTATTCATCGCAAGACATTTCGAAATTTCTCAGGAGAATTCGAAGCCATCGCTACTCGTTGGTCTGGGATGAGATTGACCAAGGATCGGTGGACGGTTCTCGGAAAGGTAACTGATCTCAAGAAAAAGGCAGGCTCAGAATCGCAGCCCGACGTTGCGCAATGTGGCCCACTCCAATGTGTGCTTAAGCCGGGCAAGAAAGAAACCGATGGCAAAAACCGTGCGGCCATTGAGAAAATAGCCTCTGATTTAGGATTTGAACTTGGGTTGGCTGTAGCGCCCGTGATTCTTTGGGATCGAGGCAATGTGCCTGACGATCAGGAGCGATATGCATGTCTTATCGCGTGGGCATTTGAGCCCGCTTTTACGTGGGAAGAATCTGAGCATGGCCTTGGAACTGCCGATCGAAATAAAGCCGCGCGCGATGTGAGCGCTATCTGGCCTTTCGAAACTTGGATTGCTGCGACAGACCGCGGCGGCAAACACCTTCTTGTAAGCCTGCCGAACGCTGACGACGTACCTCAGACAGCCAATATCGATTACGCCTTCTCAATGCTCTATGTTTGGGGGAACGATCCGGCTCATGGCAGCCTCGCCAAACCGAACTGGTGCGCGCCAGTGCCGCCGGACCAAGCCGCCATCATGGAAATAATTGACCGCATAGAGAAATTTCAGGAAACCACACTCCGAAAAATAATTGACGACATACCAGAGGGATTCTTGCAAAAGTCGCAAAAGGAGATCATAATAGTGAACCTATTGAATCGACAGCGAAAAATCCGAGCGATCTATTCGTAGGGCGCCGGCTTCAGGTTAGGGATCATGGGAGAGACAATAGTTCCGTTCAGCACCGGAACGATCAAGGTTTCAGCAATTAGGTTCTATTGCTCACAAAGTCGCACCGATGGACTTGTGGTGCAGCTTGGAGCAATCGCGGAAATTCTTGTACCCAAATTGTGCGGCTTGGGGCTCATCGCAAGGGCCCAATTAACACCCTTCGAAATGGAAGCTATCGGCGAGCTCGGGCGCAGGCTATTGGCATCTCCATTTGAAGCACTGAGCAAAGAATTTGACTTGGCGTGGACCACTGAGGAGCCAATCGAATTTTTGCGAAGCAGGCATTCTCATTCATTCCGAGTTGAGGCGCCCTCCATTCAAAATGTCCCGCGTCGATTATTTATCGACGGACAGCCTGTACGTAGTCTCGTGCGGACATTTCTTTCGGAAAGTCTCGACGAGGAAGGCCAGAAGCTCGTGGCCCTGGATGAACGCCAAGCCTCGCATATGGTCAAAGAGCCACCAGAGCGTGTAGAGCTTAGGCCACAGGCTGCTGCTTAATACAATCAATCTTACCTACCCGCGGCTGGGGACGGCGCTTCGCCTGACGGGACAAAACCATCTTCGGGCGGCCGCAACGCATAGACGGCACCTGAGAGGCCGCGCTCTGTTCGCAAGGCTCCCGACGAGCGCTAGTTGCTACAAACGGGGCGACCGAAGGAATTTACGCAGAGCGTATTAGGTCTGGTGGACGGCGAAGGATTTACAAAACTCGGGGCTTGCCCGGGGCTCTGTATGATGTAACCGCCGTTTCCGGTCGGGTTGGCAAAAGTTGGAGACTGCCCTGGAGTTTGCATGATGTAGCCACCGTTGCCAGTCGGATTTACGAAAGTTGGAGACCGGCCCGGTGTTTGGATGACGTAACCTTGTGCTCCGGCGCTCGTGACCGAAACTGACGTGGCAACTAAGGTGAGCGCGATTAGCGCTGCGACATTGCGCATCTCAATCTCCCTATTTTCGTTCCCACCCGCGCGACATCATGCAGGAGTCGAAGAAGTTGTCCTGTTCCATTGAGCGCGCGCTGATGTTCATCAGTGTTGTTCCGACATTTGGCCCAGCCTGTGCGGGTTGACTCACCGACGATTGCTGCAAGACCATACTGCACGCCGCCCCGTCCATTTTGAGTTGATCCAAATTCCTGCCGCTATGCGTCATATCCGCATATGATTGCTCAACAGCGCATCCGGCGAGAAGCAATGCCAGGAAAGCCATTGCCGTCATTAAACGCATCGGCCGCCCCTTTGCATGCCCGCATTTTTGTTGGTTTAAAGCGGTGGGTCAATAGCCAACAAGGCGCTTGGCTTGGCGCATGGACCTGCGCCAAGTCTTCGCTGCCAACCTACGACGGCTTCGTCACGCAAAAGGGCTCTCCCAAGAGGTTTTGGCCTATGAGGCGGACGTGAATCGGAGCTACATGAGCCGACTGGAAAAGGGCGCGAGCTATCCCGGACTTGAGATCATCGGCAAACTTGCGGCCGTCCTTGAAGTCGAATCCGCAGAGCTATTGAAATTGCCGGCAAGGAAGAAAGCACGTGGCCGGTGACTCATCGCGGATTACCGATTTGGCAGGCGGCCACGCGACAGCGCTATAGTCCTTAGAGTAAAGTCGCTAGAGGAATTGGTAGACCGAACCTCGCGATAGGGAGGGTGGAATGGCCGACATTCAGGCTCAAATTAAACAGGCCAAAGAGCAGCTCGAACGGGCGACCAAAGACCTAGCGATGTGGGAGTCCTTCGACGCTGTGACGGCGACCGATGAATCGGGCAAGTCCTTTAACGTACGATCCGAAATGACCGCCCGTTGCAAGTGGAACATGCAAAAGTTCCGAGCAATCATCACCGCTTTAGGAAAGCGGGCCGAAAAGCCAAATTAGGACACCTGCTCGCGTGGGCCAAAATGGAGACCATGCGTGCGGGCCGCTCTAATCGCATTTAGCATCGTCTTAGCCGGCCAAGGGGCAGCGCACGCGACATGCGGAGAGCGCGGCGGACCTGGTTACAGAGGGCCGGACGGGAAATGCGTCGGCTGGGTCAGCATCGCGCGTGTCTGCGGTTGCTTGCTGCCCGGAAGATGCACAGCCGAAGAGCCGGCGGCGGGAGCGCAGCAAGCGGCCACGCTCGGTTGCAAGATACGGAAATTGAGCGGGCACTAAAACGGCCAGTGCCTAAACCGCCGGGCGACTACAAAACTAAATCATCAACCGAAAGGGTCGGCGGATCAATGCCGTTGTAGTAGAAAATAGATTTGTAGATTAGATGAAGCGCGTGCGGAGAAACATTTTTGTATTTCATAAAATGGCAGACAGTCTGATAATAGTCTGGCGATAAGACTAGGGTGCGCGCCCGTTGCGACGACTTATGTAGATGCCTCACTTCATAGTATTTGCAAATCTGATAAGCAAAATCGAAGGCAAGATATTCGTTGTGGTAGCCCTTAAGCAGCGAGCGCAACTCTTGAGCTTCCCGTGACAAAGGAATTTCAGGATCAACAAAAGCCAGATCCATTAACTCACCGATTGGCGTCGTCCTTCGCAACCAAAAAGCGAGATGGCCACATTGTTTGAAATGGTCTAGCCCTTCTTTGAGATTTTTTTCGTGTTCTCCGACTCTTTTTAGATCGCTGATCCAAGCCCCGTGCGCTTCATAAATTCTATGTTTCAGAAGCTTCGGATAAAATGCCGCCTTGTCGAGCACCTCAATCGTGTACTCGGTGAAGATAGACAAAAATTCTTCCCGCCCCTTGATTGCATCAAGGGTCAGTCTGGTGATTCGCATAGGCGATATCCCTAACGTGGTGTATTGCAACACCACGTGCCCGCATAGCGCGAAACTAAAGGGAAAGTCTATCTATTGGAAGCCTGCTGGCCGGCTAAAAAACCAGTAATAACTTCAATATCCCCATCCGAAGTCGCCGGAAGATGATTTTTCGGGTAGCCGTAATGCGGCCCCTTTCCAGAGTCGAATAGGTCCCTGAGATATCCTTCAATGTACGGAGAAGGGCGCGAAGCTTCCTCGACCCGTTCTTTCTTCGTTTGCTTCGACATGGCCATATCCCGGCTGCACTCCGGGAACCCGATTTAAAGGTTGCGCTAAACCTCCCCGCCATCAGGTGCCAAACTGATAACCGGATTGGCGGTGATACGTTCCCAACTTCCCTAGCTCTTGACTTTTCCACAAAAGTCTGTCTAGGCGGTAAAAAGTTGATTTCTGCCCTAAAATGGGGCGCAAAGCATGGCTAGTCAAGGGAAATTCGCGCGCGGCAGTTGCAAGAGCTAGACTTTACCGGCGACTGTCGTAGTCAGATCACACCTAAATTCACAAGATTTTTCATCACATTAACAATCCCGAATCAGCGAACCGCGCTGGTCGTCCGAGCGGGCCTACAATGCCTAGGGGATAAGACTGGCTCCGCTACCACATAATGGTAGAGATATCCCCGCAACTCACTGAAGCCCTCCGAATCGCTTCCTGCCGATTCGAGCCGCTCGACGCGTTTGGATTAATCGGGTTGGTTTCTCACACGAATCGAAGGCCCACGCCGAGACGCCCAATTTTTTGGCGGCGGGGCCAGCAAAGCCTGCCCCGATCTATCATCGAGCCACGTCCCGACGACCTGGCGCGGCGGCCGGTAGCTTCGAAACGACCGGCCAGAGGTGCACGTCCCAAAGACGTGGCACCGCACTCGCCCGTGCGTCGGCTTCGCCCGAAATTTGGCCCCTACTCTGTAGCGCCGTTTGTGGACAGATGAGTGGGCACTTTACTAACCGCATAGCAAATTAGGATAATTCCCGGACTTCAGGCGGACACCCCTTCCGCCATTACGCCCGTCCTCTCCGTGATTAAGTACGTTGCCTCATCCGACGGGCACCAATGTGCCTCCCATATTCACCGCAAAATAGTATCGAACGTGGGTGCTCCGTCTTTGCCCTTCCGGAAAATCTACGACGCCAACTTTGTCCTCCCAGCCCGCCGTTACATGCCTGCTTGCGAGGAAGGCCATCACGTCCTCGCCGATCCGCAAAATGCTACGCAACATTTGATGCATGAAGATCAGCACTGGAACGTTGGGTTCCGGCGTGTCTCGATGAACCACCTCGATCATCGGAGAATCAATCTGCGCCGTGGCAGTCATCTTAAAGTCGAGGACGACGATCCTCTGATCATGCTTGGGGTGCTCAATGCAATGACGACAATTTCGAATGAACTGGGCAAATTTCGCGATCGCATTTAGGTGTTCCAACTCTTTTTGCTCGAGCTTATGCGCCGTCTCTGCAGCCTTTACGAAACTGTCGAACCACGCCTTACCTGGGGGCATGGGATAGAATATCTGACATAGCGCCAGCAAACGCTGTACGCCGTGCTCTAATCGCTGAATGAATGATTTGACTTTGCCCGGGACGTCGGGAATGGACGGAAGTAAAACCGTCATGCCTGCAGTTTTTTGCTCTTCGAACGCAGCTATTGCTGCATTGTGCTCGATCGTCAGATTCTCGAACAGAGCAACGGCCGCAATAACCTCGTCGAAAAAATTTAGAGATGCAGAAAGTGATTCAGATTTATCAAATCGGCTGTCCAGCCTACCTCTTTCAAAAAGATACTTGGCCGTGATGAGTATCCGCCCGACGACTTCGGACGAAGAGCCAACCGAATAAAGTTTCTGTTGAGTGTGCGGAACGGCAATATTTGTGCGTCCGGGGTCAACCTGATCGGCAAGCTGGTATTTATATATGGCTTTTTCTTTGATCATTAAGAGCGAATGCCCAACGTTGAAGAAATCCTCGATAGCGCCCTCGTCGTTCGTGCCGACCGTGCCCGAGATCGCAGAGTCCCGCTTTAAATCTATCGGCCTTTTCGGAGTCATGAGATAAACTCAATTTTCCAGGGTATTGCCGCTGGCAGCATATAAAACCTCGAAGGCAATAGATAATGCCGAGCAAACGCCCCATCCAGAGCAATTCGGATCGTCGCGAAAATGAGAGAAAATGGCACCCCTTCCGCTACAATGCCGTATAATCGAAATCAATCGTGCCGATCACATATGGATGAAAGCCATGAGCGATAGGATGGACCATCTCAGCCAGACCGACGAAGATATTTTTGTCCCAAAATATTCCGACGAGGATTTGGAAGCTGCGGTGGGCAATCCGCAGGCTTTTCCGACTTTCACCTGTTCGCAGCCGATGTGCGCGACCGGCGGCGGCTGCGGCACTTGGCCGGGAAACTGATCGCGGCAACCGGCAGCAAATGGTCGGTAGTGTCTCAGTTTGAAATTTGGGCGCACGGCGTCGGGAGGGGCGCTATGCTCCCACCACGCCCAGAGGAGGCCCCAACGGCGAGCGGCCGACGTTATCGGCAACGCGGTTTATATGACGGATGTTTGAATGCGGTTTTTCCTTTATGAAATCGTCGCTCGCATCGTCGCAATCTATTTGTGCCTCGATTGCAGTCGCAAACTGTGGTATGGCCTTGCCGAGAGAAAAATCGCGT
>Ga0181530_10002688_pt1 | contig 20782 bp, 17 predicted proteins | sample PEATcosm2014_Bin_42_FD_119769 | JGI IMG/M metagenome (GOLD analysis project Ga0181530, IMG submission 119769) | Peatland microbial communities from MTU Mesocosm Facility, Houghton, MI, USA - PEATcosm2014_Bin10_60_metaG | ecosystem: Environmental > Terrestrial > Soil > Wetlands > Peat | place... | reverse complement strand
TTTTCCATAGGGCTTGCCCCATACCGCGGCGAGAATCATCTGATGGGTGCACACCTTGTCGGCGTGACGCATGAGATAGGCCAAGACATCGAACTCCTTCGAGGTCAGCTTGATTTCCGTGCCACCGAGGCGTGCCTCGTGACGAAGTGCGTCAAGAGCGAGCGCTCCCGCTGTGAGCACCGCCGGTGGCGGCCCTTCGGAATCCGCATTGCGGTGTCGTAGAGCCGTGCGGATGCGCGCTTCGAGCTCTGCCATCCCAAAGGGTTTGGTGACGTAGTCGTCGGCTCCTTCGTTGAGCGCCGTGACCTTTCGGTCCTCGGCGTCGTTTGCAGAAAGGACGACGATGGGAACATCACTCCATTGTCGGATCCTCTTGCACACCGTCAGGCCGTCGATATCGGGAAGACCGAGGTCGAGCACGATCACATCGGGCGCGGCGAGTGCGGCCTGGGATAGCCCCTGTATTCCGTCGGTTGCAACGAGCACGTCATGACCGCTCGCACGTAACCCAAGACGGAGCACCCGCAAGAGGGAGGCATCGTCGTCAACGACGAGAACACGTGCCATGTACTAGCCAGTCGCTCCGTCGTTCTTCACGAAGGGCAACATGAACGCGAAGCGGGCACCGCCCTCGGGGGGATCTTCGACCCAGATCTTCTCGCCATGGGCTTCGATGAACGCCTTTGCGATCGCGAGGCCGAGACCTGCCCGCCCACCGGTGTCGAAGCGCACGAAGGTCTCGAACACGACATCACGCTCTGTCTCGGGGACTCCCGGGCCATGATCGGTCACCGAGACGGTGACGTGATTGGTCCCAGTGCGCTCCGCCGCGACGACGATCGCGCTGTCCTCGGGTCCGTGGCGGTGCGCGTTATCGAGCAAATTCGTCAGCACCTGGGCAATGAGAAGGTGGTCGATGTCGACGGGTGGCAGCGAATCGGGGACGTCTATCTCTACCTTGCGGTCTTCGAGGGAAGGGCGAAGATCACGGACGACTTCTTCGACGAGGTTCGTGAGCGACCAAGGTTCGCGCCGGACCTCGAGGACTCCCGCTTGTATGCGCGTCATGTCCAAGAGGTTGTTGACGAGTCTCGTGAGGCGATCGGTTTGCACGTCGATGAGCCTGTGCATCTCGAAGGTGTCCTCCTCGGGCAGCGCGGCCGTCGGATCGAGCAGTGCGGAGGAGGCGAACTTGATCGTCGCGAGGGGGGTACGTAGGTCATGGGAGACGGCACCGAGCAGCGCGCGGCGGAGACGATCGATCTCTTCAAGGAGCTCGACTCGATGGACGCGCTCGCGCAGCTGTGCACGCTCGAGGGCGAGCGCCAGATGGTTCGCGAGGGTTGGGAGAAGCTCGCGAGCCGAGCGCTCGTCCGGCAGCCCGCGCAGAACCAACAGACCAACGGGCCGGCCAGCCGCAGCGAGGGCGAGCGTCTGGAGGTGTTCTGTCGACGTGAGCGTGCTGAGCGCGACGGGTACGCGCGCGTTCGGCTGCAACTGAACAAGCTCAGCTTCTTCAATGGGAGTCCCGGACGCCGCGACAACTTCGAGACGACCGTCAATAGACATCAAGAGCGCGACACCGCTCAGCTTGAAGGCGCTGTGCACCTCCTCGACGATCGCGTTTCCGAGCTCGGGGATCTCCTTATTGCCAAGGAGGAGCTCGGAGAGCTCGAAGAGGTGGCGCGCATTTGACTCACGGGATTGAGAGGCTGCCCGCGCCTCGTCCAAATTCGCCACGACTCGCGCCACGAGCACCATGACGACGACGTAGACGCCGAGCGCAACCCAATGCTGCGCACTGCCGATGGACAAATTCCAATACGGGGGGATGAACGCGAGGTCATACACGAGGAACCCCGACACCACGCTCACGAGGCCGGCGATGAACCCACCGGTCACGACGCCCACGACGATGGGGATAACGAGCACGAGTGCGGCCGTCGCAATGTCGAGGTGGCTCCGAAGCGGGAGCATTGCTGCTCCGAGCGCGACGGAGGTGGCGACACCCACAGCGGAACCAGCAACCCTTCCCATCATGGAGACATTGTCGTCTCTGTATCTAATGCGCGCTCCGCGACGGCCCATCTGTTTAGGTGGTTTTTAGCTTCTCCGGCTTTCATTTAGGTCATTTTTAGACCGGCCGGATACATGATGGCCGCATGGCTGACTTCCTCGCCGTCGTGGGCATTGTCGCCTTCGCGGTGGTGATGCTCGGGCTGATCTGGGCGCTCGAGCGAGTATGACCGACGTCCAGGGCATCCTCCTAGCCCTATCCATCATCGTCTTCATCTACCTGGGCGTGGCCATGTTCAAGCCCGAGTGGTTCTAGATGGGCTTTTTCTGGACCATCGTCGTCCTCGTCATCGTCCTTGGCATCACCTGGCGGTACCTGGGCTCGTACATGGCTGCCGTCTTCGACGGCCGGGTGCACTTCTTCGCCTGGGCAGAGCGGCCCTTCTACCGGCTGCTCGGGACGAGCCCCGAACACGAGCAGACCTGGAAGCGCTACGCCGGCTCGCTGGTGATCTTCTCCGCCGTGTTCGCCGGCATCGGCTATCTGCTGCTGAGGATTCAAGGGTCGCTGCCGCTCAACCCGCAGCACCTAGGCGCCGTGCCTCCGGCGCTCAGTTTCAACACGGCGGTGTCGTTCCTTACGAACACGAACTGGCAGAACTACGGCGGCGAGGAGGCGATGTCGTACTTCTCCCAGATCGGCGTGCTCACCGTGCAGCAGTTCGTGAGCGCAGCGGTCGGGATCGCCGCGGCGATCGCCATGGTGCGGGGCTTTTCCCGCCGCAAATCCCCGACGATCGGGAACTTCTGGGTGGACATCACCCGTTGCATGCTCTACATCCTGCTCCCGATCGTGTTTCTCGCTGGCATCTTGATCGTCGGCCAGGGCGCCGTGCAGACCCTGGCCGGCACGGTCACCATCCATGACTCACTGAACGGCGTCACTCAGACCATCGCCCGAGGCCCCGCGGGGTTCATGGGCACGATCATGCAGCTCGGGACGAATGGCGGTGGGTTCTTCGACGTCGACCTGGCCCATCCCTTCGAGAACCCAACAGCTCTCACGAACTTCGTCTACATCTGGCTCACGCTCTCCATCCCGTTCTCTCTCACGTACACCTTCGGCAAGATGGTGAAGAGCATCCGCCACGGCGCTGCCCTGCTAGGGGTCATGGTGATCCTCTTCGGCTCGTGGGTGGCCTTCACGAGTTACTCCGAGCACACGAACAACCCCGCGGTCCTCGCCGCCGGTGTCCACTCCACGGTTGGCAACACCGAGGGCAAGGAGGTGCGCTTCGGCGACACCACGAGTGCCCTGTTCAACGTCTCGATGACGCAGACCTCTGACGGCGCCGTCGACAGCGCCACCGACTCCTACAACCCGATGGGCGGCTTCGGTCCGCTCACCGGGATGATGCTCGGCGAGGTCACCCCTGGCGGGGTGGGAAGCGGTATCTACACGCTCCTCATCTACGCCATCATCGCCGTTTTCATCGGCGGATTGATGATCGGGCGAACGCCGGAGTTCCTGGGGAAGAAGATACAGGCCAAGGAGGTGAAGCTGGCCGGCCTCGGGTCGCTCGTCATGCCGCTCATCGTGCTCATCTTGACGGCCATCGCGGTGTCGATCCACGCCGGGCGAGTCGGGCCGCTCAATTCCGGTCCCCACGGGTTCACCGAGATCCTCTACGGGCTCACTTCGCAGGCCAACAACAACGGGTCGGCCATGGCCGGCCTCAGCGGCAACACCGCTTTCTACAACGTCGTCGGCGCCGTCGACATGTTGATCGGCAGATTCGGCATCCTCATCCCGGCCCTTGCGCTGGGCGGGTCCCTGGCGGCGAAGAACGTGGTTCCGGCCTCAATTGGGACCTTCCGCACCGACAACGCCATGTTCATCGGGCTCGTCATCGGCGTGATCTTGATCATCGGTGGCCTGACCTTCTTCCCCGCGGTTGCGCTCGGCCCGATCGTCGAGCAGCTGAGCCATGGAAGGTTCTTCTAGATGGAGACCAACAAGATGAACGACTCCGTGTCAGGCGGGCGCGGCGCCACGGCTGTTCAGGAGAACGCGCCCTCCCAGACAATCGCCCACGGTGTGGCGGAGGCTCGCAGCCTGTTCGACAGCCAGATCCTGGCCCTGGCGCTCGTCGGCGCCTTCAAGAAGCTCGATCCCCGCGTCCAGGTGAAGAACCCCGTGATGTTTGTGGTCCTCATCGGCACGGTCGTCACCTTCATCGAGGCGATCGCACACGGCGGCAAGTTCGCCTGGTTCATCACGGTCTGGCTCTTCCTCACCGTCCTCTTCGCCAATTTCGCCGAAGCGATGGCCGAAGGCCGGGGCAAGGCCCAGGCGGAGACGCTGCGGCGGATGCGCACGGAGACCGAGGCTCGCCGCCTGAACCCCGACGGCACCGAGAGCCGCGTCGCGGCGGTCGACCTCGTGAAGGGCGACCGCGTGGTCTGTGAGGCCAACGACCTGATCCCCTCTGACGGAGACATCGTCGAAGGGATCGCCTCGGTCGATGAGTCGGCGATCACCGGCGAGTCCGCGCCGGTCATCCGCGAGTCCGGAGGTGACCGTTCAGCCGTTACCGGTGGCACCAAGGTGCTTTCCGACCGCATCGTCGTCGAGATCACCGCCGAGCGCGGGCGCACCTTCCTCGACCGCATGATCACCCTCGTCGAGGGCGCCAACCGTCAAAGGACGCCGAACGAGATCGCTCTCACGATCCTGCTCGCCGTCTTGACGATCGTGTTCATTCCCGTGGTCGTCACGCTCCAGCCCTTCGGGCACTATGCGGGTGCGACCGTGTCGATCGTCATCTTGGTCTCCTTGCTGGTCTGCCTGATCCCGACGACGATCGGAGCGCTGCTCTCGGCGATCGGGATCGCTGGGATGGACCGTCTCGTGCAGCGCAACGTGCTGGCGATGAGCGGTCGGGCTGTCGAGGCCGCGGGCGACGTCCAGACCCTTCTGCTCGACAAGACCGGCACGATCACCCTCGGCAACCGCATGGCCTCGGCGTTCATACCGGCAGCCGGTCACGGCGAGGAGGAGCTCGCCGAGGCCGCGCAGCTCGCCTCGCTCGCGGATGAGACCGCGGAGGGCCGCTCGATCGTCGTGCTCGCGAAGGAGCGTTTCAACATCCGCGAGCGCGACCTCGGCGAGAGTCGCGAGTTCATCCCCTTCTCGGCGACGACGCGCATGTCGGGTGTCAATTTCGACGGCCGCCAGATCCGAAAGGGCGCTGCGGACTCGGTCCGACGCTGGGTGACCGAGCTCGGCGGCGAGGTGCCCGCGGGTCTCGACCAGATCGTCGAACAGATCGCCCGAGCCGGCTCCACCCCCCTCGTCGTTGCCGACGGCCCGATGATTCTCGGTGTCATCGAGTTGAAGGACGTCGTCAAGGAGGGCATTCGCGCGAAGTTCAACGAGATGCGCCAGATGGGCATCCGCACGATCATGATCACCGGTGACAACCCGCTCACCGCCGCAGCGATCGCGCAAGAAGCTGGTGTCGATGACTACCTCGCCGAGGCGACGCCCGAGGCGAAGATGGCGCTCATCAAGTCCGAACAAGAGGGCGGGAAGCTCGTCGCGATGACTGGCGACGGGACGAACGACGCGCCCGCCCTCGCCCAGGCCGATGTCGGCGTGGCGATGAACACCGGCACGACCGCGGCCAAAGAGGCCGGCAATATGGTCGACCTCGACTCCAACCCGACGAAGCTCATCGACGTCGTCGAGATCGGAAAGCAGCTCCTCATCACACGCGGCTCGCTCACGACCTTCTCGATCGCGAACGACATCGCGAAGTACTTCGCCATCATCCCCGCCCTGTTTGTCGCCACCTACCCGCAGTTGAACACGCTGAACATCATGAAGTTGCACAGCCCGCAGAGTGCCGTCTTGTCGGCCGTCATCTTCAACGCCCTTGTCATCGTCGCGCTGATCCCGCTCGCGCTTCGCGGAGTGAAGTTCCGAGCGACCGGCTCGGCGGCGATACTTCGCCGCAACGTCTGGATCTACGGCGTCGGCGGAGTCATCGCGCCGTTCATCTTCATCAAGCTCATCGACCTCATTCTCACGGCGTTGCACGCCTACTGATGGAGAACCGCTAATGCTCACCAACCTCCGCCGCGCAATCATCGCGATCGTCGTCTTCACGCTCTTCTTTGGGTTCGTCTACGCCTTTGCCGGCACGGGAGTTGCCCAGCTCTTGTTCAGGCACCAGGCGGACGGGTCAATCACGGCCAACGGCTCCACCCTGATCGGACAGAACTGGTCCGACACCGTCTGCCCGGGACATCCCCTTGGCAGCTGCGTGTTCCAGGGTCGGCCCGACGATCTCGGCCCCTACGCCGCTGAGCCTACGGCGAAGTCGCCGGTGTCTGGGGGCGACAACCCCCTCGAAGCCTGCAGTTCTTCGGCCGCGAGCTCCTGCGTGTCTGGCGAGTCCGCGGCCACCAACCTCGGCCCGCGCTCCAAGGTCCTGCTGGCAAACACGAAAGCGCTCGTGGCGTACTGGCGGGCGCGGGGAGTCGACCCCACACCCGATCTCGTGACAACCTCGGGCAGTGGCATCGACCCCGACATCACCCCTCAGGACGCGATTGCCCAGATCCCGATGGTCTCCAAGGCCACGGGCATCTCCCCGTCGGCCCTCGACAAGCTCATCGCAAAGGAGACCCAAGGTGAAGAACTGGGCTTCCTCGGCAGCCAGTACATCGACGTCCTCCAGCTGAACGAGGCTCTCGCCGCACTGCACTGAGCGCGTCGGTCTCTCTTTGCCGGCGGCGCACGCGACCTCCTGACCCCGCCCCAGGGGAAGCCAAGGTCCGGGCGTCGCCGGCATCTCGCCGATAGAGCGTGCCTCACGGTGACGCCCCTCCAGAACATGGAGGAAGTGCGAGGGCCCTGTCTTTTCGGGTGACCTCGCATTCATCTGTCGCGCGCCCATATCCTCGTCCGGGCGGAAAGACAAGCGACACAATGGACGGCGAAAGACCCAATAAATGGCACGGTATTTACTCGGTGGCTTGTTCACGACCACTTCCGACCTGCGCTGCTACCCGCTATCTCGGAGGGGCTTCACTTTCAAGAGCGGGGGTATTTCACTTTGACAAAACCGTCGCCTGACTAGGTAGTTGATCTCTCTTCTCCGTGTTTCCGCGCGCACCCACGCCCGCAAAGCGCGAATGATTTCTTGCTGACCTGGCTGTTCGCGCAACTCGACCAGGGAGGATGTTGCAGCAGAAAACTTCTAGTCGAGATCCTGAAACCGAGATGGCATGGCGGAGCTTTCAAACTTTGTCACCCTCCCCACGGCTAAAGCCAGGGGATTGCGCTCGGCGGTTGGTCAGAATAAACCGACAAGTGTTTCCGCTGGTTCGTGTGTCAGGATATTCCGACTTGTTACACTGAACTGCTATAATGTCAGGATATGGTGACAACTAAGGACCACCGAATTTATGCCGGGGATTCCTTCGGGAAGGCTCTTCAACACTTCCGGGAAGAGCACGGTTTGACCCAGGGAGAGCTGGCCAGTCGCGTCGGTCTGTCTCGGCAATACATCAATGAGCTTGAAAACGGCACTGGCACCGAGCGGCTCGATCGTCTTGTTCGGGCATTCAAAGAACTGGGTGTTCGAATCAAAGTTGGGCCGGAGGATTGGTGACGTCCCCTCCAAGCAAACTAAACGTCTGGTTTGAGGGAATTGCTGTCGCTGTGATTTCTCGTCAACAGAAACGTGGGTCTGTGCAGTTGTCGTGCCAGTACACGGCCGAAGCGATGAACAGGTTTGAACCGGGGACTCCGCTGCTCTCCGTATCGATGCCAATCCAAAGCCGCCCGTACGGGCATTCGACAACAATTCGATTCTTTGATGGCCTTCTTCCCGAGGGACAAGCCCGGGCAATGCTCGCCTACGGCTTCGGTCTTGGCTCCGAAGACACGTTTGGCCTTCTAAGTGAACTTGGTCGAGACAGTGCCGGGGCTATGGTCATCACACTCGATGGGGAAGTACCACCAAAGCGACCGACGAAGTATCTGGCTCGTCCGGTTACTGATGAGGAAGTGGCAGATCGCATAGACCAACTCCGGTCATTCCCGCTCGGGGTTGACAAGGAAGTTCGGGTGTCGCTCGCTGGCATGCAAGAAAAGCTTCTCCTGACAAAACTCGACGCGGGATGGGGATTGCCAATCAATGGAGCTCCATCGACGCACATACTGAAGCCCGAATCGTTGATGCTTCGTGGTGCTGTGAATAACGAGGCATTTTGCATGCGGCTTGCGCGTAACGCCGGGATATCTGTCGCCAGTTGCGATCCCGTTGTTTTTGGAAAGCGCAATGTCCTTATTGTTGAACGATTCGATCGACACGTCGCTGACGATGGTTCGGTTTATCGGCTCCACCAAGAGGACATGTGTCAAGCCCTTGGGAAGTCGGCGAAATATGAAGAGGCTGGCGGTCCGACTCTGCACGAAATTGCCAAGCTTCTTCAGCGGTATGGCCACGATGCAGATTTGGAACACCTCGTTGAGCTTGTCACTCTTCATGTCTTTCTTGGCAATGCGGATGCTCACGGGAAGAACTACGGCTTATTGCACTCGAGGGATGGTGCAATTTCGCTGGCGCCTGCCTACGACGTGATGTCGACAATCGTGTATCCCGATGTCAGCGCTATCGCAAGTATGTCAGTTGGCGGAGAAGCGAAGATTGATGCGATCACGGTCGGCGACATTGAAGACGAAGCAACCCGATGGGGTTTCTCACGGCGTCGAGCTCGCGAGATCGTCCTGGATGTCAATGATCGATTGGTATCGGCCATTGATCAAACCGCTGGGGAGATCTCTCCAAGCGATGACATGAGCGAACTGCTCGCTGCGAGGAAGTCGGGTGTCCTTTCTCAACAGGATCGTTGGATAGCCGAGAATCTCATCAGTGTTTCTCTTGAGTCGGCAGCGCGGTCGGCCGGAGCGAGCCATCAAGAACTACCAGACGGGCCAATGTGCGCGGCAATAACTCATGCCGGGAACCCATGCCCCTGGCACGCACTTCCTGGCAAGCGGTCTTGTGGTCATCACAACGATTGAGGTTCCTTGGACCTTTCGTGCCACTGGATTTAGCTCAGCAAACACGGCTGGTCGTTGACTCTTCTCCCGAAGGACCCCTGACCAAGTAGTTCTCTACGCCGGCCAAGCCGGCGTAGAGGCGCGTGGGTCGTGAGCCAGGAAACGCACTTAAGAACGCGGCATCTCCGAAAACGGGCTTTCGCGGGTCGCTGAGCGGACCAAATCAGGCAAAAAACCACGGATGTCGCTGTCCAACATCTAACTCGTGAACTTATTCGAGTTAGATAGTGAACAAACCACTCGGTGGCTTGTTCACCACCACTCCTGACCTGCGCTGCTACCCGCGATCTCGGAGGGACTTCACTTTCAATCGAGGGGGTATTTCACTTTGACAAAACCATCCTCTGAACCGGTAGTTGATCTCCCTCCACCGTTTTCCTGCGCAGAACAATGCCTGCAAAGCACGAATGGTTTCTTGCTGGACCAGCTGTCCGCGCAACTCGACCAGGGAAGATGTCGCAGCGGAAAACGGCGGGTCAAGATCCCAGTGCCCAGCGGATAGCGCTGCTTTCGGCACTCAGCACCTGAGAGCCCGGCGGCGAAAATTGTGCCCTTCGCATTCAAAATTGAGGAGCGGGCAAGTTAGACAAATAGGTGTCTAGCTGCCACTGTTGTTACAGCCGAGGGGTATAATAGATAACGATATGGACATCATAGTTTCTGCCCCCGAAGCAGCTCGGGCTTTAGACACGACCCTTCCGAGGGTCCACCGATCAATGTCGCGGCTCGGGATTGGGGCGTCCGTATGCGGCCGGCTGAGGCTTACTGGTGCCGAGTTTCGGCGTTTGTCAGAAGAGCTCGGTTATGCCCCAGTTCGAGATGAGCTCAACCGGGAACAGATGTTTGTCCTCGCTGCATTACTCCAGCACTCTCTCGGGCTGCGCTCTGCCCGTGCAGTAGCCCGGGTCGCCGGTGTCAGTCCCACGACAGCGGCACGAGCGCTCGTTCGGCTCGAAAACGGCGGATACGTCGTGCACCCGATTAGGCGAATTATCGAGGGGGCGGTCAAAGACGTTAAATTGTGGGAGATCGACTGGACATCGCCGGCGTGGCAATCAGTCGAATCGGACGTTCGTCGTACCGTTCCGCCCGTCGGAGTAGCGGATACCACCTCCTCGACAGTTCCCGCTCGCCTCGACCATCTCTTCTGGAACGTTGATCGCTCGACACTCGACACCGAGAAAGACGGTGCTTTCATTGCGCTTCGCATTATCGGTTCTTCTGATCTCCAAGCTTTGTCGTGGTTGGCCTCTGGGGCTGTGTCAAAGAAGAACCTCCGCCGAGCATCGAGGGCCCGTGGGGTCTCCCCTCGTCAACGGGACTTCGCTCTCAACCTCGCGAGATCGCTATGAGGAACTCGATACCGATCGAAATAAGGCGCATCCTCCCGCCGGATACGCAGGAAACTTGGGAAGAGATTGCCGCGTATCTCCCAGATTCCGCGTACCTCGTTGGCGGTACCGCCGTGGCCGTGCATCTTCAACATCGAGAAAGTCGAGATTTGGACTTCTACCTTTCCAGCCCAGCGGACCTCGTTGGTCTACATGATCAACTGACCGAGACCGGAAAGTGGGAAGCGTCGAAACACACTGGATCGACTTTGAACGGCGTCTTTAGCAGAACCAGAGTTCAGTTTCTTCTTGCAGACAATGAGACGAATCTGGGGCCATTGACAGTGGTGGGCAGGATCCCGGTCGCGTCTCTCCCTGACCTGTTCGCCATGAAGCTCGGGGTCATAACAAGACGCGGGGCGCTCCGTGACTATTTCGATCTCATGGAGATGGAGAAGCGCGCCGGGTTGAGTGTCGAAAACGGTCTGTCTCTATACGTAAGGCGATATCACCCAATAGGAGTTGATGCCGCACTCGCCGCTGTGGTTTTGGCTCTCGGAGCCAACGGTATTCGCGATGCCGAATCCGACCCGGCCGGGATCCCGAGAGGAACGTTGAAGGAGCTACGGCGCTATTGGCCGGAACGTCAGATTGAAGTGGCAAAACATCTCGATCGGTATGGTCATTCTGCGCCAAGGAGCCGCTCAGCCTCGAGTTTGCAAGATTCGAAGGAGCGGTCGAACCGTCTTGCAATGCCTAAGAGAAGGCAGCTGTGCGGTGCTTGGATGCCCATTGCAAGGGCTCACTGCATCTTGCCTGCTGGGCACGGCGAGGCCCAACATCACCGTTCGAAGCTCTAGTTCTCGATCGGATCGGGTCGCTGAGCGGACCAAATCAGGCAAAAAACCACGAGCGTGGCTGTTCAGCATCTAACTCGTGAACTTATTCGGGTGAGATGGTGAACAAACCACTCGGTGGTCGGGACCGGCGTCGATCCGGTGACCTCACGCTTTTCAGGCGCGCGCTCTGCCAACTGAGCTACCCGACCCCAACGGCCATTGCCAGGGGATTCAGAATCCCGCGTCACTCCGGCCGACAAGGGACTGAATCGCTGGCAATGTCGATGGCGGACCTGACGGGATTTGAACCCGCGACCTCCGGCTTGACAGGCCGGCGTGCACTCCAGGCTGCACCACAGGTCCTCGTTCGCACCTCCGATGTTGCCGTCCAAGCTGCCTGTTTGCTTGGAGCTTTCCTCTGCCGTCTAGACGTGCAGGGTGATCCTAGGCGAGCATCGCCGAGCGCAGAAAATGCGCGTGTCGCTAACAAAAACCTGTGGGCAGGCACGAAACGTGGCGCCTCTTGGGTTCTCTCCACGTCAGGTCTGTCATGAGGGAGTTCTAACCCGTCAGTCGTCGTTGCGGCAGTGCGCGGCAACATTTTGCTTGGTTCCTGCGATGTAGCGAGTTTCGGGACCTGGCCTTGACGCACCGGGCCGCTTCCTGGGGCTTTTTGCCGTCCAACTCAGGCCGCCGCGGACGAAACCGTGGACGCGAAAAAAGACGGAAGCGGTCGGACCGCTGCCATGACAGTTCCCTGGGATGGTGCCTCGGTTCATCCGCGTGACCGGGCCCGACACAACACGATCGGCGTCGTGTCGGCGATTCAAGATGCTGCCAAGCGGACCAGCGGCTTTAAGACGGAGGGATCTCGATGGGCCACGGTGAGTGCTTCCTCGCTCGACTCGAGTGAAAACCGTGCATCGACGAGTCCTTCGAGATCGATCGCCCCAGAAGCGATGAGCGCGATCGCTTCAGGGTAGGTGTTCGCGTAGCGAAACGTGCCGGTTACGCGAATCTCCTGGCTTTGAATTCTAGAAATAGGGAAAGGCACCTCAAGGGAAGGACAGATTCCGACCAGCACGGCGGCTCCCGCTGGGCGTACGCACTGGATGCCATCGAGGATCGCAGCCGGTGACCCCGAGCAGTCGATGAAGACATCCGCGTCCTGCGCCTCTTGCTCGAGGCTCGACGACGATGCGTCGACCACGGACGTCGCTCCGATGTCGAGCAAGCGAGCCCGACGTGCGGGCACGAGGTCGCTGACGATGACCTCCGTGGCGCCAGCTGCCAGGGCAACAAGGGTGACAGCAGCACCGATCGGCCCTGCACCGGCAACCGCGACACGCGCTCCGACGGTTACCTCCGCCTTGCGACAGGCCCACAGTCCGACCGAGAGCGGCTCGCAGAGGGCGCCGGCGTCATCGGAGACCTGGTCGGGCAGCGCGAACGCGAAATCTTCGTGGATCGTCACGTAGCGCGCGAGCGCGCCGTCGACGGGCGGGGTGGCAAAGAAGGCGATGTCCCGACAAAGGTTGTAGTGGCCGGTACGGCATTCACGACAGGAACCACATGGCACGCCTGGCTCGAGGGTGACCCGTTGTCCGAGCTCGTGTCGTCGCGCTGAGTCCCCCCTGGCGACGACAACGCCGGAGGCCTCGTGGCCGAGCACGATGGGTGCAGTGACTTCAAATTCGCCGCTCCGACCGCGCTCGTAGTAGTGGACATCTGACCCGCAGATGCCGACCGATGCCACCTCGACGAGGACCTGCCGGGGACCGGGAACCGGTACTGGCCGGTCCTCGATCCGCAGGTCGCCAACGCCGTAGAGCACAGCCGCCTTGTTTGATGATTGCAGCATCGCCATTGAGGTCCATTCTGCCAAGAGCGCATGCAAAGGCTAGCTCCACGTGACACAGCTGCTTAGGTGTTCGAGTGGGGTGTAACGAAGTCAGTTCGCGCGTAACACCTTGGCCGTTTGGAGGTCGCCGAGAAGGCGCGCGCGATTGTTCGAAGCGGTGCTGGCGCACATGTACGAGGTGAAGCGGCGCGCCGTGACCGATGCGGCGGAGCAGTTTTTGGGGCGCGACAAGATCTCGACGACTGGTATGAGACCCTCGACGCTAAGTCGAACCCGATGTGAATCCTTCGCGTCCGATGCGCAAGGTTCAGATTCCTCAGGGGACGATCACCGGCTTCATGCAAGATGGATCGTTTTGCAACGCCTCGAGGGCGCGGTCGTACTCGCCAAGGTGAAATTGGTGCGTGACGATACCGTTGGTATGCACGCGACCTGACCGGAGCACACCGAGAGCGCGGTCGAAGCAATGAGTCTGAGCGAAAGAGCCCTTCACGGTGAGCTCGCGACGGAATATTTCATAGGGACGGATAGAAACAGCCGCATTCTCGTCGGCCATCCCGTAGATGAGGACAGTGCCACCGTCGCGGACAAGCGGCAGACAAAGCTCGTTGACCGCAATGGCTCCAGTCGCCTCGATGACGACGTCGTAGCCGTCCGGCGCGCCATCTCGCAATGCAGCGAGCGAAGCTCGTGGATTCGCCCGATCGATCTGCACAGTCGTGTCCACCCCGTACTCGCGAGCGAGTGCCAGCTTGAACTCCGTCGGGGCTGCCACGGTCACCCGGGACGCCCCACCGTGCACAAGCAACTGTGCCAACACGAGTCCGGTCGGGCCTGCTCCGAACAGCAGCACGTCCGAGCCTTGTCGTAGATCGAGCACGTCCATACCGTGGATAGCACACGCCGTTGGCTCGGTCATCACCGCTGTGGTGAGACTTAGGTCGTCGGCCGGAAAGCACTTCTCGGCATGAACGACGACGTATTCGGCAAATGCTCCCGGCCCATTCACACCTAGTGAATAGAAATTGCGACAGAACAACGGCTCGTCGCGCTGGCAGGACGGGCAGTGACCGCAGAGCACGGTATTGTCTGCGGCAACCCGCTGGCCCACCGCGAGCCCGTCGACCGTTTCTCCGATCGAATCGACTCGACCGACGATCTCGTGGCCAGGGGTTAACGGGTACTTCGCGAAGAACCCTCCGTCATGGATATGGAGGTCGGTCCCGCACATGCCGGCCATCTCGACGACAAGACGGACCTCTCCCGGGCCAGCCTCCGGTGTCGGAATCGTCCGCACGTCGAACTGCCGCGGCGCATCGTAGACAACAGCCCTCATCTCGCGAACGCAGTCAACGCGTGTAGCAAGCGAACACGATCACCACCCGTGATGGTTTCTTCGGGGAAACCTAGCATGGGGCTCGTCGCACTCTCTTGAGATCGCACCGGTGACGCGAGGAAAAGGTGACGGCAATTGAGCAAGTCTTCAACTCGGTTCCAGCCCCTCGCGCCCATGCGTGAAATCGTCGCGAGCTTGACGCATGGAGCAAGCATCAGTCGAATGTGTTCGAGAACGGTTGCGATATCGGAGCCGAAGTTCGCCAGTCGCAGTGTGAAAGATCCGCGCCCAGCACAAGCCGACTCGTCGAGCGAGTTTCCGTGGTCGCCGTGCTAGCCAAATGGAGAACGGCCGCCGGGCGACCGAGTATTGACGGTATCAATCTCTTAGGAATTCCTTTGGGTCGCTCTTAGGAGCGCGGCCCATTATCCGTCCAGAGGGGATTCTTCCTCCTTCAACCGCGTGACGAGGTTTGAGCGGCATCGTGACGAGCCGATCAGGGGTCTGAATCCCCATTTCCTGCGCGCGGATGACGATTTTCAGCGCTTTTTGTCAACCCAAATTGGGTTAATCGTCAACAACCCTTCGCACCCCCAACGGGATTCGAACCCGTGTTTCCGCCTTGAAAGGGCGATGTCCTCGGCCGCTGGACGATGGGGGCATGAGCCGATGAGGGGTGTTCGGACAATACCAGCCGCACGCTTCGGCCTTTCTGGCCGAAGGGCGCGCTAGCTCGATTCGATTACCCATTCTGTTCCCATCTCGCTGTCGCGAAGCTCGATGCCACAATCGGCGAGGCGGTTTCGGATCGCGTCGGCTTGGTCGAATCGACTTTCGTTGCGCAATTGCGTGCGCAAGTCAATGAGAATCGCGACGAACGGATCAAGCAATGTTCGCGGGTCACGCATTCCACGTTCTGCGACGCGCCCGAGGGCGACGACCATCGATCGAAGACTTGCGCGTGAGCGTTCGAGCTCGTCTTCTCCGGGGATATCCGTCGACCACTCGAGGACCTGTTGGAGAAGAGAAAGGATCGTGGCGACCGCGTCATTCGCATTGGAGGAAGCGATTGCCTCGTCGAATGCTTCTTCTGCATCGTGGATGATGGTTTTGAGAGGCGAAGCGTCGGAATCCACCTTGGGAGAGGCGTGAGGTACATCAAGAGATGACGTCTTGGTCGCTGAGCGCATCGGCGCGAATGCGGCTTGTTTCAAGGCATCAAGGGGAATCGACGAGTCGTGCATGAAGGTTTCTGACCGTCCCGCTTTTCGAATCGTGAGCTCGCCGAGTCCCTCGACGCTGACGGTCTCCTGGTCCACGTCGATGATGCACGCGGTGTGTTCGTCGATTCCGAGCACGAACGCGTCTTCTGGGAGCATCTGTTCCATCAGCGCAAGTCGACGCTCTCCCAAATAGCAAAAGCGCGTGTCGTGTGTGCCACCCTCAGCGTTGTTGTAATGCGGAACGACCGCGACGCGAAGCCCTATCGCGGACAGAACATCGAGGCCGCTTTCCCAATGCGGCTCGGCACCGACTTTGTAGATCTCATAGACCGGAACGGTGAACGCGCCAAGCGTGAGCGCTGCTGCACTGGCAAAGGTGACGGCACCGCCGCGAGTGACCTTTTCGATGAGCATCTGAGGGACGATGCTCGGTCGCCAGATGCTCAATGCGTAGGTAGGACTGCCCGGGCCAGCAAAGACGTAGCGCGACTCGCGAAGAAGCGTCGTGAGCTCTTCTTGCGCGAAAAAGTCCTTGTCAATTCCGCTTGGTTCTGAGATAGCACCGCCCCGCATGTGCGCGATGGCAATCGGTGTTTGCAGGCTTTCGTGGAAGTACGCGACGACGCGCGACGAAAGCTCGTCCGCGTTTTCCTGGAATCCGAACGGCGTGTCCAAGAGGAGCGCGGGCACAGGGCGCGGCCCGAGTCGCTCGAGGATCGCTCGATGGACCTTGACCATCGTCGGAGCGAGCTCACCAGAGCCCATGAGTGCGACGACGCGCGGGAGCTTTGCAGCCGAGCCTTTCGTCACGGCTGTTCCGGTATGGGCGTGCCGTCCCAGCGCAGACCTCCGGGGGGCTCACCCCACGGATCGTCGGGTAGCTCAGGGTCGTCTTCTGATCGGGCTGGCGGGAGGGACTCACTGAGGGCGTCGACGACCTCGCCTTCAAGGAAGGATAGGTAGAGATAACAGACCCAATCGCTGTAGCGGGGATCGCTCTCGTCGAACTCGGCGGTCTCCTCGCTGATCCCGAGTGAGGATCCGAACACGAGTCGGAGGTCGTTCAACGCGTTCAGCCACGACTGGAGCTCTGCGTCACTGAGGCGCTTTGCACCTGCGGTACGCGCGAGGACACCGAGTGACTCGCGATGATGCGCGATGAGGTCCTCGCGCGCTTTTGACACGTAAGCGTCTTCTGCGCCCGCGTCGGTCGGGTACGCCGGGGGGAAGAGCCGCCGGAGCGGTTCAGAAACGCCGGTGGGCCCGTCATCCATCTGAGAAAGGGCGTGTTCGAGATGGCTCGGAAGCCCAGCCAACAACGAACGCTCCTCTGTCGGCAAGCGCAGGTCAAAGCCTCCGCGGCCGTTCGGTCTGACTCTCCAGTCCGCTTTTTTCGTCACGATTGTTGCTCCATCGTCGCCCAAAGTCCGTGGCGATGCAGGCGCGCGACGTCTCCTTCGGCGCGTTCGCGCGATCCTGTGGCAACCACGGCACGCCCTTTGTAGTGAACGTCCAACATGAGCTTCGTGGCCTTTTGAAGTGAGTACCCAAAGAGCTTCTGGAACACGTAGGTCACATAACTCATGAGGTTGATCGGGTCGTTCCAGACGATAACGAGCCATGGCCGATCGACGATCACGACCGGGGTGCTCGTGGCATCGGGGGACGTATCGATCTCCACTTCGCTCGGAGACGTCGTCTGAGCACAAACCGGCGAAACGCAGCGCAATTCAACGGTTATCACAGCGGTGGATCTTTCACGGACTCACACGTATCGAGTCGCCCAACATGGCCCGTGCGCGCGCTGATTGCGAAACTGCGCGCTCAGCCTCAGTTGCGGGGTGTCGAAACAAAGAGAGGTAGAAAGTCACCATCGCGCACCACGCCGATGTCGCTCCCGCGAGGTGGAACTCGACGACGAGCGCGTTGTCATGCAAGAAGTACTGCGTGAATCCGAGGGCTCCCTGGGCGACGAGGACTTCGAACACGAGTCTGGCGTGACGTTGGACGCGCGCCGGCGCGTTCGCGTAATGAAGCGCAAAGATCGTGGCGAGGGTCATTCCGATGAGGAATAAGGCGATGTCCGAATGAGCCTCGGCGATCGTAGAAAAGGCGATGGGAACCCTCTTCGCCCCGACGCCTCCGGCGTGCGGGCCCGATCCGGTGACCATCGTGCCAACGACGACGAGCACGCTGATGGTGATGAGGAGGAGACGCACCAACCAGGTGAGCTCCCGTCCGATGACGGACTCGCCCACCGTGTCGTCGTGGCTCGCCCGGTGAAACATGACGAGAGCGTCGGCGAGAATCGCCAAGGTAAGGACGAAATGGAGCGCCACAAGGTACGGGTTGAGCTTGGTGAGCACGACAATCCCACCGAGCACGACCTGGCTGGCTATCCCGAAAACAAGGCCGCTCGCGCACCAGATGAGGTCACGGCGCCTCGGGAGTCTTCGGATGGCGGCAAAGAGCGCGACGAAAGAGATGATCGTCACAGCTATGGTGACGAGCCTGTTCGAGAATTCGACGAGCGGATGGAAACTGTCCGAAGCGATGAGGTCGTGAGCCGAACACGTGGGCCAGTCGAGGCACCCGAGTCCAGAGCCAGTGAGGCGTACTGCGCCACCGGTGATGACCAAGAGTGCAAAGCACGCGACAGAAACAGCAGCGATGCGTTTGAACGCGATCGGAGTCGTTCTCATGTTGCCCTGCAGCGTCGCGGGTAGCCTCGATCCATCGCTCGGCCTAGGAGCGCGCCGACCGTCTCTCGAAGGAATCCGCCGCGGTACTCAGCTCGAAGGGGCATGACGTCTTCCGGCGCAGGTGCGAGCGACGCTTCACGCCACAAACAAAGACATTGACCTGCACGGATCACCGGACACGCGGTGCCTCCCATCGATAACCGAGGCCTCGGATGGTCGTGATGAGGGTCGGTTTCGATGGGTCGGCTTCGATGCGGGAGCGGAGTCGCTTGATGTGAACATCGAGCGTCTTGGTGTCGCCGACGTAATCGCTCCCCCAGACCCTGTCGATCAATCTGTCGCGAGTGACGACGCGGCCTGGGTTCATCAAGAGCTGTTCTAAGAGCTCGAACTCCTTCAAGGGCAAGGTGACCTCTTCCCCACGGACCGTGCACTCGTGGCGATCGAGATCGAGACGGACCTCGCCAACTTCCAAGACGTTCGTGGTGAACTCGCCGAGTTTCGACCCCTTCGTACCGATCGCGACGAGGTTTGCGAGCGGCTGTTGGGCGAGTTCGTCTGCACGAGGTGCCCGGCGCAGGACGGCCCGCATGCGCGACACGAGCTCGCGAAGGCGGTATGGCTTTGCGACATAGTCATCCGCGCCGACTTCGAGCCCGACAACGGTGTCGATTTCCGTAGATTTCGCGGTGACCATGATGATTGGCACCGAGGTGGACCGAGCCCTCATTGCCCTGCACACGTCGAGTCCCGACATCTTCGGGAGCATGACATCGAGCAGGACGAGGTCAGGGGGATGCGCGATGAATTGTGCGAGAGCATCTGCACCGTCGCGGGCAACGGCAACGGAAAATCCTTCGCGTTCCAGCCCTATGACCAGGGCGTCTATGAAGGATTCCTCGTCTTCTGCGAGGAGGACTTTGATCGGGGAATCGACGATCTCGGGCTTGGATTTGGCCGATCCCGCCTTCTTGCTCATCCTTCTGTCCTAGCCTGCAAGGGGAGTTGAAGGGTAAACGTCGTTCCTTCACCCTCACGCGATTCGACACGAACGCTTCCGTGGTGATTCTGAGCGACGTGGCGGACAATCGCAAGCCCGAGCCCCGTCCCGCCGGTCTCGCGGCTACGGCCATGATCGACTCGATAGAAGCGCTCGAAGATACGCTCCAAGTCGCGCGCCGGTATTCCTACTCCGTGATCGGCAACTGACACGTTGATCTCATCGCCGACGACCTTGCCGGTGCAGTCGACGTTGCCCCCCTCGTAGGAGAACTTCACCGCGTTCTCCAACAAGTTGTACACAGCCGAGGTGAGTTGTCGACGATCGCCAAGCACCGCGATCGGTGGCGACGGTTCATCGAGTGAGACGGTGACGCCGCGCTGATCTGCGGCCGCGCGCACGCGCTCCGCGGCTTCGGCCATGACGAGATTGATAAGTACGGGCTCGCGCGGGGGAGACTCCTCACTCTCGATGCGAGAGAGATCCAAGAGATCGTCGATGACCCTTGAGATGCGGAACGCTTCGGTATGGATGCGCTGGGCGAGGCGTTGAGCCACTTCGGGCTCGTTCTCAGACAAGAGCGTCTCTGCGAGCAGGCCGATCGCGCCCATCGGAGTCTTCAACTCGTGGCTGACGTTTGCGACGAAGTCTCGGCGTATCTCCTCGAGCCGTCGTCGCTCGGAGACGTCGTCGATAACCGCGATCACGCCAAGCGCGCGCTGTCCATTGTCGATGCTTTGTGTGCGAACGGCGAGCGTAGAACGCGGCGGGCCATAGAGCTCGAGAGTACGTTCCTCAGAATTGCCCGGAGCAGTCGCGGCGAGAAGGTCTTCAACCGCCTGTGCAGCAAGGGCGTCGCTGTGTCGGTTGCCCATGAGCGCGATGGCTCGCGCGTTGCGAAAGACCGGCTCTCCGTGTTCATCACAGACGATGACCGCTTGTGGAAGCGTGTCCAGTGCCCTTCTTAGGCGAATCGCTTCAGCGCTTGATTCGGCGACCGCAACGGCGGCGCTTTCGGTTGCTCGCTCGACGAAGCTGAGTGAATCCTCGATCTTGCGCGGTTCGTTCATGAGCGAGTCTGCGCCAAGGCGCGACCCGAGCGACAAGAGCCTCTGGCGCAGCGACCGAGCACCGTGGCGGCCGCCGAAGATGTAGGAGAGGACGATGACCACAACAATCCCGGCGGCAACGGCTGCGATTTCGCCTTTCGATGCCGTGATAACGGTCGAGGTCAGAAACAGCACGCCCACAGCATGGCAGCTCGGAGACCAGCTCGTTCGGCCTGAGCAAAACAACATGGAATCATTTGAAATCATTCGAAAGAGCACTTATAGTT
>Ga0181530_10002684_pt1 | contig 20806 bp, 21 predicted proteins | sample PEATcosm2014_Bin_42_FD_119769 | JGI IMG/M metagenome (GOLD analysis project Ga0181530, IMG submission 119769) | Peatland microbial communities from MTU Mesocosm Facility, Houghton, MI, USA - PEATcosm2014_Bin10_60_metaG | ecosystem: Environmental > Terrestrial > Soil > Wetlands > Peat | place... | reverse complement strand
CTTGCTTGCGGACGAAGAACTCGAGGATTCTTGGAAGAACTTCCTTACCTTTCTCGACGTGCACGCGGAGTAGTTGTGTTTCCCCTCCTTGGGTGGAGGACGTAATTGCGACCTTTGATACTTCGCTGAAGGATTGGAGCGCATTTGCTGTCTGTTCAACCACGTTCCTCGCTTCGATCTCGATTATATCTGAGCTTTTCACCTTCTGTTTCAGTTCCGAAGGAGACCCTAGTAGGACTATTTTTCCGTGGTCGATTATGGCCACTCGGTCGCTTAATGCGTCGGCTTCTTCCATGTTGTGAGTGGTTAGGAGTATTGCGTATCCTTGTCGTTTCAAGTCCCTGATTATGTCTCTGATCAGATGGGAGGATTGTGGGTCTAGACTTGCGGTAGGTTCGTCGAATAGCAGCACAGGCGCCTCATTTAGTAGTGCTTTAACGAATGAAAGCCTAATCCTCATGCCAGTCGAATAATTCTCGACCAACGTGTCCTCACGTTCACTCAACCCAACTAGGTCGAGGAGAGCGAGGATACGTTTCTTCGCGTAGGCTGAATCTAGATGGTATAGGGCGGCGAAATATTCGAGGTTCTCCTGTCCCGTCAACTTCCAATATAATGTTCGTTCCCCAGTTAACATCACGCCTAGGTTCTCGCGGACTTTCTGTTGGTCTTTGACGATGCTGAAGCCGTTGATGTATGCGTCGCCAGCGCTGGGCGTAATCAGGGTGCAAAGCATCTTAATGCTCGTAGTCTTTCCAGCACCATTAGGCCCGAGAAGGCCGAAGATTTCCCCTTTCGGCACGCTGAAGTCGATTGCATCAACCGCCACCACCTTCTTCGGAACCTTGCGAAACAACCCCCCCTCCCTCGTTTCGAACGTCTTGGAAAGTTGGTTAACTTCAACTGGGTTCATCCGGGGCAACCTTGTGGGGGAGACGCACCACCCAAATTGCGGTTATTTAGCTTCACTAATCAGCCAGCCTAGAAATTCCGGAGCCTCCGATGACACCGCAAACAGATCTATGGATGGAATGCACCCTTGTCGAATGTGTGTATCCGCTGCCATCGACGTGAGTTCTCTAAGACACGCTGCCTCACTTCAATACTTGCAGGATCGGAGTCGACTCTCGCGCCTAGACTGAGAGGTTGGTGCTGTTTTGCAGTTTTCGTTGAGAGCGTATTGCCAACTCTTTTATCGTTAGTATCATAAACCAATGATTCCTCTGTGAATTGAATTGAGGTCCCCAGTTTTCGTGGGTCTCGTGCTGGTTGTCTCAGTGGTGCTAGTGGGCAAGACTCTCGTGTTCGCTCATTCTGTCCCAGAGTACTATGGCGGGGCGGGAGGAACGATCAGTGGGACAGTAGTTGGGCCTAACGGAGTTGTTGTCGATTGGAGTCAAATTCACGCAATTAGTGGCAATCAGACTTTCGAAGCTTTCTCCGGATTCAGTGGGTTCTACTTGATGCGTGTTCCTGCTGGAACGTACAATGTTTCAGTATATGATTTCTATAATCCGCCATACTGGGCTCCCAACGCTAATGTAAGTGTAACAGATGGTTCATCGAGCACCGTCAACTTCTACTTGCAACAACAGTCTCCTTCGCCAGTTCCAGAATTCCAACCCAACGTGTTAGGGTTAGTAGTCGTTCTAGCGCTCGCGGCAACTTGTTTCGTGGCTAGACGCCTCAAACAGTGAACGGCTTCCTCATTCTGCCTTCGAGGCTACGATCCTTATCGGATGCTCATTTGGGTCTTCAAGAATCTTAAAGCCAGCGTCCACTTCTTCCAGAGCTATCTTGTGCGTGACAGAATGTGAAAGGTCCACTTTTCGGGAATCTACAAACTTGATTAGTTGTTTCAGTTCAGTCTTCAAATGATCGTCTACACCGACAATCGCCATCTCTTTACCGATTAGGGATTTATAGGGAGAGATCGTCACTGACTTGGCACCTATCCCAACAACAACTAGTCTACCACCCTTTCCAACAAGGTCAATGCCTTCTTGGATAGTTTTCTCACTGCCTACGAAATCAACAACTACATCTGCGAAAGCGCCGTTCGTTAGACTTCTCATTACTGTCGTAGCATCCCGGTTTTCAACGTTTACAGTGTAAGTTGCCCCGAAACGTTTAGCGAGCTTTAGTTTCCAGTCGAACCGATCCACGGCCACGACTTGACCCGCATGGAAGATATTCTTAGCAAGTTGAACTGCGTGCATGCCAAGGCCACCAACTCCGATAACGGCTACTGTTTCTTTCGGCTGTACCATTGCTCTCCTGAGGGCGTGGTATGCAGTTGAGACTGCGCAGCCCATAATCGCTCCCTGGTCGAACGGTATCCGATCAGGCAGTTTTACAGTACTTGCCGCTGGGACACGTAGGTATTCGGCGAATCCACCGTCAATATCCTTTCCTATCATCTCATACATGACGCACAGGTTTTCTCTATTGGTGCGGCAATACCTGCATCGACCACAACTTGAGATATAGTGGACAACCACTCGGTCGCCTATCTTACAGCTCTTGACACGAGTTCCCCTTTCGGCGACTACACCAGCAATCTCATGTCCAAGAATGATTGGTAGCTTCGCTACAGGTGCAACGCCATCGCGGTAGTTTACATCGGAATGGCAAATTCCGCTCGCCCGCACATCTATCAGAACATCGGAAGCGGAAATCTTGGGGACTGGAACCCGATCTAGTGTGAGCTTGCCATGAATCCTATGAAGCCTAGCCGCTTTCATCCAACCTGTCAAAATTCATAACCCTCATTCGCCTCGTCTAGAAAGCAATTAAAACGTTAGCACGGGCTTTCATGCGGCTACTGAATATTCAAGATCTCTTCGTCATCTCTGGCTAGGAGTCGATGATCTTTCTTGTTTCGGGTTGAGATGTGGAATAAGTAGAAATGTGTTTATGCGAACCCGGTGCCGAAATTTCCTTGTAAAGAAGTCAGCTTAAAGGAGGCGTGAAGGCTAATGGATTGTCCGGCTTGTAATTGCTCAATTTGGTCATTCACACCGTATCCAAGAAAGCATTGCTTCAGATGTGGACTCAATTGGGTGTAGTGAGTGACCTTCGAGTTTGCCTATTTTCCCCGTTTTTGTTTCATTCCCTTCTGCTACCGTCTTGTGGCGTAAACAGTCGCAAGCACGCATAATGCGGCTAGCATGAAGACTAAGATTTCAAAAAGAGGTAGCGTCAGGATTTGAACAAAGGGAACAAGGAAGTCTATCAAGCCCATCGGTAACGCTAGCCACAGGTTTTCTCTTCTGTGTTGAGACGCGGATTTTACACATAGGTACCCCCATGATAGATGTGCCATCAATGATGAAACTCTCTCCAGCAAACCCCAACCTATGAGTGGCAATGCGGATGGAGGCGGGTAGAAGAGCTGTGGTTGGGTCGTTGAAAGAAGAGTGTACATACTCTCAGCAGCCTGCCCACCTTGCGAGAGAACTATGAAATAGGAAATTGTGCTCAATAGCACGACGATACCTAGGAAGACGCCGTTCTCCCAGAAAGCAAGGCCCAACCCATACGCTACTGCATCGTTTTGTTTGATCTTGCCCGTTGAGAATGCAAAGCGGGCAACTAAGAATGCCCCAGCTACCTCGAAGACCACTGTTTGAAGACCAAGGTAGAGTCCCAGCCACCACACCGAACTTTGAGATGCGGTCAAAAAGGCTGGTGCGGTCAAATATTGAAAGAGGACCTTAAGGCCGATTGCCCCACCATAGGCCAATAGCGAGAGTCCAAGCACAGCCCTGCTGAAACCATGCTTCCTATTCCAGTACAAGACGGTGCCGACGCTGAAACCGATTACAATTACAGGTTCGATAATGAAGAGTGGATCAATATTTTGCAACTGTTCATCCTCATCGGTTCAGGTTAGATCGATCAGGTGCTAGCGAATTTCAAATTCCTATGTTTTAGCCTAATATTTGATATTACTTGAAGAACCTTGCCCAAATGCCCTTCTCGACGATAGTGTCGTCAGCGATTTTGTCCCTCTGAGCCCTGATCAGATCCCCGCGAGAGATGTAGCCTACCGCATTGTTGTTCTTGTCGACGACGACTAAGAATGGGAGATCGTTCAGAGTCATCAGCCTTAACGCTTCAAAACCAAACTCATCTTCTCTAATCGTAAGGAAGGATTTCGAAGCCACTTGTCCCACCGTCAGTTCAGAATCTGCTTTGGAGGCCCCGGAGAACAGTTGAGATCTATCTACCGTGCCGACCGCGATTCCATCCTTAAGAACTACAAGCCTCTTTCTCTTTGCGAAATGGTGGTCTGGGAGATTCATTAATCGGAAAACCTCCATGACCCGTTCCTTACTGTCAATGGCGATCACGGGTGACATAATGCTTGACACTCTGGTCTGTCTGAGTGGGTTGAATTCGTAGATGTGCCTGACCCTGAGGCCTCTTCTCGTTAGTTTCTCGGTCATGATGGAGTCTGTCATCAAGTATTCTCCAACTAGTTCTGCGATTACTACCGTTACTATGACTGGTAGAACCCCCTGGTAGGCTTGGGTAACCTCGAGGGCGAAGACTATGGATGTGAAGGGTGCCCTTGAGGCTGTTCCGAACACGGCAGCCATTGCCGCTATTGCGAAAACACCGGGTACAACTCCGAGTCCTGGGAACGCGGCTACCACTCCAATGCCGAAGATGAGCCCTAGTGCACTTCCTATCATGAAGAGTGGGGCCAAGGTTCCTCCTGACGTCTGAGATCCCATCGCAAGCACCCAAGCGACAGCTTTCGCTACCAGAATCAGAGCAGCAATCTCCAAAGTAACTTTAGAATCGATCAGCGAAGAAATCACGTCATAACCAACTCCGAGAATCTGCGGTACGAAAAATCCAATTACACCCACTGCAAGGCCACCGAGTGTCGGGAGCCAAGGTTGGCCAAGAGGTAGCTTGCGGAATAGATCCTCAGTCTTGTACAACCCTCGAGAAAGTACTGGCCCGTTATGCCGCACAGGAGGCCTAGCACCACATAGAATGGAAGTGTGTTAAGTCCACCGAAACTGTAGACTGGCGTTGAGAAGAGTGGTTTAGGCGAGATCAAATAAATGTGCGTCCACGCACCGATGGCTGACGCAATAGCAACAGGTACTAGGGATTTCACCCTAAACTCGAAGAGCAGGAGTTCGATCACTAGGAAAACTGCTGAGATCGGAGTACCGAACGTTGCTGCCATTCCTGCAGCAGCGCCACACGACAATAGAATTCTTCTTTCTGAACCTGTTACGCTTATGAGTTGGCCGATTAGGGAGCCGAATGAGCCCCCGGTTTGAATTATAGGGCCTTCGGCGCCGAACGGTTGACCTGAGCCTATTGTGAACGCAGCCGACAGGGCTTTCAGTACGCCAACTTTTAGTTCGATCTTGCTCTTCCCGAGTAGAACGGATTCGATAGCTTCGGGAATCCCATGTCCGATTATCCTGGTTGAACCATACTTTATCATCAGTCCAGCGATTAGACCGCCGAATGCTGGAACCACTATCACTAACAGGCCTAGGTGGTTGTATTAAGGAGAAGCGAATGAGAAGTCAAGTCTTTGATAGAAGAAGAGGTTCGTTAGGAATCCGATGAGGTGGTACAGGATGAAGGCAATTATTCCGGCTGCAAAACCGATTATGCCTGCAATAAGAGTGAGAAGCCCGATTCTCGCCTCTTCTCTTTCTTCAGCAGTCTTCCCGACTTCAACCAACCATGATCATCGTAGGCAATTCCTGAACTATCTCAAATCCGTAACTTAGTCAACTGGCAGTATCTCAGGGTGGTGTTAACCCGTCAAATGTATGGGGTGAGTGTATGACGGTAGTCTCTGCGGATGAGATCCTGCAGTTCTTTCCTTAGTTTCTCATCTAACATTGTGTGAGCGGAAGAGAGTGCCTCTAGAGGTTTAGGGGATTGAAGTATTGGACCCTGTAGAACGGCTGGGCTTTCGACCGCTTCGCTTGCGCTTACGGGTCTTCGACTCAGAAGCTTGGCTGCGAATTCACTCATCGTTCTAGGGTCATCTATTATGGACGCCATCTCCTTAATTTGGTCCAATCCAATGGCCCTAAGCCCGAACGGGTGTTCCTGAGGTATCAACGGGCCTGAGCTTAGGCTCGGAAGCCGTGAACCGAGGCCCACGAACTTGTACGGGTTAACTTGGTACTCTTTTACTTGCCAAGCCTCAGTCCCGTGTGAGATCAATGCGTCGTAGAAACCCGACCCGTCTTTGCCCACCAAAACCCGCCACCCTTGGGGGTCTTTTTCGTATAGCCTGCCTATCTCACGCCTTATCTTGGTCGAGTCCAACAATTCGAACGCCTCTAGGCGTCTTCCAGGATGCTTTGAATTAAGGATTACACCAAATCATCGGGGTCTGCCGCTGAAGTTCATATATCAAACGCGTGAACAGTCGGATACGAAGCGGCATGGTTGACATAAGGGGAATAGCTGAAAATATCTTCAAACTTGACAAGCGGATCCGATACGTTGCAATCCTTAACCCTCACTACGATCTGCTTGAATCAAAGATGCGAGAGGGGGTTTCCTCGCTTACCCCCGCTCAAACTGACCGCGATTTCATAAGAATGGCCGCGCCTTTGATGATCGATTCGGCAGAAAAATTGCGCCCATTCTGTGGGGCAATGAGACGTTTAACCGTAAGGTACGATAAAGTGTTCTTGGCGCTCTATCGTACAGCTGCGCACCTACTCATCCTGAGCCTTGAATCGCAAGTAGATCAAGCGTTACTTGATGAAATAGGGAATTCCGTAAGAAAACTGGAATTAGCAGTAGCTGAGGATGATGAAAAAGGGCTCAGTAGCTAAGCGCTGCTTCCTGTTTGCTTCGTCTTGGCCGCGAAATTGCTCGAATCGGCGGAAGGGTCAGTAACGGGCGTTCCCCGTGCTGGTACTGCATAGTAACGTGCGTCGGCCCCAATGCCTGCCTAAACGTGTCCAAAGCCGCCCATGGGTTACTGCCGCACCCGCAGGTGGCGCAGTCAAACTCCACGGTCTGGAACTTCCTAGACGTGTGAACGGTGAGGTGGCTGGTGGTAATCAACGCGTTTACGCTGACTCCTCCACCCATGATGTCGTCACCGACTCGGTAAACAAGCGGGTTCGAAGTCTTCGTTTTAGCTAACTGCATGTTCGCTTTGTGAATTGCTTTCAATGTTGTATCGAGAATTAACTTGTCGTCGAGCATGTCTGCGCGGCATCCATGGAGTGTTGCGACAACATGTCTGTAAGCGTAAGGTCTAGGGAACATCGTTTTTACTCAAGAACCTCCGGATAGAAATCTCAGTTTTCACTATAATTAAATAATTGAGATATAAGCGTTACTTCGCCGCGAAATTTTTTTCGCGAAATTTTTTTCTTCCAAATTTTTCCGCAGCGTCACGAAAATCGGTTCACATTCCCTCGCAAACCCAGAATGTTACAGCGAATCCCTAAACTAGAATTTCTGTTTTCATGAATCAATCATGCGCGAACTCTCGTAGGCTCCGAATTCCGAATGGAATTTCTGAACGATTCACTGGCTCTGATTTTTTCGCGCCGTTCGCGGCGCAATGGAAGTGCCGCTATGGGTCGCGAGGAAGGGCTCTACTTCAGGGCTCGAGTACATGTTTGGCTGCGTCTAGGAGTTTTCCCGTCACAACGCTGGCTAGGTTTCCGATCTTAAACCGAGTGACCCATAGCTCTGTTTTCGGGTAATAGACCTGATTCACACCGGTCATCAGTCGACGTTGACCGCATGAAGAACATACACCGAAGAAATCCTTACGCTCAACTTCAACTCTATGTTCCATAATCTTCTGACACTTCAAGCAGAATTCGCTGAAAGAAAACCCTTCCACAGTTGTGCCCATGGAGGTATACACCTGCCTTTCGTGTGTATCTAGAGTTTAGTTTAGGTTAGATTGAGGCTGATTTCTAGATTCTAGGGCAGTTTTTTTTATGGAGGGCAAAGATTTCTTGACTATTCGTTTCGAAGCCGCACTTGTCGCAGATAAGACGCTGGCCTTCTTTCTCGAACCTTGACATCAAACCTAAACAGCTCCTAGAGAACAATTATCTTCCTATGCTTATAGTTTATCGACCTTCACGACGAGAGAGTAAGTGAGTTGTGGCGCTTTGAATAGACTGGGGCTTTTCCTCGGAGCAGCGGTTCTAGCCGTGGTTTAGTAGCGGCTCCGATTCCACTCGTTGTAACCTTAGAGAACCCAGCACGCAACGTGACAATCTACCCAAATCTGTTATTCGCCGTACCCCTATCCTCCTAGCCGCACTCATTCTACTCTACGGGGCAACTGCTGCAAATCATGAGAATCCGGGGTTAAGCCGGTCCGGCTAGAGTTTAGGCTTGGCGAGCGCGTTCAATTCATCAAAGGAAATCGCACCGGTAAGTAGGGTATCGTAAGTTCCGTTCTGTTTCAATTCTTGCGCGATCTTTCGCAAGAGGCCGATCGAGGCATACATTGCCGCCGGTCCGAGGCTGAGTCGTCTCACACCAATCTTCTCTAACTCAGAAACTGTGGGTGCACCTTTGCGCGCCATAATGTTCACTGGTTTGTTCACAACCTTGACGAAAGTCGCGATTCTTTCCTTATCAGTCAAACCCATCGGGTATAGACAGTCTGCGCCTGCGGCTTCGTAGGCTTTTTCCCTTCGAATAGCCTCCTCAAGCTTATTCTTCTCATCTCCTACCACAAACCGGTAGGCGTCAGTGCGCGCGTTGATTACGAGAGGGACCCCAAGGGAGTCTGAAACTCTCCTAATCGCTCGAATTCTCTCAACCTGTTTCTCTGTCGGCAAGAGAGACTTCTGTTCAAAGTCAGAGATGTCTTCAATGTTTATGCCTACAGCCCCAGCGTCAATTACCCGACGAATCGTATCCGAGAGCTGATCTATGCTCGATCCGAAACCAGACTCTATGTCTGCACTGAGCGGGATGGAGATGGTGTTCGCAATTTTCTTTACCACCGAGAATAATTCGTCCTTACCTATTTTCTCGCCATCAGGGTAGCCAAGAGACATCGATAGAGCTGCGCTGGATGTTGCGATTGCGGGGAAACCGGCATCTTCGAATACTCTAGCGCTTGGTACATCCCAAGCATTCGGAAGAATTAGGACGCGTTTCGTCTGGTGAAGGGAGCGGAATTCCTCAGCTTTCTCGATTTGAGTTTTCAAAGGGCTTTTACTCCATCTTTCGTCACGTGGTGTCGATTTTCGGCGGAGGACATGGAGGAGGCTTGGCTAAATCAACACATAAGGTTTAGTGGTGCGAAAGTAATTTTCTAAATAGTAACCTGGGTGTTTGAGCTTGCATCGATGCACTCTCCCTCTTTCAGAGGTCATATTCATTAATCGAAGCACCCGAGCGTAAGCGTCGATCTCATTCTGAAGATGAAAGCATGGGTAGAGTAGGATATTTCGAAGGAACCGACCCTCTTCTCTTGTCAACGCTCGCTGTTGAAGGAATCGAGACCCTCCCTATAGCAAATACCTGGGATGCGCACGGGAAGCCCGTTAATCATCTTAGCAAAGGCGAGGTCGACGTGGTCGTTGGGTACCTACACAAGATCATACCCGCCGAACAAGAGCGCACTGCGATGTTTGAGCTGATGCTGAACAACATGCTCGTAGCTTGCAAGACACACAACATCCCGGTTCTGTTAATTGCCCCATCCAGTCTTCGCCAGAAGGCGCGCAAACTTCTAGGTGACGTTGGGTCGAACGTCCATATCGTCAGCCCAGAAGAACTTGAAACTCAGATCAGAAGATACCTCTAGCCCACCAGCCCATGAGTCCTAAGCATCGTTAGCACGAAAAACCCGTGCTAAGGTGGTCATATGTCCCGGTTCGCTTCACAACTCGATCAATCTACTATACATGCTCTACTATACATGCTCTACTTCTCCATTAGTCGACTTGGAGAACCTTATCAATCTCACTCCGAGAATATTACGCATGGACGAAGCTCATTCCTACAGCTGTCCGAAGTGTGGCTCCGGAGCCCCCTTACTATGTGCCGTCTGCGGCAATTGTCAAAGCTGTTGCAATTGCAGCGCAGACACCGAACCACAAGACACGCTTCCAGGCTAGGGCTCTGAGAGTGGAACGAGTCCTCTTGAGCAACCTTTGATTGAGATTCTTTACATTAGTCATATTCACTGTTCACCCATTCAGGGATTAGCGTGACTAGGGCCTTCAAAGGTGCGGTGAATCTACTTCGTGCTTGTGCTCGCACAAGTCCAGGCGAGAATGTTCTAATCGTGACTGACTCTGAGACTGACACTAGGATAGGCGATACGATAATCGCTGCCGCGAATTCGCTCGGTATAGAAGCAACTATGGTTATGATGATGACTAGATCGCTTCCAGGCTGTGAACCGCCCGATCCCGTTGTCTCTGCGATGCTGTCATCTGACGTCATAATATCCGTCGCTAGTACAACGCTCTACCATTCCAACGCGAGAATTGCGGCATGTAGAGCAGGCGCACGTTTTCTATCAATGGCTGGCTGCACCATGCAAGTGCTGGCCTCTGGAGCTATGTTTGCTGACTTTGAAAAGCAAGAGATTCTTGTAAGGAAAGTCGCCCATTATTTCACTCGCGCTAGAAGAATCAGAGTAACAAATCGAGCAGGTACCGACCTCGACTTGAGGGTTGGAGGAAGAAGAGGAGGCGTGGTAACTGGAATGTGCAAACGCTCAGGTGATGCAACTGGCGTTCCTGACATTGAGGCCTACGTAGCACCGATTGAGGGCTCAACAAATGGGACGCTCGTTGTCGATGGCAGCACATCAGTCACCGGACTCGTACACAAACCTATCAAAATTGAATTCACACACGGAAGGGCTACAAAGATCGCGGGCGGTCACCAGGCACGGCTACTATTGAAAGTTCTTCACGACGCGCACAATCGAGCGGCATTCAACGTTGCGGAGTTCGGAATCGGACTGAATCCACTAGCGCGCATCCGCGGCGCTATAATAGAAGATGAGGCAACGTTTGGAACCGCGCATATCGCGGTCGGGGACAACAGCAAGATAGGCGGGAGGAACAAAGCACCTCTTCACATAGACCTAGTCTTCAAACAAGCATGCGTGGAACTTGACGGAAAGACCATACTGAAAGAAAAACGCTTGTGGCTCTAGCGTGCACAACCGGAAGCTTCTACTCAAACAGACCGAAAAATCACTGGGTTCAGAGTACTCTCAACAAATCCGCCCATTGAAGAAGTTACAGGCGAAAGTAAAGGAAAAAGAGTTCGTAATGAGAGACAGATTAGGTTTTAATGCCTAACTTCGGGAAGACCGGGCTGAGGTCTTGGGAGAGCCTGCTGACATAAAGCATCTTTCGTATCGCCGGCGACTTACGAGATGCGTTTCGAAGGGTGTAGTTCTGCGGGTTTAGTTTCTGGTCATCCAGCTGCTTGACGGTTAGAGGATAGGAGACTGGAGCCCCTGGTAGGGCTCTTATGCTGAGTGGAGCGGTAATTGTTCTCTCGACGCCGTTTTGCAGGAAATCTACGTAAACGTGCCCCTTCTTCCGATCTGCTCGCGTCGATACTGTAGCTAAGTTCGAGTTTGCTTTTTCAATCAGTTTCCCTATCGCATACACCAACTTTCGGATCTTCTCAACGCTGTAGCGTCGTTCGATTGGAATCAGAAAGTGTATGCCGTCCGCCCCCGATGTCTTCAATAGGAATTCTAGTCCCAGTTTCTCAAGCACAGTAACAACTCCACGAGCCGCGACTCTCGCATCCTCGAAAATGGCGGGCGGATGTGGGTCTAAGTCGATCAGAACCAAATCATGCTTGGTTACGTTAGGTGATTTGGCTAGCATGTGGTTAATTTCGATTGCCGCCAGGTTTCCAAGCCAGATGAGGGTGGGGAGATCATTGCATAGTACATAGTGCTCGGATTTGAAGGAGAACAGGTTCACCCATTCTGGAACGTGTGGGAAATGTTTCTGTACGAAGTATTCCTGAGTGATTCCGTGTGGGTAGCGCCGCGTCATTATGGGCCGGTCTTTAAGAAAGGCGATAATGTATTCGCTTAGGTCTGCGTAGTATTTTATGACTTCAGCCTTCGAAATCTTCTCTCGGGGCCACAGGACCTTATCCAGGTTCGTGAGGGTAAGGTTACGGCCGTTGACTCGGACGAGTTGACCCTTATCAGCCAAAGAATGGTCCCACGGAAATCGAGGATGAGCATAACCATTCGATTTGCTTGATCATTGCAATGCCTGCAGGTTAAACCATGCTATGAATCATGGCAGGTTTGGCAGAAATCAGCTAAAGCGAGTGCTCAGAGAAGAGCACGGTTGAAGTAGACCATTATCCACCTTCCTCCCGGTCAAACCTTGCGAAGAGCTACTTGGAGTGGATCCATAACCTTCGGCCTCGTCAGCATCCCAGTCAAGGGATTCGGCGCGGTGTCGGAGCACAAAGTCGGTTTGCGCCTGCTCTGCCCCAGAGATAAGAGTCCTATACAGTTCAAACGCGTCTGCACGAAAGATAAGAAGGAAGTACAGTGGAGCAGTATTCTCCGAGGGTACGAGGTAGAGAAAGGCAAGTACATCGCACTGTCAAACAAGGACCTTGAGAAGATCGAGATTAGGTCCGGCAAAGCAATTGAGATACTCCGTTTTGTAGACCTCGATAAACTCGATTCGATTTACTTCGACAAAGGCTACTTCCTCGTCCCGACGGAGGATTCAAAGAAACCCTACTTCCTGCTCCTCGAAGCCCTACAAGCAAACGGCAAAGTTGCTGTAGGCCGAGTTGTCATGCACGAACGGGAACACCTGGTGGCTATCCGCCCTTACGGAAACTCGATCTTAATGGAGACGATGCATTACGCGGACGAAGTCCGAGACCCGAGCGACTTTGAAGAACTCAGAAAACCAGTTGAGGTTTCGCCAGAGGAGCTGGAACTAGCTGGGCAGCTCATACGAATCATGAAAAAACCGTTCAACTTGAAGGAGTACAAAGACCGTTACCACGAAGCGTTGACAGAACTAGTTGAAGCCAAAATGAAAGGGAAGGAAGAGATTTTCGAGGCCAAGGTTCCCGAAGTTGAGGCCACACAGGATTTGATGGAAGCCCTGAAGGCCAGCATCAAAGTCAGTGCTAAAGGTTGACGCTACTGGACGAACGCAACATCCGCCCAATGCTGGCGCAAACAGCAGACCCATTCGACTCTGAGCAACACGTTTTCGAGCCCAAATGGGATGGTATGAGATGCATTGCCTACCTCAAAGACCGTAAAGTGGAATTTCAAAACCGCAATTTGACACTCATCACGAAATCATACCCTGAACTCGAAACAATCGCCAGCAACGTCAAAGCAAACATGGCTATTCTCGACGGGGAAATTGTTGTACTCGAGAAAGGGCTGCCAAGTTTTGAACTACTCCAGTACCGTTTCGGCGCGAACAACCCTATCCAGATAAGAATGCTTTCGAGAAAATTGCCTACCACGTACATAGCCTTCGATCTTCTTCATTTGAACGGCCGGGACCTCGTAAACATCCCCCTGACAAATCGTAGGCGAAAACTGGCAAAGATAATCGCAAACGGGCCTCACATGCTGCTCAGCCAGTATGTCCCTGCGCACGGAAAATCCTACTTCAAGAACGCGTTAAAACTCGGATTCGAAGGAGCCATGGCCAAGAAGGCTGATTCTGTCTACCAGATCGGAACCAGAAGCGAAGACTGGCTGAAGCTGAAACAAGTTAAGACGGTTGATTGCATAGTAGCGGGTTACACGGTAGGCGCAGGTTCACGGTCATCAAGCTTCGGCGCGCTCGTATTGGCAGCGTACGAAAGAAATGGACAGCTTATCCACTTAGGAAACGTAGGCACAGGATTCACAGACGCGACGATTCTTAGAATAGGGAAACTATTGAAACCGCTGCAAACGAAAACTAAAACAGTGCCCGGCGAGGTCAAAGCCCTAGCTCCTATCAAATGGGTGAAACCTCAGTTAGTGGTCGAATTCGGTTACATGAACATGACAAGGGATCGCAAGCTCCGACTCCCAAGATTCGAAAAGTTTCGCCTCGACAAAGCGCCATCAGAGTGTATATTGTAAATCCCGCTATGCCTTCAATGAGCGAGTGTGAATATGATGGCGCGATTTTGGGTCGGTGTGTCGGGCTTTAGTTATGCCAGTTGGAAGGGGGTCTTCTACCCCGAAAGCACAAAGTCGAATGAGATGTTACAGGCTTACGCCAAGAAGTTAAACTCGGTAGAAGTCAATTCAAGCTTCTACCACATGCCAACGCAAACAACGACCTCGAAGTGGGGCAATTCTACGCCCCCGGACTTTCGGTTCAGTTTCAAAGCCAGCCGCAAAATCACCCATTTCAAGAAACTCAAGGGCGCTAAGACTGAATTTGAGTTCTTTCTGAAAGGGTTGAAGCCGGTAGAGGCGAAGCTGGGGTGTGTGCTCGTACAGCTACCACCGTACATGAAACAGGATTACGAGACACTCGAAACATTTCTTCAAGAGAAACCTGATTGGGCTTCTATTGCGTTTGAGTTTCGACACACCTCATGGTTTGGTGAGAAATTGAACAACTTACTGTCGAAATACAACGCTGCCCTATGCATCGCAGATACCGAAGATATGAAACCAGTATTCGAGAAGACTGCCAACTTCACTTATGCGAGGCTACGCCATGAACGCTATTCGAAAGGTGGCCTGAAGGAATGGTCAGAGAAACTCACGAAGTTCGCGAGGGACTTAGAGAACTGTTTCGTTTACTTCATGCATGACGAGACTGGGGACGCTGCCAACCTAGCAACTGACTTCAATAAAATGCTGATCCGCTAATCTTCGGTTTTCGTTTTCAACAGTAACCAGTTCTTTTCTTTGAACCTTACGAGGGCATATTTACCGTTCAGTCGCTTGCCTTTGAGCCAGAATTCGTACATGTCTTTCGTCCGTCTTTTCAACCTGAAACTTCCTTTATCCCAAATCTTCACAGTGCCCGCTCCATATCCACCTTGGGGGATTGTGCCTTCGAAGTTGATGTAATCTACGGGATGGTCTTCAACTTCGACCGCCAATCTTCGCAGACCGGATTCCTCCGGCGGTCCCTTCGGGACAGCCCAGCTCTTCAACACTCCATCCAACTCTAACCTGAAGTCCCAATGCAAACGGGTTGCTCGATGCTCTTGCACCACGAACCGATTTTGTTCAGTCTTCTTGATCTTTGGACCGGGCTCGGGGGTGCCTGAGAGGTTCCTTTTCTTCTTGTAACTCTCAAGCGCCAAATGTGATGCCAAACCTTCAGCTAGGCGCGCTCATTGACGTTATCTAAGAAACGTCGAACCACTCCCATGAACTTCTCTCTTTCTTCCCAGAATGGAAGGTGGGAGCTATTTGGGAAAGTGACTAGCTTGGAGCGTTTTATTCCTTTATGGATACTTCTCGCGACCTTCGGCGATACTTCGTCGTACCTTCCTCCCGTCACGAGGGTTGGGACTCGAATCTTGTGAAGTTGGTTTGTGGCGTCCCAGTACCGGATATTGCCAATGATCGTGAACTCATTGGGCCCATTCATCGTGTTGTATACCGGTCTACTCACGTGCTCCAGAGTGTGGAGTAGCTCTTTGGGCCATTCCGGCAACCTACAAAGATGCCGCCTGTAAAATACTTCAACAGCCTTCTGGTATTCAGGATTCTCGAAGTCTCCCTCATGTTCGTATCTATTCAAAACCTCAACAACCTCGGCCGGGAGTTCTCCTTTCATTCTCTCCATTTCAGCCGTGGCGAGTGGGACATTTGCAAGTCCGCCTATCGTAACCATGCTCTTCAGGTTCCTTTGATACTTCAGCGCATATGCTAAGGCTAGCATACCGCCCCAACTTGACCCGATCAGGTTAACCTTCCCCAACCCGAGAGCCCGGCGCACTCCTTCCACCTCCTCGACCGCTCGTTCAACAGTGAAAACCGCGATATTCTTCGGCAGTTCCGACTTGCCGCATCCTACCTGATCGTAGAATACAACTCGGTAACCTGAATGTGCGAGATCAGCGAGCGGAAGCATGTAATCATGTGTTGCACCAGGCCCACCATGGAGACAAAGAATCGTACCGTTCTTCGGTTCACCAATAATCTTGTAGAACAACCTGAACCCAAGAACGGTCACATAGCTTTCTGAAGGGGATTGCTGCAAAGTTCTCGTCAGTAAATGGTTCGAGTAGATTGTTTAGGTTTCCGCATCTCCGACACTGGGCCCCCAGTCGAAAATGTTAGTGTGTAACGTGTTGGCCAATGGTTGCGTATGCCTAGAACTCTGTTCTTCGATATGCTATGTTCTCTTCTTTATGCGACGAACCATCACTTGGAGTGTTCCAAGCGCAAGTGCAGCTATCACGGTGACTAGAGCCATTGGCAATTCGGGTATAACGATCATCGAGTTGGGTGCACTAGTGGTTGTGGATGTCGAGTAGTTGCTGTCCCCAGAAAAGTCCGCCCGGAAGTAATACGTACCGTTTGCAGGTGGCGACCAAGAAACCGTGTACATCCCCGTGGGGTCTGTGTTGCCAGTACCGATCAAAGTCCAAGGCCCTATGGCGTTCACGCTGTAATATATCGAGATGGGTTCTCCCATACCAGCGCAAACGTTATGATTGAACGCTTATGAGAAATCATGAGGAATACTCAATTCGAACAGCAAATTAGCTTTGCGTTACGCAGTGCTAGGTACAACGGTGGCGTGCATCATTTCGCAGCTAGGCCTATGGGTCCGGGGGTTCTATTGGCTGTTTTGCCTAGCCACCACAAGGATTTTGTTTACCTTTCGCAGCGAGGGCTTCACTGTCGGTTGTCTATCAATTGAAAGCTATTGGAATTCTATCTATTTGTCTTTTTGCGATTACGTTGGTTCCGGGTTTTCCCAGTGTCCAGGCGGCTGAGAGCACTTCTATCCATAACCTCGTTTTTCCGTCCGCTACTATTGCTGGTGGCGAGAACCCTATACCCATCACGACAACAGTATATTACAATGACACGGCAACAGGTTATCAACTAGTCGTCGCCGTCCTCAACGCGATTGCCTCGAGACAAACGATCGTGCCTGGCATCGTTATCTCATCCACGGACCCTTGCCTAAACCAAGGTGAGGTAGGCGCTGTCTGCGTGATCAAACCTCCCACGGTATCAGGAGTTGAGCAGATTGGTTTCCAGATAGGTGGAATCTTCGGAGGAAAACGTGGACCGGGTGCCTGGCTGCTGAATATCACCTCCGCCATCCTCGACGGGCAAGGAAATCTTGTTTCGGGTTCGGCGAGCAGTACCCTATTCAGCATTGACCTAACTCCAGTCACCTTGACTGTCGTAGTGCCAGGATCTGTGGCTGTGTCGGTGGACGGCATTCAAGAGCCTCCCGGACCTGTCGAAGTTGGGGTAGCGTTGGGTGAAAATAACATAACCGTACCACCGCTCGTGCAAGTGGACCCCTCTACGCGGTTGAGGTTTGATCATTGGTCTGATGGATCTGTTGACGCAATCCAGACAGTTATAGTCACGGGTAACGCAAGTGTCGAAGCAGTCTACGTAACTCAAAACCTACTCACGATAATCGGAGCAGGCGAAAACGCCACAGGGGCGGGTTGGTATGATGCCAACACCGTCGCAACATTCTCCACGAACCCGTATCAACCAATTACGGGCCCACTCGGAGAAATAGGAGTGAAGTCATCATTCCAAGGCTGGTACGAGAACACTCAACTCATCACCAACTCACTGAACGGAACCATTTTGATGGATAATCCCCACACCTTAACTGCGGTTTGGCAGATCGACTACACAATTCCGGTGGGAATTACACTTGGGATCATAGCCGCAATTGTTGTGGCATATCTCGTCGTCCGCCGAAGGAAAGCAAAACCCGCGAGGAGGCGCCGCCCGCGCGCCCGCCGACGTAAACGTTCTCGACGGCGGACCTGAACCTTTTTCCAACTCTAGGCAAGGAGAGTAGCTGGGGATGACGAGAGTTGGTAGGGGACATAGGCCTGATCGGGCTCGGAGTCATGGGGCAAAACTTAGCCCGTAATTTCCAAAACCACGGGTACACTGTTGTCGTCTATAATCGAACAGGGGAGAAGACTCGTGATTTCGTTGCAAAGTACCCTGCATTCTTGGCGGAGTATTCAATAGAGGAATTCGTAAGCCAACTAAACGAACCTCGCCGAATCTTTCTCATGCTGACGGCTGGAACGCCAGTAGACGCAGCCCTCACGAGTTTAACGGGGCTTCTGTCGAGCGGAGATGTCGTGATAGACGGAGGTAATTCGTTCTTCCAGGATACTGAGCGAAGATGCGCCGACTTGGATAGGAAAGGTATCTATTTCCTCGGCGTCGGTGTCAGCGGCGGAGAGGAGGGGGCTCTCAAAGGACCATGCATTATGGTCGGAGGGCCGCGGGAAGGGTACGAGCTAGTTCGTGAAATGTTGGGGAGCGTACCCGCTCAAGTTGGTGGGCCTTGCTGCGAATATCTTGGCCCCAGAGGAGCTGGTCATTACGTTAAGATAGTTCATAATGGAATTGAATACGCTATAATCCAAATCATCGCAGAGGCATACGACCTCCTTACACGCGGTGCCGGCCTGAATCTTAAGCAGGCGAGAGACGTATTCAAGGAATGGAATGAGGGCGAACTCGGCTCATTCCTGATGGAGATTGTCGTAGAAGTTCTTGGGAAGATCGATCCCACGACAAAGCGTCCACTAGTCTCACTGATTTTGGACCGGGCCCAACAAAAAGGAACTGGCAAGTGGACCTCGCAAAACGCGATGGACCTAGGAATTCCAACACCCACCATCGATGCAGCGGTGAGCGCACGGAATCTCTCAGGTCTAAAGGAAGAACGGATAAAGGCCGCTGAAATATTCAAACCGCTCAGAAAACCGCACAAAGTCTCTGTTCCGGGGAATTTCACGGAAAGACTAGAAGGCGCTGTCCGCGCCTCAATCGCCATGTCCTATGCTCAGGGCTTTCATCTGATGCGTACAGCATCCAAAGAGTATGAATACATGATTCCGCTCGCTGATGTGGCGCGAATCTGGAGAGGAGGTTGCATAATCCGCGCTCGAATGCTTGATCCTATCCAGCATGCTTTCGAAATCAACGGCCAGCTCCCGAATCTAATGATGGATCAAGCCTTCGCAAAGTTACTGGCCGGCTTAGAGAATCGATGGCGCGACTCCGTCAGGACAGCTAAAGAGACAGGTTTGCCAGCTCCCGCAATTGGAGCCTCATTGGATTACTACGATGGCTACCGCAGCGAAAATCTACCCGCAAACCTCATTCAGATACTCCGGGACCGTTTCGGAGCACATGGATATGAACGGTTGGATAAGCCCGGACATTTCCATAGTGACTGGCCATAGCTAGGGGACCACGGCATTTCATTTGATCGTTCTTGGTTTAGGCTACTTGCTCGCTTTGGGTAGATGGCTGAATCGGTTCTGTTTGAGCTCTCACCATTTTTGTTTTCTGTTTTTTCCTCATTGTATACACCTCTAACCCTTAGTTTTCACAATAGTTGATGCGTTGGCCTTAGTATTAAGGAGGCTTGGAGAAACGGTAATAGAAGGAGAGAGTGCGCCAATTCTACTCAGTAGATTAATGGGATTTTTTAAGCCTCTCACGATCACAATGCTCTTCGCAAAACTCAGCGCTTTCAGCGAACTCGTAGTCGACGCCGCGTAATTCGTCCGCGATGTCGCTTTTTCTCTTGAACTCGTTAACCATACTCGGATATCAATTCGAGACTCGAGGATGTTACGGATATGTTTTCCATGTAACTTGTTTGCCTAAAGTGAATGGTGTTTCTATCTAGCGTGGTTTGAGGCTTAGTAAGTAGTTGCATGCGCTTATGGCCGCGTTTGCTCCTTCACCTATTGCTATGACAACTTGCTGTGCGTTTACGTCTGTTATGTCCCCCGCCGCGAAGAGCCCCGGCATGTTGGTTTGATTGTTTTCGTTTATCACGATTCTTCCTTCGGCGGTCGTCTTCACTAAGCGAGAGTACAGTGCCTTGTCCGGTGTGTATCCCAACTCGACGAAGACCCCTTTTACAGCGAGCACTTTCTCAGTTTTGTTGGTCTTATGCCGTATTACTATTTCTTCAACTGCAGTTTTGCCTCGAATCTCCTTCACCTCATAGCCAGTGAAGAATTCCACTTTGCCGGAATCCCTGAGCCTCTTGCCTAGGTCAGAATTAGTAAGTGCGCTTCGCGCTCCAATGACCTTCACGCTCTTAGCTATCTGTGCTAGCTCAGCAGCAGCCTGCAGTGCGGTACTTCCATCTCCCACAACTGCTACTTCCATGTCGATGAACAAAGGTGCGTGGCTTACTGCCGAATAGCTGACTCCGCGTCCCAAGAATTCAGGTTCGCCGGGGACGTTGAGTCGTTTGGGCATTACGCCAGTGGCTATGATCACGGCCCTGCTCTTGAAGGTCGTACCACCTTTAGTCGATACAAGGAATTTGGCGTTTTTTCGCTCAATCTTCGTAACTTTGTCTAGCTGTCGGGCGAAGTCGAGGTATTCGATTTGGCTCTTGAATTTGCTGACGAGTTCCTCCCCATCGATGATTGGGTGGGTTTCAACGCCTGGGAGTGTAAACTTGTAGTTCGTTTTTCCTCCGAGGTTCTCGCTTATGAGCATTGTTTCTATTCGTTTCCTGATTGCGTATGCTGCGGCCGTTAACCCTGCTGGTCCTCCGCCGACAATGACTAAGTCGTATTCTTTTTGGGGTATTTCTTT
>Ga0181530_10002672_pt1 | contig 20852 bp, 14 predicted proteins | sample PEATcosm2014_Bin_42_FD_119769 | JGI IMG/M metagenome (GOLD analysis project Ga0181530, IMG submission 119769) | Peatland microbial communities from MTU Mesocosm Facility, Houghton, MI, USA - PEATcosm2014_Bin10_60_metaG | ecosystem: Environmental > Terrestrial > Soil > Wetlands > Peat | place... | reverse complement strand
GGTCGCGTGAAGTCGGCCAGTGTTCGCCGATCTCCTTGGGCATGATCCTGGGTTGACGAGAACAGACCTTAGCGCGATTCCGGGATTGGCGCGGTCTAAAGCGACGTCGGAGGACATCGGATAGTCCTCCAGGTTGAATGGGCGTTTTGCCGGGAATGATTCGCGCCGAGTTCCCTTGTGCCGACTGCGAAAGAATCGGGTCGCCTCGGATAGGGGACGACAAGCGGAGGTGCAAATGCATTTATTGAGACTCTCTGATCGCGAACGCGGCGCGCGAAGCATCATCCTGACGCAGTTCTCGCTCCAACTACCCTATGGCCATTCCGGAATTTCAGCGCGGACGTTGTCCAGGCGGCAATCTTAACTCACTTTCAAAAAATCGAAAGTAACCTGCGCCAATTACTCCTCAAATAGACGCTTGCAATTTCCTGCGACCTGATGCAACTCCGACTTGCGACAATGCCCTGGCGATTGTCCATCGAGCACAAAACGCCCCTATTCGTGATGTAGACACACCTGGATGCTTAATACATTGTGGTGAATAGGAGCGTACGAATAATGTTCGATTCAGATCATGTCTTTGAACCGCTACTCGACAGCGAGCAGGCTGCGGCTCTCATTAAAGTGCATCCAAAAACCCTCCAACGTTATGCACGCGCCGGGCTCGTTGCCGGGCTGCGGGTAGGCAAGCTTTGGCGCTTCCGGGCTTCGGATCTCGACCGCTGCCTGCCGATCAAGGTAAGCTCGGAACAGCTATCCGTGCCGTCTCACCACCCTTGAAATGGAGAGGAAATGAGACGCTCACGATTTCAACAAGGCAGCCTGAAGCTTGTTGAGCGGAAAGGGGGCCGGAAGGCATGGGAGTACCGTTGGTACGAAGTCCAGCCCGATGGCAGCCGCAGGCGCCGCAATCTGGTGCTGGGAACCCTGGAACAATATCCGAACGAAACGGCCGCGCAAAAAGCGGTCGCTGTGCTTCGGGTAGACATCAACGCTGAAAGCCCTCGGATGAACCTGGCCCCGATCAGTGTTCAGATGCTCATTGACCACTACCGGGATAAGGAGCTCGACGAGAACTCAGGCAAAACCTACGCGACACGCAGGACGTATGAAGGCTATTTCCGCAAATGGATATTGCCTCGTTGGGGTACGTACCGCGTGAAGGACGTTCGATCCGTCGCTGTAGAAGAATGGCTTCGCTCCTTGAAGCTGTCGAACGGCAGCAAGGCAAAGATGCGGAACATTATGCACGCCGTCTTCAATCACGCAATTCGGTGGGAATGGCACGAGCGGAATCCGATCACTCACGTGCGTCAAAGCGCGAAGCGGTCGAAGATTCCGGTTGTGCTTTCGGTTGACGAGATTGCCGCGCTGCTTCGCTTGTTGCGGGAGCCAGCGCGCACTGCAGTCTTGCTCGATGTGCTCACAGGCCTTCGCGTGGGTGAACTGTTGGCGTTGAAGTGGAATGACATTGATTTTCAAAAGTCGCAAATCTCTGTCACTCGCTCCATCGTTATGCAGCGCATCGGTGATTGCAAGACGGAGGCAAGCCGTAAGCCGGTGCCGATGGATCTCCGGCTCGCAACTGCTCTCTACAACTGGCGGATGATGAGTCCGTATCCGCGACCGGAGGATTGGATTCTCGCGAGCCCTCATTCCAACGGTCAATTGCCTTACTGGCCCGGCGCATTCTACCGAGCTCACATCTTACCGGCAGCCAAAATCCTCGGCATCGAAGGCATTGGCTGGCACACCTTCCGGCGCACCTACGCGACACTCCTCAAAGCCAACGGTGAGGATGTGAAAACGGTGCAGGAACTCCTCCGCCATGCCAACAGTCTTGTGACGATGAACCTGTACGCACAGGCAGTCACGCAGAACAAACGTGACGCTCAGAGTCGCATCGTGACCATGGTTCTTGACGAAAACCGTCTGCGATTAGCGCAGCCCAGCGAGAGCACTTTTGCTTATCGGACCATAACGGACCTACAAAAATCTGGAGGGGATTTGCAACTCGCTGATTCTGTTGGCGTCCCCGACGGGATTTGAACCCGTGTTATCGCCGTGAAAGGGCCTTTTGAGGCTTTGTTGCAAGGTTTGCATGGGTTATGCAAAACGCATCAAACCCATTGATTATCTCGTGTTTACTGGAGATTTATTGCTTGCCTACGTTTGCTCTCATTTGACCAGAAGTATAAGTTCTATCGTTACCACAGCGTTACCAGATAAATCCCCTGCATTAATGCGACTCCCGGCCCTGACGCACAGAAGCGGCCTGTGAACGGCCGCAAGCTCTCTGGGCCCATTCGGGCCCTACAAAAAAGGCGCTGCGCGTTTCTGTGGAGGTTCTTGCGGACCTCCGGCGCAGTTCATCCGGAAACGGTGAAGCTCGCCGACAAACATCAGAGGATAGATTGTCGGTTTGGCGCTTTAGTACCGCCAGAGTCCCGAGTAGAATTGGGAGCGATGTCCGGGGATCAGTCAGGGAAACAGTTCGCGGGTGTGCCCGGTTCCGAGAGTGAGCGGAAGCGGGGGCCGAAGTCGGTCCACGAATTGGACCCGTTCGAAATGGGAGGAACGTTCGCACGTCGAGGCTTCGACTTTCAGGACCACGTGGCCGCCGGTTTTCTCATCGAGATGGTCGAAAACGTTTATCTTGAGGAAGTCTGGTGCGAGAGCCTTGATGACATCACGCTTATCTGGCGCACGAAGACCGAGCAGCAGGCTGAATTCCTTCAGGTCAAGAGCAACGAACTGGGCACCCTCTGGACGGTGGCATTGCTCTGCAAGCGGGACAAGGGAGCCGAAAAGGCGAGCGGTAAAACGCGGGGAGAGGAAAAAGTCGGCAGTTCCATTCTCGAACGTTCGCTCGCCCATGACAGGTGCATGGAACCATGCCGCTTTCGCATGGTAACTTGCTGGGAGGTTAACGCCGACCTGAAGGTCCTGACCTACCCACTATTCACTGACTACCGCCAAAGCGCAACCAAGGAGCTCGATGCCCTTTCAGAAGAGCTCCGTGCGTATGTGGCAGATTTCCGGTCACAGAACGGAAACGATTGCAGCTACTGGGCAAGACTCACATATTGGCAGGTTGTCGGGAAAATGGCAGACGTCAAGAACCGCAACCTGATTGCGTTTAAGCGAGCGATCGGCGCGCTCGGAGACCCGGTCGCCGACGACCAGCTCGAGGAAGTCTACATGAGCCTCGTCGCGCTGGCGTCCGACGCCGGGGCAGCCGACTGGCGCATGGTCGGCCGCGATGCCAAGAAAATCAAACGCGACTGGCTAATTAAGTGGCTTAGGCGCAAAACCGGCGAGTACCTCCATCCTGTTGAGCACGGGGGGCACATCGTCCGCGAGAAGATGGAACGGGCAAGCCTGCCCGAGGATTCGATTTTGTCGGCACTTGAAGAGCGGAGCAGGTACCTTGAGCAGCTTTACACGCCTCAATATACAGGGCGCTTGGAGTACCGCGAGATTGAGGGAGAGGTTGTGTCTGTACTTCACAGCCTGCGCTCCAAGCTCGATGCGGGAATTATTGACGACGACGGCGTGGCGTTCCACGCGCGCTGTCGCATCCGGCTGGAGGAAGTCCGCAATGAAATGCCGTCCGAGAAACGGCCGCCATTAGCGTTTGTTCACGGGTGCATGTACAACATAACCGACCGTTGTACGCACCGGTTCTTGAGGGCTAGCGCATGAGGTCGATTCGCAATCTAGGGGCTCCCCCTGGTGGGCTGCCAGTTGTCGCCGACGACATCTTGGAGCTGCACGCCGCGCGGCTGCTTCTCCTCTTTCGAGTGTGTGGGGTGAGCAATCGAATACGAGGTCTCACGAAAATGGCGAAGCTTGATTTCTTTGTCCGGTACCCGCAATTCTTCCTAGAGGTTTGCGGCTATCTCGGAGTGAAGGGTTCCTCCCGAGCGCAGAGCATAGAGTCAAGCATGGTTCGGTATCGCTACGGCCCCTGGGATCAACGATATTACCACCTGCTTGCCTACCTGGAGGGTAAGGAACTCATTTCCGTGCGCAAACAGGGCAATGCGTACGAATTCGAGTTAACAGGCGCGGGCAAGAAGGCTGCTGAACAGCTCCGTAAGAGCGGGCCGTTCGCGCAGGTCGTGGCGCAGATGAGAGAAGTTAAAGAGGTCCTGGGCGGGAAAACCGGGTCGGCCCTGAAGAAACTCGTATATGAGGTGTTTGAGGAGGAAATCCGCCGTAAGCCAATGGGGGAGGTAATTTCCTGATGGTTGGGAAGACCTTGATCATTCTCGAAATTTCACGTGAAGGCGGGGGACGCGATGAGGGCGGCCTCGCGTTCACCCATGGCGTCAACGTTCTCGTCGGTCCGCCTAATGCCGGTAAATCAAAATGGCTCGAAACGGTCGATTACCTGCTAGGCGACGACGTATCAGCAGCAGAACGGTCTGAGGACGACATTTTCGCAAAGTATGAGTCGGCACGGGCGACGCTTCAGATATCAGGCGAATTGGTGGCTGTCGAGCGCCGGTGGAAAGAACAAGGCGCGATGAACAAGGTCTACGTCAACGGTCAGGCCATTGCTCTTGAGGATTACCGATCACTGCTGATGGAGAAGCTATCAATCCCCAGCGTGCATTACCCACAGGGGAACCCCTATGGTCCGAGGACCTGGCCCGAAATCGGGTGGCGCAGCATCATGCGTCACGTCTACCGGAGGCAGAAGCTCTGGAATGACCTCGCCGACCAACAACCACAGAGCGAGCAGCACGCCTGTCTCATGCAGCTTCTGGGCGTTGCGCAAGAGATCTTTTCCTCCGACTACGGGCAGCTCATCGCGAAGAGCAAGCGCATCCTAGAACTGCAGGGCCAGCGCCAACAGTTCATGGAAATGCTTCAAGAGGTCTCCCGCGAGGTGATCTCCGCAAAGGAGTTGGGCGTCGCGATCACGCCACAGTCTCTTGATGCTGCAGTCTCCAGGCTGCGCGGTGAGAAAGGCAGGTTCGAGGCTGAACGGGAACAGATCCTGGAGAAACTACGGAACGCCGCGTTTGCCGACGCCCAAGGAAAGGGGGAACCGGATGTCGTCGACGCGCTTTCCGAGAAGCTTGTGGGCGCCCAGGCCGAACATGAAGCAAACTTCAAGGCGCTGCAGCGATCCGAGGCTAGGCGCACCGAAGTTGAAGGCTACCAACGCTTGTTGAAGGACGAACTGTCGCGCATGGAGCGCGCTTTGGAGGCGGGAAATGTCCTTGCGGATTTGAAAGTGACGCACTGCCCGGTTTGTGACCAGGAAGTCCATCGCGGAGCCGACCGCGAAGGAGCATGCTATCTCTGTAAGGAACCGCTGGCGCAGGACAGCGCACTCCAGTCAGCCGAGGGACGGCTGAAATTCGAGACGGACCAGCTCAGAGGTGAAATTGAGGAGACCGAGAAGCTCGTCGAGAGACTTGCCGAGGAAATCGGGCGATTGCAGGACGAGCGCGCACATTTGGCAGCCACCTCGGCCCGCCTGCAACAGGACCTGCGCCCGGTGCGGTCCGCGGCGGCGGCGATCCTCCCCCCCGAACTTGCCGTAATCGATATGAACGTCGGGCGGGTGCAAGAGCAAGAGCAACAATTGGAGCGCGTGCGCGCTGCGCTCAAGAAGCGGGAGGAACTTGCCGAGCAAATAACTGATATCCAAGCCGAGGTGTCGGTGCTCGAAACGACTGTGAGCGCCCACAATAGCCATGTGGATTACGAACGATTGGGCGACCTTATTGCCGACGGAATGAACACCTACTTAGGGCGAATCCAGGAGCTCAATCCAGCATCCTGGACCCAACAGGAGGTTAGCGTCCAATTGAGCGAACGGGATTGCCGAATCAAGGTCGGGAAAAGCAACTGGCGAACGAAGCTTGGCGGGACACTTGGCCTCTACTTCCTACTTGCTTACCAATACGCATTGATGAACCTCACCAAGGAGCCGGGAACCCATTACCCCGGCCTAGTTATTCTTGATTTCCCAGCTGAGGTGAATGGGGTATCAATTGAGGACGAGGAGAACTTCGTTCTGGTCCCCTTCATCGAGCTCGCGGGCCAGAAAGGGATGGAACAAACACAGGTAGTCGCAGCGGGGAGTTCCTTTAAGAATCTCGTAGGTGCCCATCGTGTCGAGCTGAACACAGTCTGGAAGTAGTACAAACCGAGCGCGGACCTGACCCTAATTCCCAACCCTCACACCCCGCTGCCGAAGAGACCGCTCGGCTGCGGGAGCGCCTGACCTCCAGGACGCCCGAGGCACAATAAGGTAGACCAGCAGGCAGCCCAACGCCCGCGCCATCTCCTCCCTGCCGGTCCAGTCGGGTGAAGGAGTTCCATGCCTGATGTGAAAATGTGGCCTTCAGTTCCTACCGGCTGCCGTCAGGCATTTTGCTGATTAGTCCTTCCAAGCCCAGAGGACATCCCCGACATTGTCATACACTGGTGGCCAAGAGCTAACAGACTTCCTTGACGCCTGAAGAACAAGCCCGCGAAACCATTGACGGCATGTTGTCCGCCGCCGGATGGCTCATCCAGGACCGGGCCGACGCCAACATCGACGCCGGCCTCGGCGTTGCCATCCGTGAATTCTCTCTGGCCCACGGCTTCGGTGAGGCCGACTACCTTCTCTTCGCGAATGGGCAGGCCGTGGGTGTCGTTGAGGCCAAAAAGGAAGGTTCGACGCTTATCGGCTTCGAGCCGCAGACACAGAAATATAGTGAAGGCATTCCGGCAGCCCTCCCCGCTCCGCGGCGGCCTCTCCCTTTCCTTTATCAATCCACCGGCATCGAGACTCGGTTCACCAACCTGCTCGAACCCAACGCTTCCAGTCGAGGCGTCTTCAGCTTCCACCGGCCGGAAACACTGTCAGAATGGCTGCGAGACGAGTTGGCAAGCCCGGGATCGACCTTTAAGGCCCGGCTGGCTTCTATGCCGGAGTTGAGTCCATTCGGCCTCTGGCCGGCTCAGTTCACTGCGGTCACCGCTCTCGAGGACTCGCTCGCCCACGGTCGCCGCCGCTCTCTGATCCAGATGGCAACCGGCGCGGGCAAAACCTACACCGCGTGTAGTGCCATCTACCGGCTCATCAAATTTGCCGGCGCACGGCGTGTGCTTTTCCTGGTAGACCGTGGCAACCTCGGCCGCCAGACGCTCAAGGAATTCCAAGCCTTCCGTACCCCGGATGACGGTCGACTATTCACCGAGCTTTATAACGTGCAGCACCTGCAATCCAACCGCATCGATCCAGTGGCCAAGGTCTGCATCTCAACCATCCAGCGCCTCTACTCCATGCTCAAGGGCGTGGAACTGGACCCCGAACTGGATGAACTCTCCAGCTCGTCCCTCGAAATGCTCCAGCGCCCGCCCGAGCCTATCGCTTACAACTCCGCCATCCCAATCGAGACCTTCGATCTCATCATCACCGACGAATGTCACCGCTCCATCTACAACCTCTGGCGTCAGGTGCTGGAGTACTTCGATGCCTCGCTCATCGGCCTCACTGCAACGCCCTCGAAGCAGACTCTCGGCTTTTTCAATCAGAATCTGATCATGGAGTACCCCTTCGAGCGGGCAGTCGCCGATGGCGTTAACGTCGATTTCGACCTCTACACCATCCGCACGCTCATCTCCCAGCACGGCAGTGTCATCAACGCCGGCTTCCAGGTGGACTACCGCGACCGCCAGACCCGCAAGATTCGTTGGGAGCTGGCCGACCAGGACATTCCCTACGATGCCGACGATCTCGATCGCCGCGTGGTCGCGCCCGACCAGATCCGCACCATCGTCCGCACTTTCCGCGATCGTCTCTTCACCGACATCTTTCCCGGCCGCACGGAAGTGCCCAAGACCCTCATCTTCGCCAAAGATGACAGTCACGCCGACGACATCGTCAAAATCATCCGCGAGGAATTCGGCAAGGGTAACGACTTTGCCCAGAAGATCACCTACCGCACTGGTGCCGCCAAAGTCCGCGTGAAAAAGACTGACAAGGACGGCAACGAATACGAGGTCGATGAATGGGTCTCCTCAGGTATCAAGCCGGAAGACCTGCTCAGCCAATTCCGCACCGCCTACAATCCCCGCATCGCCGTCACCGTGGATATGATCGCCACCGGCACCGACATTCGTCCGCTCGAAATCGTCTTCTTCCTGCGTGCCGTCAAAAGCCGCACCATGTTCGAGCAGATGAAGGGCCGCGGCTCCCGTGTCGTTACCTCAACCGAGCTGCAGAACGTCACCCCGGACGGGCGATCCAAAGATCATTTCGTCATCATTGACGCCGTGGGCCTTGAGCCGGAGAAGATGCAGGACACGCAGCCGCTTGAACGCAAGCGCAACGTCAGCCTCGAAAAGCTGTTTGAGCTGGTCACCTTCGGCAACCGTGACGAGGATGTGCTCAGCTCCATCGCTGCGCGTCTTGCCCGGCTCGACCGCGAACTTACGCCCAATGACCGCACCGCGCTCACCGAAGCGGCGAAAGGTCAGCCCCTTTCCACCATCGCCGGCGACCTCGTCTCCGCTCTCGACCCCGATAGGCACATCGACGCTGCTCGCAGTGTGGTCGGTCTCACTCCCGATGTAGAGCCAAACGAAGAAGAACTCGCACAGGCGCGTAAGCAGCTTCTTAACCAGGCCGCCAAGCCGTTAGCCGCGAATCCCGCGCTGCGCAATCTCATCCTTGGCATCAAGAAGAGTTACGAGCAGATCATCGATACGGTCAACCAGGATCGGCTGCTGGAAGCCGGACCCGCGGAAGTGGTGCGCGAGCGCGCCCTGCGCATGACGCAAACCTTCGAGCAGTTCCTCCGTGACTACAAAGACGAGATTGAAGTTCTGCAGATTCTCTATAGCAAGCCCTATGCCGTGGGCCTGTCTCTGAAACAAGTGAAGGCGCTGGCTAACCTCATCGAAAAGCCGGTGGACGGAAGCCCGCGCCTGAACCCCGACCAGCTCTGGCGCGCCTACGAACGCCTGGATGCGGCGCACGTGCACGGCAGCCGGACGGAGGTAGCCGCCGACCTGGTCAATCTGGTGCGCTTCGCCCTCAAGCAGAAGTCGCAGCTCGAACCTCGCCGCGCCGAGGTTGATGCGCGCTATGCCGCATGGCTCGCAGGTCAGCAGAGCGCCGGCGTAGAGTTTGGTCCCGATCAGCTGCGCTGGCTCGAAGCCATCCGCGACCACATCGCTTCGAGCCTCGCCGTCGAGCCGGAGGACCTGGAACTCGATCCCTTTTCGCGCTGGGGCGGCCTCGGGCGCGCGCAACAGGTCTTCGGCGAACGGTTCCTGCCGCTGCTCAACGAACTCAATGAGGTGCTGGCGGCATGAGCGAGTTGCCGAAGGGTTGGGTTACGACAACGCTCGGAGAATTGGCCGACGTAATTCGTGGAGTAACGTACAAGAAAGAACAAGCTAAGGCATCTTCGTCGAAGGGCCTTGTTCCCCTCTTGCGTGCGACAAACATTTCGCAGGAGTTGGACTTCGACGAACTGGTTTATGTCCCGGAGCGCAATGTCTCTGATCTCCAGATGCTACGACAGGGAGATGTTGTCATCGCAGCATCGAGCGGAAGCAAATCCGTAGTTGGGAAAGCTGCCATCCTCAAGTCTGAATGGATCGGAACATTTGGGGCGTTCTGCGCAGCTGTTCGGCCAAATCAAGGAATCGCCGCTCAGTATCTCGCCAGCTACATGCAGACTCGCGAATACAGGTCGTACATCTCCACCTGTTCTGCTGGCGTCAATATTAATAATCTCAAGGCCTCGGATCTCAGTTCATTTGAGCTGTTGCTTGCTCCTCGCCCAGAGCAAGACCGCATCGTAGCCGAGATCGAGAAGCAGTTCACACGGCTGGATGCTGCGACGGCGGCGCTGAAGCGGGTGCAGGCGAATCTCAAGCGGTATCGTGCCTCGGTGCTGAAGGCCGCCTGCGAGGGGCGCCTGGTTCCCACGGAAGCCGAAGTCGCACGCGAAGAGGGCCGCGATTACGAACCGGCTGAAAAGCTGCTCCAGCGCATCCTTCGCGAGCGCCGCGCCCGCTGGGAATCCGACACCGTCGCCAAGATGATCGCTGCTGGCAAACGCCCCACCGACGGCCGCTGGAAGCAGAAGTACAAAGAACCCTCCGCCCCCGACACTTCCAATCTCCCGGCCCTCCCTGAAGGGTGGTGCTGGGCCAGCCTCGAACAACTCACGACCTTGATTACAAGCGGCTCGCGCGGCTGGGGCGATTCCTATTCAGAAGCTGGGCCACTTTTCGTTCGCGCGCAAGACATAAAGACCGATTCTCTAAACCTGGATTTCGTCGCTCGTGTAGATTTACAGACTGATTCCGAAGGGACTCGCACGCGCATTTTTAGGAACGATATTTTGGTCACAATCACTGGCGCAAATGTCACGAAGACGGCCCTCGTAACGCTGGATATTGAAGAGGCGTATGTCAGCCAGCATGTCGGGCTCGTCCGTCCGGTGCTACCGCAAATTGCTGCATATCTATATACGTGGATCGTGAGTCCGTCGCAAGGCAGAAAGGAGCTTCTGCGATTGGCGTACGGAGCTGGCAAACCAGGTCTGAATTTAGAGAATCTACGGACCCTATGGGTTGCCTTACCGCCGATCGCAGAGCAAATTCGCCTAGAGAACGAAACAGAGCGATTGCTCTCAACAGCCATTGCCGTCGAATCGAACGTTCAGCATCAGATCGTGAAGACAAGTCGCGCTCGAAATGGCATCCTCCAAAGCGCCTTCACCGGCCAGCTCGTTCCCCAGGACCCCACCGACGAACCCGCCTCCGCGTTGCTCGAACGCATCCGCGCCGGGCGAGTGGAATCATTGAAAAAGACCGTCGCCCGGAGAACGGAGAAGAAGCGAGGACAGCGATGACGAAGAAGCCAGCCAAAAAGCCACCCACGAAGAAGAAGGGCGCGGCCGCGCCGCACAGCGAGATTGAACAAACAAAACGGCAACTGAAAGAGCTGATGGAGAGCGAGGACCTGATTACCCCGGACGATCTGAAAGCGCTGTTTTTCTCGCTTGCCGGACCCTCGCGCATGGACACCTTGGACGATCCGGAATCCGTTGCGAAGGATGAGGCGCAGCAGTTGGCCTTCGACGCCATGGAGGCGGAGAGCGAAGCCGAGGCACGCAAGCTGGCCAAACGCGCCATGCGCCTTGACCCGGACTGCGTGGATGCGCTGGTCTTGATTACCGATCTGGATGCGCGCTCGACGCGGGAGACGATCGAGGGGTTGCAAAAGGCCGTGGCCGCCGGCGAGCGCTCGCTGGGCGCGAAGTTCATCCGCGAGAACAAGGGCGACTTCTGGATGTTGATCGAAACGCGGCCCTATATGCGCGCCATGGCGCAACTGGCCGGCGTGCTCTTCGCGGAGGGGCTCAACCTGGACGCAATCCGCATCTATGAGAAGATGCTGGAGCTGAATCCCAATGACAACCAGGGCGTGCGCGATCCGCTGCTGGGCGCGTATCTGGCGGTGAATGACCTGAAGGGCGCGGGCCGGCTGCTGAAGAAGTATAAGGACGATGCGATGGCGAATTTTGCGTGGGGCCGCGTGCTGGAGCGCTTTCTGGCCGGCGACCTTGTGGGCGCCGGCGCCGCGCTCAACAAGGCGCGCCAAGCGAACCGTTTTGTGGAACTCTACATGACTGCGCAGACGCCTATTCCGAAAGAAATGCCGGAGACGTACTCGCCGGGCAGCGAGGAAGAAGCCGTGCTATGCATGGACGGCGTAGGGCGCGCCTGGGCCCAGCACAAAGAAGCAGTATTCTGGCTGCTGGACCAGCGCGAGGCGGAGGGCAAGAGCACAATTCCGAGTAAGGCCGCTCTGAAGAGGCTTCAGGCCGCAGGGAAGAGAGTGCAATGACCTCGAACGCTATCGTTCAAAAGCTCTGGAACTATTGCAACATCCTGCGCGATGACGGGCTGTCGTATCAGGACTACATCGAGCAGCTCACGTTTCTGCTCTTTTTGAAAATGGCCGATGAGCGGCAGAAGCTATTTCCGCAGAGAGCCGTGCTGATTCCGCGTGATCTGGATTGGCAGAGCCTGGAACGGCTGGACGGCGACGCTCTGGACACACACTACAAGCACATCCTGACGGAGCTGGGCAAAAAGCCCGGCATGCTGGGAACTATCTTTCGCAAGGCGCAGAACCGCATCCAGGATCCGGCCAAGCTGAAGCGGTTGATCAGCGACCTGATCGGACGCGAGCAATGGACCACTCTGGGCGTGGACGTGAAGGGCGACGCTTACGAGGGGCTGCTCGAAAAGAACGCCGCCGACGTGAAGGGCGGCGCCGGCCAGTACTTCACGCCGCGCGCACTGATCCAGGCCATTGTGGATGTGATGCGCCCTGAGCCGGGTCAACTGATCCACGATCCGGCGTGCGGCACGGGCGGCTTTCTGCTGGCCGTGCACGATTCCATCAGCAACCACTTCACGCTGGATAAGGACCAGAAGCGCTTCCTGAAAGAAAAGGCGCTCTCTGGTGTCGAGATTGTCGACGGAGCCGCACGGCTCTGCGCAATGAACCTGTTCCTGCATGGCATTGGCGGCGAAGATTCGGTGGCTGTGCGCGATGCCCTCAGCAGCAAGGGGTCGGTGGAATACGACATGGTACTTACCAATCCACCCTTCGGCAAAAAGTCCAGCATTACCGTGATTGGCGAGGACGGCGAGGAGCAGCGCGAAGCGCTAACAATTGTGCGCGATGACTTTTGGGCGACCACCAGCAACAAGCAGCTCAACTTCGTCCAGCACGTGCGCTCGATTTTGAAGATTGACGGCCGCGCCGCGGTGGTGGTGCCGGACAACGTGCTGTTCGAGGGCGGCGCAGGCGAGTTGATTCGCCGCCGGCTGCTGCACGATTGCGATGTGCACACCCTGCTTCGTCTGCCGACAGGCATTTTCTATGCGCAAGGCGTGAAGGCCAATGTGCTGTTCTTCGATCGCCGCGTGGCCAGCGAGAAGCCCTGGACCAAAAAGCTCTGGATCTACGACTTCCGGACCAATGAACACTTCACGCTGAAGACGAACCCGCTGCGCCGTGAGAACCTGGACGATTTTGTTGCCTGCTACCACGCCGAGAATCGCCACAAGCGCAAGGAAACCGAGCGTTTCCATGCCTTTGACTACGAGGACCTGGTCAAACGCGACAAAGCCAGCCTGGACATCTTCTGGCTAAAGGACGACAGCCTGGAAGACGCAGCCAATCTCCCTGCCCCCGACGTAATCGCCGCTGAAATCGTCGAGGATCTACAGGCCGCCTTGAATGAGTTCGCGTTGATTGCAGAAGACCTGAGGAAGGCATAGGTGGGAGGTCCGGCTGTGGGCGACGCCCGCAAATCATAGGCAATTTTCAGAGCCGGCCGAAGAGGTCGGGCAGACTCGTTTTCAGCCCTTTAGACACCTTCTCGATGTTTACCAGAGAGACGTTCCGCACCCCGCGCTCGATGCCGCTGTAGTACGTCCGGTGGAGCCCGCAGCGCTCTGCCGCCTCTTCCTGGTTGATTCCCTGTGCCTCGCGTATGCGGCGAATGGCACGGCCGAACCGGATCCGGATATTGACGGGCATCACCTGAAATCATCGCGGCCCTTAGACGATGGGTACACACCCTATGAGTCACATTGATGTAGACTTGTGTCCGAACAGATTCCATCGAATCGCGAACGTTATGGGAGGATTCCAATGCCACACAATATCAGCCAGCAAAACGGGGAGGCAGAGATAATGGTCGTCGGCGAACCTGCCTGGCATCGCCTCGGAACAGTTTTGAACAAACCTGCAACCGCCGAGCAGGCAATTCAGGCGGCACATTTGGACTGGGAAGTCATCAAACAGCCACTTTTCGCCGGAGTATCCGAACACTACAGCGTCACCGGCTACTACACCATCGTGCGTGGCGATGACTGGGGTAAAAAGAAGAAGGCGACTGTTCTTGGCATTGTAGGTGAAGACTACACTCCCGTACAGAACCGGGAAGCGTTCAGGTTCTTTGACCCCATTGTGGGCGAGAAAGCTGCGATTTACCATACAGCCGGCGCACTCGGTAACGGCGAGCGCGTTTGGATCCTCGCCAAGCTCCCTGATGAAATTCGCGTGATTGGAGATGATATCACGGAAAAGTACCTGCTCCTTAGCAACAGTCACGACGGAAACAGCGCGATCCAGATCAAGTTCACCCCGATTCGAGTGGTCTGCCAAAACACGCTGACAATGGCCCTCAGCCAAGGCCCAACTCTTCGTGTGCCGCACACGCGAGATGTTCAGGAGCGGCTGAGGATCGCAGCCAGCATGCTAAACGCCGTCAAGGTGCGGTACAGCGAACTTGAAGGTGTCTTCCGGAAAATGACGAGCGTCCAGATGCGCGGTGATAAGTTGCAGCATTACCTTGTCCAGGTTTTTCCAGACCCGCGCCGCAAAGCAGACGAGGCTCGGTACGAAAGCGCATTGGAACAAGCACGCACGGATCGGGCGGGAGCGGAATACCTGTTTGAGATGGGGAAGGGTAACCAGCAAAGAGGTGTAGTGGGAACGCTCTGGGCGGCTTACAACGGCGTTGCCGAATACATTGACTACAGGAGATACGCAAAGGCAACCGAAAAGCGGCAGGTCGAAGCAATCTGGTTCGGCGACGGATACTCAGTCAAAGCGCGCGCGTATACTGCGGCCGAAAAAGCCGTCACCTCGTTGGGCTAGCTCTTGATCCCCGGACAGCGCCCAAGCAATGGAGGCCAGCTCGAATTCAGGTGTGGCTGCATCTGAATCATGTAAAGGGGGTTAAGAGCGCACCCCGAGAACTCATCGAGAACCCGGCTCATCCCAGTCCTAGCTCTCCGATAAGTGTTTCCCCGCAATTCGGCGCACTTTGTAGGGGCGGGAAGATGAGAGACACTGGGGGTTTATCGGTACCTGGCCTGCTTCGTCTCCTGCGCCCATCGCAAATAGGGAGGTGCTCCGTCGGAAAATGGGTCGCATGGCGAGCCTGCAATAATATCGCTATTTGGTTTGATCTAAAGACATTCTGTGACGGATGCGATTGCACAGGAGTTTTATGCATTCCGACTTCTCGCTACCATTCCAGGCCGAGATCTGGCCGCTTCTCCTATTCTTCTTCGTTCTCTTGATCGTGTTCGATTTAGTTCTAGTTCGATGGCTAAAGCTGGGGAGGATCGCCTGGAAGCGGGTCGACTATGTCTGGTTGGGGTTCTCGGCGATTGGATTGGTTGGAGCGGCATCGCAAGCAAGGCAATTCGTCGCGTCCAATTTGGTCCGCGTGTACGACGAACGTAGTATGGCCGCCTATTCAATTGCCCGATTTGTGCTTGATGACGACGCAAAGGATAACGGCTACGTATGTCGCACCTTCGTTCGAAGCCAATACTCTCCGCCCCCTGAGGAAATGGGCAGGGCCCAGCGGGAAAATGACGCCGCATGTCACTGGTTCAAGAGCGTGGCGGCCTTATTACCGAAAGACAGCAGGAACCTTGGGTTGCTGTCGGACCAACTTCTGCCTGCTCAGCCGCAGGTCGACAGACGAGACCTCAAAGAGACCTTTGACGAGTTCAGGAAGACCGTAGGCGAATACAACGAGGCTGTTAGGATGCGTTCCGACAATGAGAATGCTGCTGCGCGGTCCGACCTCGAAAATACCCTCATCATCATCTTCCCTTTGCTCTTAGCCATTGCTCTTGCGCTGCGGATCACAAAAGTCACTGGGGAGATCAAGCTCGGGTGAAATCTGGGCTAGATTTGGCATCTGTGGCTTCTCCATGGGTTGAACCCAACTAGATTCCAGCAAGTTGGCCGGTGCTCGGCGATGTCATAATCGGGTACAGACGGCAAAATCGGACATTGCGGCGCTATTCGGCGGCTATCTGTGGCAGGGGTGGGCTGATGCGATCCCGGACCTCGAATGGGAGGCCCGTCCGGCTCACCCGCGCCGGGTCAACAGTCACGGAGGTCGGCTATTAGCTGGGGCTCCTCGATCACTTGAAGAATTGTCTTCTTTACCGCTTCGCTGATTAGGGCGTTGGCGTTTTCCGCTTTCCCCAGCACGGCAAGCTCCCCAGTGAAATTGGGCGTGCCGCCATGCGCGATGGCGCTGCGATACGCATACATTTTCGGCCAAATCTTATCGTGCGATGGCGCTGCAAAGGCAGAGTAATCCAGCGGAGGCTTCCACCTCTTGTTCAGCAGAGCTAACTTTTGCTTGATTTGTCGGGTGATCGAATCGTACCGATCGTCAGGCTTTGGCGCGTGGGTCAAAATCGACTCAAGAAGTGAAAAGTAGCCTAATACTTGGAGCGGTGAGAAGCGGGGAAGGTCCTTCAATCCAAAGAGAAGCTTAAAGACTTTGTCAAGGTCCAGAATGCCATTGTCGTAAGCCATTAGCCTCGAATAGATTTTGCGGACTTGTTCCGCGTCGGGCTCAGTGAATCTTTTGGAGGGCCCGTATGCGTAGCTCAGTGCCGACAGCGATTGAAATAGGCGGGGCGGGCTATAAAGACAGACAGGGAGTACCGTGCTTTTGAGAGTCGCGACCGAAAGGATGAAGCCAATCTCGAGATCGCAGGAGGCAACGCTTAATGTACTTTCGAGAAGCTCGACCTCTCGGCTTTCGTCGCCTAACTCGATGACGAAATAGCGCCATCGCTTTGCCGGGAGATTCAAGAATTTTCCTGAGCCTGATTTCGGTTTGCGCGTTTCCCAAAGTCCCCCGTCAGCGTAGTTCCGAAATGAGGATTCGAGCACCTCTTTTATGAATTTGATTTCCGCCTCATTGGCGCGTCGCATAATGCGCCCGGGAATGATCTCCACCGCATCGCGGCCCACCAATTCTGAGATATTTAGGACAAAGGCAAATGGTGACGGCGTCCTAGTTCCGGGCGCATAGGCCGTCACCGTTCCCGGAAACGGCTTCATCTCTAGGATTGTTTCGAACTTGAGCACATTGGCAGAAGTTTAGCCCAACGGATCGATCAAGTCCACGAACGGTATTGAGGTCTGGGCATCGCAGACTCCCACCATGTCGCTCAGTGTGAACTCAATCTGGGTTTACGCCACATGGCAATTGGGGGCGAAACAGATTTTGGTACCGATATGTCGGCAAGTGTCATGCGATCTTCAGGACCGAGTAGGGGCTGAAGAATGAGGAATACTGCGGCGTTTTTGGGGACCAATCCATCTAGGGTATCCTCAAAGCGTGCATTGAGCCGATTTCGTCAACTGAGTTTCCCACCGGCGTTGCCGATCCACGCGGGATGAAACCGACAGCCTCGGCGCGCGTCTTCTGTGGCTCACTGGTTTCAGGATCGCAAGGTCTCCGTCCGACACCGAGAGAAAAACTCCATCCCATATTCACAGGGTCCGTCTCCCTCTGTTAGGCTGGATTTCCCCGCTGTTGCGCTTATCTGCGCGCACCGTTCTCATTCATCGTTTATTCATGGGGTCCCCTTCAATCGGTAGGAAGAAGGAAACCAAATGAAGAATGCAAACGCCCTCGAATGGTGTGCGATTGGGGTGTCAGCAATCTTGACACCGCTTGCGGTGTGTCAAAGCGCTCCGCAGGAATCTGAGAACGTGCGACAGATGGGCGCCCTCCATCTGTCGCAGCCGGTTGACCGCGAACTGGCGCCCGGACAAACCGATATTTTCAAGGTGGCGTTGTCCGCGGGCCAGTTCATCCACGTTGTGGTCGAGGAAAAGGGCGTCGCTTTGATTGTTGTTCTGGCAGATCCTAAAGGTCAGCCGCTGGTTACAGGGAATAATCCTACAAATCGGGTATACGGCCCTTTGCCCGTGTCCGCGGTCGCCGAGAGCGGAGGCGACTACGAGATTCGGGTGGAGAAATCTTCTCAGAATTCAGAAACCAGTCCCTACGGCATCGAACTGAGAGAACTTCACAGTCCCACCGGGCAGGATCGCACCCGCCTTCAGGCGGAGGCCGAATTCTACGCTGCGGTCCTCAAGGAACGTTCTCAAGAACGGCAAGACAAGCTTCGAGCGATCAGCGGTTATCAGAAAGCGGCTGTACTCTGGCACTCCCTGCATGATGATCGCGCTGAGGCACTCTGTCTGCACAGAGTAGGGGCGATCGACAGGGGTCTGGGGGAATTCCGGACAGCGCTCAACGAAATGAATGATGCTCTGCCGCTCTGGCGTACTGCAGAAGATCAAGCCGGCGAGGCGATGACACTGACCGCCATGTGCGTCATTAATTCAGATCTTGGAGAGAGGCAGAGAGCGCTGGATTACTGCATCAAGGCAGTAGCGCGCCAGCGCTCGCTCGGGGATCGCGTGGGCGAGGCGTTGACCCTCCAAATGCTTGGCATTCTTTATTGGAAACTTGGGGAGAATCAGAGGGCGCTGGGCCCCTTTAGCCAATCCCTCGCGCTGCGGCGCGCGTTGGGCGATGTCGCAAACGAAGGGAATGTGTTACAAGGTCTCGGCCTCGCCTATAGGGATCTGGGGGAGAATCAGAAGGCACTGGACACTTTCAATCAGGGTCTCACGTTGTGCCGGTCTTCAGGGAACCGCATTGGCGAGGCGGGGGCGCTGAACAACATAGGCTTTCTCTACAGAGAACTTGGGGACGAACAGAAGGCACTGGACTACTTCAATCAGGGGCTCCCGTTGTACCGTGCGATGGGGGACCGCCATGGCGAGGCGATGTCGCTGTACAACATCGGCTTTACGTACTCAAATCTTGGGCAGAACCAAAAGGCGCTGGACTACGAGAATCAGGCATTGCCAATATTTCGTGCCATCGAAGACCGCCCGAGCGAAGCTATGGCGCTGAGCTTCATTGGCTTCATCCATTATCGCCTTAAAGAGATGCAGACGGCGATGGACTTTTACAACCAGGCGCTGCCGCTAATGCACACGGCGGGCGCACGCAGTGAAGAGGCATGGACACTGGATGATCTCGGTGAGGCATGGGCAGACCTCGGCGACAAACCGAAGGCGCTCCGGAGCTACCTCCAAGCGCTGCAGATAGGCCGCGAGACCTCCAATCCTGAGCTGCAAGGGAGTGTCCTCAGCGATTTGATGACTTACTGGCAAACAGATCAAAATCCGGGCCTCTCGATCTTCTTCGGCAAGCAGGCAGTGAATCAATACCAGGACATTCGTCGCGGCAACCAAGGGCTTGAGCAGGAGTCGCAGCGCACATACGTAACCTCCGTTGCGAAAGATTATCGCCGATTGGCGGACCTGCTCATCGCGCAAGGGAGATTATCCGAGGCCGAGCAGGTATTGAGCCTGCTTAAGGAACAGGAGTACTTCGACTATGTTCGGCGCGATGCTGATGGGGCGGACGCGGTGAAAGGGAGTGCGAACCTGAATTCAGAAGAAGCCACTGCGGAAAAACGTTACCGCGAAATTTCCGACAAGCTGATGGCGATCGGGATTGAGCGGGGTGACTTACTCGCCAAACAATCGCTGACGGAGGAAGAAAAGCATCGACTTGATCAGTTGGAGAAAGATATCTCGGTGGGAAACGTTCAGCTGGAAAAGTTCATCGGCGACCTGGCGCAGCAGTTCAGGGCAAAGCCCGAAATGGCCTTGCGTGTGGAGGAGCTGCTCGAGACCCAAGGCATTATGGAGGACCTCCGTGAACTGCCGCCGGGGACGGTAGCGATCTTCACGGTAGTGGGAGAAGACAAGTTCCGAGCGATTTTGCGCACCCCCGACGTTCAGAAGGCCTACGAGTATCCAATTACGGAAGCGGACCTGAACCGAAAGGTGGCAGAGTTCCGCCAAGTGCTACAGGACCCCAAGCTCGATCCGCGCCCCCTCGCTGCAGAGTTATATCAGATCCTGGTCGGCCCGATGGCCGAGGACTTGCGCCAAGCCCATGCACAGACCTTGATGTGGTCGCTCGATGGTACTCTTCGCTATCTGCCGATTTCCGCGCTGTTCGACGGTCAGCAGTACTTGATTGAGCGCTTTCGAGTGTCGGTGATGACATTAGCCAGCACGGCGCGACTGAAGGACGTACCGGATGTGAAGCGAATGGGAGTAGGCTTTGGCGTAACGAAAGAGTCTGAGGACGCGCCGGCGTTGCCATGGGTTTCTGATGAGTTAGCGGGCATCATTGCCATAAAGCCTGGCGATGCGGGCGCTCTGCCGGGCGAAGTCGAGCTGGATGGCGCGTTCACACAGCAGTCGATGCGCCAGGAGCTGTTGAAGCGCTTTGCCGTGGTGCATATTGCGAGCCACTTTCGGTTTCAACCGGGAAACGAAACGCAGTCGTACCTCCTGCTCGGCGACGGACAGCATCTCAGCTTGGCGGAGTTGCGTACTTCGGCAAACTTGTTTGGTGGAGTGCAGCTTCTGACTTTGTCGGCCTGTAACACCGGGATGGGAGACGGGACGGAAGTTGAGGGCTTCGGAACGCTGGCGCAGAGACAGGGGGCCAAGGCGGTTGTGGCGAGCCTGTGGCCAGTAGCCGACCTGAGTACGAGTTTGCTGATGCAGAGTTTCTATCGTAAATGGCAGTCGTCGCCGAACATTACGAAGCTGGAAGCGTTGCGCCAGGCGCAACTAGAACTCCTGCACGGCGGCGGAAGCGGCAACTTGTTAGAATCCAATCGCGGTGTGGATGTTATCGATAACTCGAATACAGATCGCTCACACGCTTTACCGTTTCCCATCGACACCAAGTTGCCGTATGCGCATCCTTATTACTGGGCGCCCTTTTTCCTGATGGGTAACTGGCTGTGATTCGAATTCAGGCAAGACCTGGGGGTCTAAATATCAACACCTCGGCTAAGATGGTGAGAATATCGCGGTCCCGAATGTATTTTCGGTGCGCTGAAAAGTTATGCGG
>Ga0181530_10002671_pt1 | contig 20853 bp, 22 predicted proteins | sample PEATcosm2014_Bin_42_FD_119769 | JGI IMG/M metagenome (GOLD analysis project Ga0181530, IMG submission 119769) | Peatland microbial communities from MTU Mesocosm Facility, Houghton, MI, USA - PEATcosm2014_Bin10_60_metaG | ecosystem: Environmental > Terrestrial > Soil > Wetlands > Peat | place... | reverse complement strand
GTCAAGGAGGAGAGAAATCGCTTCAGGTATGAAGTTGGGGAAGGCGGAGCGGGGGCGATGGTTGATGTCCTCTGCCAGCCCGATGGTCCACCGGGAATTGTGAGCGTGGGAACTGTGCACCATGTGGCATGGCGTACGCCAAACGACGAACAGCAGAAAGAATGGAGGAAAGAGCTGGTCAAAGCTCGATTGAACGTTACCCCGGTAATAGACCGGAAATATTTCCATTCGATATACTTCCGGGAGCCCGGCGGAGTTCTGTTCGAGATAGCAACGGATCCCCCCGGCTTCACTGTGGACGAAAGATTGGAAGAGCTAGGCACTAGACTGGTACTCCCGTCGTGGCTTGAACCTTACAGAACACAACTTCACGACGTTCTTCCCCCGGTCAAATTGCCAAGCACACCGACATGAGGTGCGCCATAAGGGTCAGGCGGAGATGATACGATCGGTACTTGAGTTGGGCTTTGTTCATCGCTTCGAACCCGGAAACCGCAGCGATCTCACACTACTTATCCTCCACGGCACAGGGAGCAACGAAGAGAGCCTCATCCCCCTGGGCAAAGCCCTCGCTCCCGGAGCTGCGGTGCTCAGCCCACGAGGGAAGGTGCTGGAAAACGGCATGCCCCGATTCTTTCGGCGGTTGAGCGAGGGCGTATTCGACATTGAAGATCTCAAATTCCGCTCCAAAGAACTCGCAGATTTCGTGAAGAATGCATCTGTCAAGTACGGGTTCGACATAGATTCCGTAGTAGTGGTTGGATACTCGAACGGCGCGAATATCGCCGCGAGCATGCTGCTACTAGGGTCTCTTCTTCCCACTGCGGCGATATTGTTCCGTCCCATGGTACCCCTCATACCGGACGAGTTGCCCAACTTGCACAAAATGTTAGTTTTCATCTCGGCAGGAATATCCGACCAGATTGTCTCAAGAGAGGACGTTGAAAAGCTCGCCAGACTGCTTAGAGACGCCCGAGCGGAGGTGACACTCAATTGGGAGAACACCACGCATGCCTTGACCGAACAAGAAGTGAAAAAGGCTACGAGCTGGCTGCTTCAGAACTTCAGGAGTTGATACACGATGGTAAACGGTTTTGGCGTCAAAGCTGATACAATTCTATGGGTTGGCGGGCCCGCCGGGATTTGAACCCGGGACCCTTCCCCAAGTTGGCTTCTTAGCCAAACTTTTCGGGTGGCTTCCCATGGGTTCCAACCGCCCAGAGGTAAAAGCCTCACCAACGCCCACACGGCGTCACCGATGCTCTACCTGACTGAGCTACGGGCCCTAACCCTGAGACTCCCGGACGTTATGAAAAGCATTTTGCACACTCAATTTCCTCGTACAATATTTGTAGGTCCACTCCCCTGTCCCGCTTTTACCCGCGTTGAGGTCGTCTGAATGTTGTTTTGCTGTGCTAGTGAGGAAATCCGCGAGGCAGCGCTTCAACCCAGACGAGAGGATTCCTCCTTTATGGAATCGTTTAGAGGAATGACGAACGAGTGCATTTGAATAGAACTGGCCGAAGGCAAGGCATCGCTTAGATTTTGAATCCAAATGCTGATGCGAAGGATTCGACCTTTCTGAAATTGTTGAGAAACTCGATGCCTTTCTGCGTTAAGCCGTAGACCTTATCGTCAGTACCACTCTCTTGTATTACTCCTAACGCCTCTAATTCGTCGAGGTATTTGACGAGTCGATCGTGGGAAAGGTTAGCTTCGTAGAGAATCCTAGTAGGCTTCGCTTGGTTGCTCTCACGTTGAATTACGTACATCATGTCCACATAGCTACGAACGTGATTCAACATGTATCGCTTCCTCTGTTACCGCTTCTATCCGTACGCCACTAGACCTGCGCTGGCGAATATTGCTGCAATTGCAACGTAACTGGGTAGAGACGAGTTGTACTGGCATCCGTCAAGACCGGTTTGCTGTTGACTCCGACTGCCACGATTGCTATGGATAGAACAATGCCCAGTGTAGCATAGTTACGCGGTTTCATGAATGTTTGAACCAATTTTTCTCACGAACTGACTACAACGTGTAGTTGCCTATAACGCGATTGGGCAAATCATTCACATCAAAGTCTCACAAACTACGCGTATTACAATCACGCTACGCGTAGTACATGATGTTTTGAGATAGTCGATCGAGCAGATCATTTGGAATATGTTGTGTTGGTGCGTGCGAAGCTAGAACGGAGTATGCTGCGAGGCCGTGGTGGAAAGTCGTAATGCCGAATTTGTCATATAAGTAGCTAATCGGCCTCGCGTTTAGAGCTATCCTTTCCACAGCACTAGCAAAAAGAGATCTGACCCCCCCAGGGGGGGGTACGCGTTGGGGATCGGTTGTTATGCGGTGACTTCGACTTTGCCGGCTTCTTCCAACTTTACGTGTACTTTGCTACGTTCTCGGTCACGGCTGATGAGCAGTTCGAGGTTGTCGTCCACTTTCTTTCCTTGTAGTAAGTGTTGTAGGTCTTCCCAGCTCTTGAGCGCCTTGCCATCTGCTTCGAGGATTACGTCTCCTGCGGACACTCCGGCCCTTCGCGCTGGGCTCCCTCGCCCCACCCTCACCACCAATACCCCTTCCTCGTAAGGTAGCCCGTATGATTGGGCGATCTCTCGGGTTAGAGTCAATCCGGCTATGCCGATGTAGGGTCGGATCACGCGTCCGTGTTCGATGATCTCCTTCGCTATCCTCCTCGCAGCGTTGATTGGTATGGCGAAACCAATGCCTTGGGCGAATGGAATGTTCGCTGTGTTAACTCCAACTACCATGCCTGAGCTGTCTACGAGCGGGCCGCCGCTGTTGCCGGGGTTGATGGATGCGTCTGTTTGGATCAGGTCTTCGTACATGTGCCCTTCAACGTGAATGTGGCGCTTTAGTGCACTAATCACTCCAACCGTAGCAGCCGGCCCCGGTAACATGAATCCGTAGGGGTTTCCGATTGCGATTGAGATCTGTCCGACCTTCAGCTTGTCAGAGTCGCCAAGCTTAACAGCAGGCAGGTTTTCCCCGTCAACTCGCACCACCGCCACATCAGACATCGCATCCGACCCCAACACTTCCCCCTGAAACTTCTTCCCATCCGGGGTGAGCACTTCAACCCTTTCCGCATCCTCAACGATATGGTGGTTGGTTAGGATGCCGCCATTTGAATCAAAGGTTATTCCCGACCCCATACCTCGAACTGGAATGGCGTCAAACATGTTTTCTTGTATTACTCGCAGCGTTGCGACTGAGACAACGGCGGGGCTTACTTTCTCGATGGCAGCAACTACGTCCGTTTCATTACCTGGAATCAAATCTAACGCGACCTCTCAACATAAGAAATAGGGCGCTATTTATTGACTGACCAATGAAATGTACGAAGGGAGATAATTTTGCCAGAAGTCGTATGCTGGAAATGCGCGGGGTGCAGTTACGAATTTCTTTCAAACGCTAAGACACCAACCTGTCCGCGTTGTAAGAGTGATAAACTGGAGAAGAAGGATTTCAAAAAGCTCGCTGGGTTCGGTGAGTGATCTATACGCGGGTTGGCGCCCCTCGCCAGGAGAGTATTGTGCTGCTCCTTTGGGCGGGATTCGAACCCGCGTCGACGACGTGACAGGCCGTCATCCTAGACCACTGAACGACCAGGGCGTTGTCAACCCACACCTCCTGAAGCCAGTTTAAAGCCTTGCTGACCAGCAAAGACAACTCTCAACAAACTGAATCTTGCTAGGTGGATTGTGAATACGAAAGCCCTCCGAGATGCAGCCCATTTTTTGTTGAGTGAGGTCGCAAATTATGGTTGATCTCGACGTGGCCTATGTTCCCACTCCCAAGGATATAGTTCGGCAGATGCTTCAACTAGCATCGTTGCGGCGTGGGGAAAGCCTATTCGACTTAGGCGCCGGAGATGGACGAATAATTATCGAAGCGGTGAGGCGTTTTGGGGCTAGGGCGGTAGGCGTTGAGATCGATCCAGAACGCATTAGTCGAATTAGAGAACGATTAAACGCCACGAAAACGCAGGCAGAGCTAATTGAGGCCAACCTCTTTCACGTCGACCTGTCATCCGCCGACGTAATCGCCATCTACCTCTCAGACTCAGCAAACGCGAAGCTCGCACCAAAGTTGAGATCCGAACTGAAAGTGGGAGCACGGGTCGTCTCCTTAGACTATGCGCTCCCCGGCTGGGTACCCGAACGGGAGTTAGAAGTTAATACGAGCGGAATTACACGCAAATTATACTTGTACAGGATAACCTAACAGTCTGAACGCCAGCCATTATCAAGGACTAGCCAGCTGGGCAGCCGCATTTTGCGGCATCCAGTTCGGCGCTCGCATGCATTCTTTCCCTCACTCTTTTCATAAGCACAGCCGACACCTTAGGCCCTACCAAATCCGAGACAATACTCGCTAAGGCATCGCAGTGCTCGCACAATTGGGTTTCAGCGTAAGCAACCGACCTGCAAAGTACCTATATAAGTTTCCGATTTTAGGCCTCATTTTTGAAAATAAATAAAGTTACAAAGTTACACCGCGCACCAGTAGGGGTGGGTGGGAGGTGAGTTGATGTCCAAGTTCAAGTTGCTGCTCGCCGCGGCTCTAGTCTTAGTCCTAGTCACCGTAGTCTTGATGACACACAATGTCAGCGCGGGAGATCCTAACGGCGGCGGTCACGACATTCTAGCAGCGCTCTTCTAAAGCGCTGCTACGAACCGTCTACAAGTTTCCCAGGTTTTTTCTGAGAAAAATAACCTATTATATCTTAGCCGCCAAGGGCTCTTTCTAGGAAAGGATGTAGGCAATGCTGAAGACCGAGAAAGTGCGGTTGGCCGATTGGCACAAAGGAATTAGAGAGGTAATCAAACAGCTCGACCGAACCAACATAAAGATACTAACGGCCATGTGCAAATCTGGCCCACGTAATTTACTGGAAGTCTCTAGAAGAACAGGCATACCCTTCACTTCAGTCTACCACCGAGTGGCTAAGCTTGAGTCGAAGTCAAAGCGCCTTGTTTCCCTTATTCCGCAGGTTTCAAAACTTGGTTTAGTGAGAGTCATTGTCTTAGTTACCGCAAATCTTGGCTCCGAAGACAGAGTGACGATGGCGCTTAAGGTTCCGAATTTTTGGCGGTCGGTGAACCGTTGCGAAGGCACTTTCACACACTTTTCGGTCCACCTAGTTCCATTCAAATTTCTGAAACAGTTCAGGGCCTACATGAAACGACTAATGGAATTGGGCCTTATCACTCATTCTAGCATCATGCTCGCCGGCGAGTATATTCCAAACTTCCCCAACTTCGACTATTACAATCCGACGACGAACGAATGGGCGTTTCAGTGGGGACGCTGGTTAGCCTTACTCAAGAGAAAACCGTCCCAGACAATCGCAGACCCGGCCGGCTACCCAATACTGGCAGACAAGAAGGACATGCTGATTGTGAAGGAGCTCGAGAAGAACGCTCGCAAGAGTTTCGCCGACCTCGCGCCTTTACTGGGCATTTCATTGCAAGGGGTAAAGTACCACTACGACAAGAAACTCGTCCCTACAGAGATAGTGAAACACTTCGGCTTCGATGTCTGGCCGTACCCTGAAGAAGTCTCAGCCTACCACGATATACTACTCAAATTCACAAACTCTCAAGACATGAATAGGTTCTACTCATCCAGGAATGAATTTTTCTTCGTTCATGGTCTCTCAAAGATTCTTCGCAAGAACTCACTGCTTGTCAGAACATACATTCTCCAGACTCAGGTTCCTTCCTTGTTCGCCTTTCTGTCTCAAATGGCCCAAGAAGGAATATTGGAGTCGTACTCGGCGGTTAGGCAGGACTTCATTGAGCGAGAAGTTCAGACAATCTCCTATGAGCTTTTCGACGAAGATCAAGGCTGGACCTTCGATCTGAAACAAAACCTATCAGAATTGTCAAAGCTGGCTCGAGTAGCAACCGTACGCAAACGGGTGTGATGCTGGTCCCGCGGGCCGGATTTGAACCAGCGACAGTCCGGTGTCCGTTGTTAGCCTAGTAAGCTGACATGGATGCGCCTTGGGCGCACACCTACAGCGTCTCCGTCACTCCTATGAAGAGGGACTCGGAAGCTCTACCAGGCTGAGCTACCGCGGGACCGAATCAAAACCTCAGGCCCGTATCCTATAAGCATTCACTGATATTTCGCGCGTTCCCCAGAAGTTTCTTTCCTAACTAAGCGGGTTGGTTAAATTCATGAAGCATTTTCTCTCAGCCAAAGTTGGTTCCGATGCCATTCAAGCGCACCTACCGCGTGCATTGGGTTGACACCGACGTCGCCGGTGTAATGCACTACACCAATTACCTCCGATACTTCGAAGCGTGCGAAGAAGAATTCTATAGATCAATCTCCCTACCATTCAACGATATTCGCGAAAAATATGGAATCACATTCCCACGAGTCGAGGTTCACTCTAAGTATAAGGCGGCTTGCCGCTTCGACGATTTCTTCGATGTCATTATGCGGGTTAGAGAGGTTGGTGAGAAGACGATGACGTATGACTTTCAGGCAATCCGACAACAGGATGGTAAACTGGCAGCGGAAGGTTACATCAAGTGTATCGCAGTAAACTCAGAATGGAAGGCGGTACAACTGCCCGCTGACCTAGCCAAGACTGTTCGTGAAAAAGGAAACTAAGACGGGCCCATTGCAGATGTGAGTGCGCGGGATGAGTTTCGCAGATGTCCCAAAGGGTACCAGAAACGTAGTCATCGGCGCGGGACCGTTAGCGGCTGGACTTGGGTTCTACCAAGTGGCCATAGCGGTCTTCCTTCCTTTAGAAGGCATCTCGGTAACGAATCTCGGAGTTCTCTTCACCACACTCGGCTTAACCACCGTTGCGCTCAGCATTCCCTTCGCTATCCTCTCAGATCGCTATGGACGAAAAGAGATAATGCTGATGGGGTCTTTTCTCGGTGCAATTTTGGTCGTGGTCCCGGCTCTCACTTCGAACTTCTTCCTTCTGGAGATCTCCGTTGTACTCGGAGGTGCAGGTGAAGCCATGTTTCTCGGGACATGGAACGCCTACCTCGCAGACACGACTCACGTCAGTGTTCGGCCAGAGACATTCAGCCTATCCTTCATGACTTTCACGATCGCGTCAGGAGTAGGCGCGTTTCTCCCCGCATTTTTCCCGCTTTTCGGAACCGACCTGCTCACAGCGCACAAAATCACTTTCATAGCGCTCGGCCTTTTCGCGTTGATAACAACATTCACGGTGAACCGATGGGCGGTAAAGGTTAAGCCTAGATCGCCCGAAGGAATAATGCCCAGAAAATCTTTTGGAGTCATCATGAAATTCTCCACTGCGAACCTGCTCATTGGCCTGGGTGCGGGGCTAATCATACCACTCATACCAACATGGTTCTACCTTCGTTTCAACCAGACCGATGTTTTCTCGGGCCCGCTAATCGCGGCATCGAGCATCATAATGGGGTTAACGGCAGTGGGCGCGCCTCGCATCGCGAGGCGTATCGGTTTGGTTAAGGGAATCGTGATGACTCAAGCGATGTCAACGATATTTCTGCTCGCCGTTCCTTTCTGCCCTACGGCGATCATTGCCGGAGTGTTCTACGTAATACGCGCCGTTCTCATGAATATGGCAAGCCCGCTCTCGGACACGTTCCTCATGAACATGGTCGCTGAAGACGAACGCGCCATCGCATCTTCCTTCAATAGTGTGCTATGGAACCTGCCAAATGCCGCGAGCACAGTTGTGGGCGGTTCATTACTAAACAACGGCAACCTGAGCCTTCCATTCTACCTTTGTGGAGGCCTATACATTACATCAATCGTCCTCTTCTACACCATTTTCAGAAGAACCGAACAAACCAAACAGAAGGGCCAAGCATCAACTAGCTCTTCGACCGACCACACTTGACACAAAACACGCGTTCTTCTTCATTCAGTGCGCTGCAGAACTTGCATTTCCAACCAGACTTAGCCGCAGGACTTGGTTTGGCTTTCTTCTTCCCTCCCCCAAGTCCCAGAAATGAGAGCACTACACCGAGGAGTAATGACTCAAAGCTGGCATATTGAAGCAGAGGACTGAGTACCGTTACAGTCTGGGTCGAACTTAGGCTGAAGATTACAGTGCGCGGGCTGTTATCCTGATTATCGAACACAAAGTAGTAAGTACCTGCGACGCTCGGCGACAGGGTGAAGTTATATGAAATCGCTATAGGCTCAACAAGAACTAGTGCGCTCGGACGTCCCATACGCCATAACGAAAAGTTTCCTGCATCCATCACATAGAACGCTACCGCAAGTCCCTCAGCAACCTGCAGCGAACCGATTAGGTGGCTTCCGCCAGGCAAGTCCTCGGAGACGAAGCTATAATTCAACGCTGGGACACTGTAAAGCGTAGGAGACAGGATAACGATCTCCTGAGTGTACTGCGACGATAGCCCGGTGATGTCTGCTAGTGGTGTCAGTACCTGTGCGCCTTGCTCGAAAAGTACGATTGCAATCAGGATCAGAAACGCGCCGACGGTCAGTGTCTTTCTTCGCATGCCAACCATCATCTAGCAAAGGTAGTTGGTGGATAAACCTTCAGCACGATATGTCACGCATACGGGCGTCGCATAAACGATTGACTGAAGGACAAAGAGGCTTTGGAAATCGGCGAGATAAGACGGATTCTTCCGATTCGAGTCCATGTGCTCAGCCGTGTTGGAGTAATTCACGGGGTTTGGGATGGCATGTCTGCGAGGAATCGTTTGTTTAACGCGTAGTATGCTGTGATCATGAAGATTCCGACGAAGGTGAGCAGCACGCCGACGACTGCGAACATGGTGGTCCATGGAATTTGAACGTAGGCGTTCATGAAGGTCGACGGGCTGAGTCCTGAGTTCCCCAGTAGAACCATGTATGGGTACTTGCCCGCATCATTCATGAATTCCCCGATCATCGCCACGATGATTGCTACTGGGCCGAGAACAAGCGCATACCTCGGCACGCCCCCGTCTCCTCGTTTAATTTTCCTCCAGACCTTGACGGATGTGAAGACTAGGAATGCGATCAAGGATAGCTTCAACGCGAAGAGCGGAAGTAGATCAAATGTTGACCCTGACTGGCCTAGTATATTGGAGTATAGCAATGGGGCTCGGCTGCTTAGGTTGAGTAGGTAGGATGGCCCCAAAACTCCCTGCACCGCAAGGAACAGTACGCCGTGCCAGAGTCCTATCCAAGCGAACTTCGCGTTCACGTTACCCTTAAGCGTGAAGAAGGATGCAACAATGAAGCCGCCTATCGAAAGGGCGCCGACCACCGTATGCAATAACAGCCAAGGGTAAAGTGGGTTGAAGAACACGGCTAATCGTGCGGCATCTTTCATTCCTTGCATAGCCATCGCCAATGCATATGGATAATTTAGCTCAGCGAAAATGTACCTGAAACCGAACGGCACGCCAAACCCCGAAATAGCCATCACTAAGCCGACTAGAGTGTGCAGCCCTGGCCGAATTTTTCCCCAAGTATACCAGAATAGTGCGATTGTTGGAATCCGGATGAGTATGGATGAGAGGGCGATGAGGATGGGCAGGAAGATTATGTCTGTAGCTGTGGCCATGAGGGTGGGAAAGAAACCAGCGAGTACCACCGTTATGATCGTGCCCCAGACCCCGCTGAAGAGCTCGTGGATTATGAGAATCTTGAAGACTTTTCTCGACATGACTTCGAGGTCTGGTTTGTGCTGGGACCAGGCGAGGAATCTTGCCATGGCGGAGATCCAGCCCGTTCCAAGGGTGATGTTGACCAGTATAATGTGAACTATGACGGCAACGCCGAGGATCGTGAAAGCGAGTATCTCGATGCTCGCCATCCTAGTCCACTCCTGCTCCTTTCTTCAAAAGTTCGACGAACTTCAATCGCCTTGTTGAGACAATGTAGATGCCGTAGATTCCTACTATGGCGACAGCCACAAAAATTACAGCAAACGCCACGAAGACATATGGGCTTAAGGAAACGGGTGTTATCACTTCTTCTGGGTAAATCAGTCCGTACACGGTCCAGGGCTTTCGCCCATCCTCACGCACGAACCAACCCAGACCACTCGCGAAAATCGAGGCCAAGACAACAAGCAGTGAAAGCAGGAACACAGACTTCTGTTGACCGAAACGATTGAGAATACGCCTCGTCAACCTTGACAGTAAACCGAGGTTAAAGTTCAAAGCAACTAGCCCGACAATAGCGATCAAGTCCAAGATTCCGAAGGCTATCTTCGCATAATAGAGTGGGTATATCACGGGGAGGCGTGACTCTGACTTGGACAAGTCTGATAGGCAAATAGACTTTAGGCTCACCGAGGAAGCGGAACCCAACGTGATGTTCGGGGCGGTAGAGGCGGCGAGGTTTCCGAGAGTCGTCGGTCCTAGAGAACCACATTGGCTTCTTAGCGAATCGAAACCGATTATTGCGTGTTGCGGATTACCGTAGGCTAGGAAATCTATGAGAGGATTTTGAGTTGTGTTCACTGCGCCTTCCATCAGGGCGAATTTCGTAGGTTGTTGAAAGGCAACAGCTTTGCCCATCATGTCGCCGAACACTGTCGGTTGAAGTATCAGTAGGACCAGAAGGATTGGGAGGAAAGCCCTCACAATCTTCACATACTTCACCTGCCCCGTCCTCCAGAACCTGTACGCGTAGCCGACTAGGGCGAAGGAAATCCCAACGATTATTCCCGCGTTCACAGCGTGTAGTGCGCTGGCGAACGCGTAAGGAGAGTATAGGGCGACATATGGGTCGTTGAGCGTCAAACCGACGGCCTTCGCAAGGTCAGGGCTTTGCAAAACTTGCGACGCGGTTCCAGTAGCAAAAAGCGTCTTCACGAGTTCTAGCTTCAGCCTGACTAGGGCGGACGGGTCAGCTGCGCTAGGGCCGTATTGCGGTAGAAACGGGTACAGCCGTGATGCTAGATTTCCAGTTCCCCAGGGGACGTTCAGCCAACTGTTGACCGTCATGATCAGGGCGCCGGATAGAATGGCCATGGCGCCATAGAACGCCATGATACCTAAACTTGCAAGGGGTCGAACCTTGCCCAGTGTAACAATGAACAGCACAAGCAGCGCGATTTCCCCAATGAACGCTACGAGCTCAAATGTTAGAGGCATCAGGCCGAAAGTTGCGATTACGAAGATTGTACCAGGCCAAGCCTGAACAAGCCCAAACTCAACTAGGGTTCCCGTTATGGCGCCAAGCGCGAAGTTGAGACCGAGGACTGCGGTAGCATTTCGTGCAGCATCGTAGTATTCCTTATCTTTTGTTCTCCACCATTGGAACAGTAATGCTCCGATCACCCATGGAAAGCCTAGGGAAATTGTTAGGAAGAAGGAGTGAATGAAAATTCCTAAAGCGCTGATTGGGAGCAACAGTGAAGTTGCAACCACAACTGTCAAGCCTCGATTACAGAAACACTTAGGAACAGGCGGGTCTGGTGGATTTTAAGAAACGGTATATAGAGAAATACTGGCCGTATGTCATCAAGGACGAATGGGTCTCTTAATTCCGTTTATTGACTTGAATGTCCACTTCCATAAAATTTCAGATGGTCAATGATTCGTTGAGGAATTTCAAAACATCCTGAGATCAGATCTTCATGGGATCACGAGAGGTTTCCGGGTTGGATAGGCTACGTACCTTCGTCCACTCATTCGGCCCAGCTTGGATTGTTATGATAGCGGACGTTGACGCCGCAAGCATACTGACGGCAGCTGCGGACGGGGCGGTCTACGGTTACTCACTCGTATGGTTCCTACTCCTCTTGACCATACCCTTATTCCTGATCCAGGAGGCGGCTGGAAGAATCGGCGTTGCCACAAGTAAGGGCCTAGGTGAGATCATTAGAGAAAATTATTCCAGAAGAACAGCATTGCTCACGAGTATTCCTATGGCGTGTACGGATATTCTGAGTTACGTTGCTGAATTTACGGGAATAGCCATAGGCTTTCAGATCCTGGGAATCACGCCAATTCTATCCCTGCCCGTGATTTACCTTGCCTCCCTCCTAATTGTGTGGAAAAGAGGGTACGCGACGATCGAAAGAGTCTTGTTAGCAATTTCTGCGGTTCTGATTGTTTCATACGCTGGGTCGCTTTTTCTCAGAGGGTTGCCTCCAGTGAGTGAGTACATGTACTTCTTCTGGAGTTGGAAACCTGATTTCCTTTACTTGATGGCGGCGACCGCGGGGGCGGTCGTCATGCCTTTCATGCTCTTCTACCAAGCCTCCGCGACCGCGGAGAAGGAGGTTAAGAGTTTATGGAGTATGCGTCTTGAGACTTTGATCGGCGCCGTGGCGAGTGAGGTCGGTATGGTGGTAATACTGTTAGCCACGATCGGTTTGAACGGGACTCTGCTTGGAACTATTTCTCCTATGAAGCTTTCGCGGGCTCTATCATTCGTCGCTGGGCCCTACGCGCCGTATATTTTTGCGTTGGGTCTGATAGCTGCCTCGTTTCTAGCTCTTGTTGTGATTTCTCTTGGTAGTGCATGGGGGGTGGCTGAAACAATAGGTTGGGGTAGGCAGAAGTTTTTCTGGATTTATTTGGTTGAATCTCTTCCAGCTCTTTTTGTTCCTATGCTCTACCCGAATTTGTTCAATTTGGCAATTGACATGATGGTATTGTTCGTGTTCGTCATGCTTGGGCCAGGCGTAGTAGTTGGGCTGATAGCAAGAAAGAAGCAGGTCATGGGAGAGATGGCCTCCACTCTCGGCTGGAGCGTTGCATATTGGCTGAGCTTAACGCTGGTCGTGGCATCTGGTTTAATCGCACTCGCAGCCGTCCTTATCTAGGAACACAGCGTCCGGCTTTTAACTCGTCACGAATTCAAGACCATCTGAGCATATACTCAAACGCGTCCTCGCCGATAGCGTCCCATGCTGGCGCACTTCTAGCAACGCTACAAACTATTCCCCAAGACAACCATGAAGGTTGATTTTGCGACTTACGATAGCGGCTACTGGAAGCTTGCCCTGTAATGCTCTGGGGCAACTTTCACCTTTTCTTGGCGGCCAAGATATTCTCTGCGTTAGATCGTCACTGCAATTGCGGCGTCGAGTTTCCTGTAATACTTCTCAAGCTCACCGTATTTCGACCGAAACCGGTCGACGACATCCGCCAGCCCGTGATTATCCAACATCGGTCGAGCTTCAGCGCGCACCTTCTTTCCCTTTACCGATAGCTCGATCTCGGGATTGGCGGTGGCGTACTTGTACCATTTCGTGTCGGTCCCATACATGGGCAACAAGTATATCGTGTCATCGTCCACGACAAACCAGACCGGCCATTTCCCTAACCTCTTGACGGTTAACTCAACCTCAGCCTTTGATTTCAGCGCCTCAAGAAACTCCACAGCCGCCATATTGCACCATCAGGCCTTCAACGACGCCGCATCAATCACAAAGCGATATGACATGGATAACAACCTTAAGATTCGTAAGACTAGGGCCTTACTAAGACTTTGATCTCTTTGCGCTCATCCATGTCTTTGTAGCCTTCGGCAATGTCGGAGAGGGGTATGGTTTTCGTAAAGACAGCTGACACATCCAACTTGCCGGATAGCACATCTGGCATCAGTTCAGGAATATAATGAGCCGCTGGTGCGCCGCTGCCTTTGACGCCGATGTCGGTGGAAAATAATTTGAAGACGGGAATATCAGGCACACCATGCGGCACTCCTACAAAACCAATATTGCCGCCAATCCGTACTGCTCCAAAAGCCGTGTTCCACGCTTCGGCTGTACCCACGCATTCCAATGCGCAATCCACGCCAAGATCGCCTGTGGCAGCCTTGATCTGTCGGACCGCCTCATCTGCTCGCGCTGCCACAATATCTGTTGCCCCGAACTGTCTACCCAATGCCGCACGGTCCTCATGCGTGCTCACGAGGAGAATACGCGATGCGCCAAGACGCTTGATCGCCGCTACCGCACACAACCCGACGGCACCGTCGCCAATAACTGCTACGGTGGAACCTTGTGTAACTTCGCCACACACAGCGGCGTGATGCCCAGTGGACAGTACATCCGACAATGGTAGGAGGGCACGCATCATATGGTCGTCAAGATTATCCTTCGGGATGGCAAATAACGTGCCGTTAGCCATAGGCACGCGCACTTTTTCTCCTTGCCCTCCGTCATAACCTCCGGTACCCCAAAACCTGACGTTGCGGCAGAATCTGGTCATGCCAACTCGACATTCGGGACAGGTGCCATCCGAAGCGAGAAATGGCGCTATCACCAAATCGCCCCCTTCAATGTTTTCTACTCTATCTCCGACCGCTTCCACAATGCCCATAAACTCATGTCCGATGCGGTACTCCCCGGTACTCCCGAGATCGAGCGGTGTAAGGCCGCGATAATACCACAAGTCGGAACCGCAAATAGAGGAGTACGTCACTTTGACAATAGCATCGTCTGGATTTTGAATGACCGGATCCGGCACTTTCCGCACCTCGATTTTGCCCGGTCCTTGGAAAATGGTAGCTTTCATAAAATTCCCTTTTGAACTCTCTCTTAGTTTCCTTCTCAGCGTTGGTTAGGCATGATACTGCTCGTCGCTGACTTTCTCCATCCAGTCCACGGTTTTGCCATTGAGTTGTTCCTGAATCGCTATGTGCGTCATAGCAGTGGTTGCGGTAGCGCCGTGCCAATGCTTCTCACCCGGCGGGAACCAGACTACGTCACTGGGGCGAATTTCCTCGATCGGTCCTCCCCATCGCTGCGCGAGGCCGCAGCCAGACGTCACGATCAGCGTCTGGCCTAGCGGATGGGTGTGCCATGCTGTCCGAGCGCCGGGTTCGAACGTGACACTGGCACCGACCACACGTGCCGGATCGGGTGCCTGAAACAGAGGGTCGATGCGTACTGTGCCGGTGAAGTACTCGGCTGGTCCTTTGCCGGAAGGCTGTGAGCCATTTCTCTTGATGTTCATATGAATCCCGTCACTTGATCTTCTCGGCTGAAGGCTGCACATATATCCATTGCTTCATCCACGATTTACAAAACTCTCCATCTTGAAACGTTTGAAGAGAATTTTCTCCTAGTTCGAGGGAATGCTGGCGAAGATGGTTCCCGCAAGATCAAACAAGGTCTGAGAGGTATGTTGGATTCAATGCGAGCATCTGTGGGAGCTGACAATCTGGGCCTTGAGATTCAGACACATAAAGAGGATAGATCAGGTTGCGGTCGGAAAGGGGAGGATCCGCACGGGGCACGAATACCCTGAAACTCTTTTCGCATAGCCTGAAGATTTGCCAAATCCAAAAGTGGAGTTGCTAGAGTGGCGGGCCCGCGGGGATTCGAACCCCGGATCCCAGGCTGTCTCTGTCGAAACTCCGAAGGCTTACACGACCTGCAGTGTCTCTGTGTCTTAATCCTAGCTCGACTACGGGCCCAGCTGTCCTTAGAAGGCTACCTTCTAAAATATACCCCTCACTGGTCGCGCCAAGTCTTCGGTTGATAGTTGGTTTATGGAAACGGTTTACCTAATATTCAGGAGACATTTTTCACAAAATAAGCCCAATGATAATGCAAGGTAGATTAATTCTAGTTCTGTAAACACTCGTTTGGTGTTTAGGGCTGTCAACAATAGTTTAGTGGAGGCAGGGAACCGACACCGAGGGTTAAGAACGGAGTAACAGGTTGGTTTTCGGGTTTGGTCGGGTTGCGGAATCGAGCCGCGTTAATGGTAACAGTGGTCGTTGCGTTGACGGTCATCTTGAATATCGGAAATGTTTATGCTCAGACGCTTACCTTAACCCCGAACCCTGTAACGCAAGGCGCTAACGCGGTGGCTTCTGGAAGCGGATACTTTGACAGCATCTCCGGTCACCTTCAGGTGTTCAGTACGAGTAGCTGTGTAGGATATCCACAACTCAATCTAGCAGCCAGTTCGAACGGAAGCGGAACCTTAAACCCCGTGACTATAGCAGGAAACATGACCACGCGCCTGTCAGTGGGAACTCACTGCGTCGCCATCGCGCTTGGCAACCCGTACGGTCTATTCAATCAGGTTGCTACGACGCTTACAGTTAATCCAGCAACGGGCTCAACAACGGTTTAGTCATTGCTTCTCGGGAAGGGTCCCGGGTTACCATTCGTTGTCCGTTTCCATTCCCGAATTCTGAGAATCTGGGACAACCTCGTGGGGGAGTTTGTCGCCGTGGCTGTTGAAGACGCCGATGTTATTGTAAGATTCGTACGGGTAGGCTGCGATCACCATTATCTTCCCATAAAAGTGGTTCAGGTCGTGAATTGAAGGCCTCAGGGCCCCGGAGGGATGCGAGTGTGAGATGCCGATGACACTTAGGTCCATTGGAAGCATGAAGCTTGAGAAACCCGAGAAACCTCGGCCATGCGTAGCTAGGGGAGGAATCAATACGTCCGTAATCAGAACCTCATCCTTACCCGCCTTACCGCGCAGCAGAAGAATCCCCTCTTTCGGGTACGCATGAATCGAATAACTTAGAATGCTATCCGCGACAGATCTTTCGAATCGAACAACACTCACCATGCAGGAAGCATTCCGAATTAGGGTTGTGACGGCGCTTCCGGTTAATCGCAACCTGCATGATAAGTCAATACATCGCAACGTGCGCCTAAGGGGATGATGATACTCTGCATTTGCAGGGTGTGGTCCACCCTTCTCTGGGGGGGTGTGGTCCACCCTGATCCCCTGCACCTGCCCGTTGAACAGCGGCGCCGCTCACCCAGTAAGAGATGTCGTTTTTGGATAACCACGCAATTGAACTGAAAAACTATGATGTCAGACACACGTTCGCTTCCGACGAGACATAAGCCGATGGTGTTGCCAGAAAGACACGGACAAGTCTTGAACAAAGGTTAGGGAAGAGGTAAACCCACATTTACGAATCAGTTCAGGAGGTATTAACTAGGAAAGACTCGTCCCAGCCTCTGGTGAAACGAATTGTCGGTATTGTCGGATGTGGAGATTGAGAGATGCCTTAACGATGGTTCGCTTGTCATCTCCCCCTTCGAAGCTTCATGCCTGAACGGTGCGGGTTATGATCTGCGATTGGGCGGGGACTTAGCCATGCCGCCCGGTGAACACAGGCTTGTTGCCACTCTGGAGAGGGTTGAGATAGGTGAGGCCCTCGTTGGGACGTTGCACCTGCGGTCAACACTTGCCCGTTCGGGCATCATAGCAAGTCTGGCCTTAGTGGATCCTGGGTTTCGCGGCCAACTAACGGTCTCACTCTTCAACGCAGGGTCAGAACAATTCAGTATGATCAAGAATGGCAGGTTTCTGCAGATGGTGTTGCATCGCCTTGGCATCAAGACGCATCGTCCCTACGCGGGGAAGTACCAAGATAGTCAAGGAATTGTAGATACCCGACAATAGTCACCCCGTTCTTTGTGTAAATTCATGTCGAAACTGTTATTACTCCTCAGCATGGGCATGTGCATATCCTAACGTGTCAAAGCAACGAGAAGGCAATGTCTTGAGAGCAGGTTCCCGCATTTCCGACCTAAAGTACAAGCTGATGACGATCGAACTCCTCAACCTAGCTAAGAATTATTACACTTACAGGGAATTGGCCCAGATCATCGGCCTCCCTGAGACGGTGCTCAGCAGGTACGTCAAAGGCCACGTTCTACCCACCATCGACAGGGCCCAGAACATCAACCGAACCCTCCAAAAGATAATGCGCCTTGAAGGCGAGATTCAGCAACGGATACGCTTTGACGAAGCCGGATACTTCGACAACACCAAGCTGATCTCCGACACCCTACTTCTAGAACGAGCAGTTCAACACGCGGTGAACGCGTTTGCCGGCATGCGAATAACGAAGATTTTAGCTGCAGCGGTCGACGGCGTTCCACTCGCCGCCCTGCTTGCGCACAGGCTAGGCGTCGGCCTAATCATTGCCAAGAAGAGCAGAGAGGTGGGAGTGCGGGAGTTCATTGAGGAAATCTACATCCCCGCCAAAACCGCGATGATGGTAAGTCTCTACGTACCAAGGGACGCGTTAAGAAAAGGAGATTGCGTTCTGATCGTGGACGACGTCATCGACAGCGGCGAAACACAAATCGCACTAACTCGAATCGTTCAGAAAGCCAAAGGAGAAGTCACGGGCATGTACGCTCTGATAAGCATGGGATCGGAGTGGAAGAGCCGAATCGAATCCGTCACCCACTGCCCCGTAGAAATCGTACTACAAGTAGGCAAGAAACCTCTCCAAGAAACCTCCAGCTCCTAGGCATCTCAGGCCTGAAGCAAAGAAGCGTCAGCCCCAAGCCTACCGTGGGCTATCACCCCTTTCTCCGTAATGAAACCCTGCACCAAATCCACAGGAGTTAGGTCGAAGGCCGGGTTGTAGACCGGCACGCCAATTGGCGTAATTCGCTTCCCCAAAATATGCGTAATCTCCCGCGCACTTCTCTCCTCGATCTTCACGTCCGACCCTTCGCTTTGTAGGTCAAAGGTGGAACTCGGCGCAGCGACGTAGAATGGGATATGGTTTGCTTGGGCGGCCAGCGCGATTAGGTAGGTTCCCACCTTGTTAGCGACGAATTTCCTCGTGATCCGGTCGGCTCCAACTATCGCCTTCTGCACCATGCCTTGCCTCATAACGTAGCCAACAGCCCCGTCCACAATCAGCGTCACGGGAATCTTGTCGCTGAGTAGCTCGTAGGTTGTCAACTTCGCTCCCTGCAAGCGCGGCCGGGTTTCGGTGGCAATCACCTTCACGCTCTTTCCTTGTCGAAAGGCAGTTCGAATCGGCGCTAGAGCCGTTCCATAACTAACCGTCGCGAGTGTACCTGTATTGCAGTGCGTGAGAATCTGATCGCCATCGTCGAGTAAACCTGCTCCATACTCACCTATCTTCCCGCTCGCTTCAACATCTTTCTCAGCCATTTCTAGCGCCTGTTTCACCACAGCCGCTGCTACCTCCCTACCACCTCCGACAGTTGTTTCAGCTCTCCGGAGAACCGTCTCGATCCCCCAGAAAAGATTCCGAGCTGTCGGGCGGCTCCTCCTCAACACCTCCGCTGCTGCTTCAAGTTCGGCGACAACTCGTTCCCTGCTTTTGGTCCGGTTTGCGTTTGCTGCGAGGGCCATTCCCATTGCGGCCGCTACACCAATAGCCGGAGCTCCACGGACAGTCATGTCTCTAATGGCCTTGGCTACCTCACGATAATTCCTCAAGTTGACATAGACGAATTTGTAGGGTAGCTTAGTTTGGTCTATCATCCTAACGTGGTCATTAACCCACTCAACCGTCCTAAGTTCCGACATCGAGTGCAATGCGGATCGCTCACAACACCGACACATACGTCTAGAATTAGCTTTCCTCACAACCCTAAGCCGTGTTGACTCGGCGCAAAAGCATTAATTGAACGGCACCCCTGCGGGTCACCAAGTGCAAACACATGGAGAACCCTGCTAACGCACACCCGATAACTCCGGTTCAAGCTGAGGAGAAACCTCAGTTCACCCCCTGGAACGCGATAGCGGACGCATGGCGGGTCTACATACCCTACAAATCCGAACTAATGGAACTCAGGGAGCGAGGGTTCGGAGACCTGAGGGCCGAGAAGCTCCTCTTCACACCGTACGAATCATTCTACCTAATCGAGAAACAAAAGATACGAGTTTTTGACAAACGCAACGAGAACGAACTTGAACTGAGAGACTTGGTTCGCAAATTCTCAGTCGGAAAACCCGAAATTTGGATCAAGTACTTGGTTTACCGAGACCTACGGGATCGCGGGTACATTGTCCGCGAATCAACTAAGGCCTTCGACTTCGACATTTACGGAAAGGGCCCCTTGCGGCGGCTAATCTCCATCGTATATGAGGGAGGAGAAGCTAGCCTGAGAAAGCTCGGAAAACTTCTCAAGTATTCAGATAAGGAGAAGAAAGAGCTCATACTTGCCGTAGTCGATCGCCGAACGGACATTGTATACTATACGCTGAGTTCCCTTAAGGTGTAGAGAGCAGACTTTTCGTAGCTATTGCGGCTGCCGAGCATTGCAGTGTGGGCAAACCACAGCGCCGGGTGGCAGCTGTGCACCGCACTGAACACAATATCTAGTCTGAGGTACAGTTCCTGGCGATATCTGAGGTGGTGGCGCAATCGTTTCTGGGGGTGGGTGATGAACTGCTCCAGCCACGGTCGCACCCATTGCTCCCGAAACCAGATCTATTCCTAGGATTATGACAACAGCTTCTTGCAAGACTGATAAAGCCGGCGTTGGACCTGAAGGGGTTGGTATTACGCCGAAGATGAATAGGATCTCCGAAACTCCAAGATAGAAAGGCGTTCCAATAATACCCGCCAGAGCCCCGGCCGCCGTCGCTTGTCCCACCTTCCCGTATAATACGTACGCAGCTATCGCTCCTCCTACGAAAGCCCCGATAGCGTCTGAAAGGGGCGGTGTCAAACTTGCTGCTTCAAGAAGAGCGGTGAGTACGCCCGTAACGATAACGCCCGCTAGAACTGCGGTCCAAAGGTCTCGGGTTTTTGCGGGCATGAGGATTCGGAGTGGGATAATCTGTCCTTCACTATAAGCGTTGCATAACCTCCGATAGATTTCGTCTTACAACGTTATAGGATGGTTCCATAGAAACGAGGTCGGACGTGAGAGGGATTGTCTTCAGACGCTTTCACTTTGCCCCGGGGAATGCGGGACACGGAACCTGAAGAGATGGCGCGGAGGTTATGGTTGTACGAGAGGATTAGGGAGGTTGTCTCCCGATACGGGTTCCGCATGGTAGAGCCCACAACGATTGAGCACTTGAATACACTTGAAGCCAAGAGCGGCACAGGAATACGTGACGAAATCTACTGGTTCAAGGACAAGGCAGGGCG
>Ga0181530_10002666_pt1 | contig 20876 bp, 14 predicted proteins | sample PEATcosm2014_Bin_42_FD_119769 | JGI IMG/M metagenome (GOLD analysis project Ga0181530, IMG submission 119769) | Peatland microbial communities from MTU Mesocosm Facility, Houghton, MI, USA - PEATcosm2014_Bin10_60_metaG | ecosystem: Environmental > Terrestrial > Soil > Wetlands > Peat | place... | reverse complement strand
CTCTTCGAGTGGAGTTTCCAGGACTTCGGCCCGGACTACGCAGCCTTCTCCGGCTCCGGCCTGGACGGCGGACTGAACGGTGCAAGCTCTGCCGAAGGCCGCACCAAATTCCCCCTGGCCGTCATCGACACCAACGACCTCGAAGCGATGGAGAAGAGAATCGTAGCTGCAGGCGGCCGCATCACGCTGCCCATCTTCGCCTTTCCCGGAGGCCGTCGCTTCCACTTCACCGACCCCTCCGGAAACGAGCTGGCCGTAATGCAGAAGGAGTAGCTCGTTCGCTGAGCGGAGAACTGCTCATCACTGAAATAAAAACGGGCGGCCAGTGTGCTTCCACTGGCCGCCCGCTTTCATTTACCAATACAAAATCGCGTTATATGTCTTTCACCCCGTCCACAAACGCCTTCAGCTTGCGGCTGCGGCTGGGGTGGCGCAGTTTGCGCAGCGCCTTGGCTTCGATCTGCCGAATCCTCTCGCGCGTCACCTGGAAGCTCTGCCCGACCTCCTCCAGCGTGTGCTCGCTTCCGTCCTCCAGCCCGAAGCGCATCTTGATCACGCGCTCTTCGCGCGGCGTCAGGGTGCGCAGCACCTGGCTGGTGTATTCCTTCAGGTTCACCGCAATCACCGCGTCCGCCGGGCTCACCGCCATGCGGTCTTCGATGAAGTCCCCAAGGTGCGAGTCCTCCTCTTCGCCGATCGGCGTCTCCAGCGAGATTGGCTCCTGCGCGATCTTCAGCACCTTGCGCACCTTGGCCACCGGAATGTCCATGCGCTTGGCAATCTCCTCCGACGACGCCTCGCGGCCCAGCTCCTGCACCAACTGCCGGCTGGTCCGGATCAGCTTGTTGATGGTCTCGATCATGTGCACCGGAATGCGGATGGTCCGTGCCTGGTCGGCGATGGCGCGTGTAATCGCCTGGCGGATCCACCACGTCGCATAGGTGGAGAACTTGTATCCGCGCCGGTACTCGAACTTGTCCACCGCCTTCATCAGTCCGATGTTGCCCTCCTGGATCAGGTCCAGAAACTGCAATCCGCGGTTCGTATATTTCTTCGCAATGGAGACCACCAGCCGCAGGTTGGCCTCGATCAGCTCGCGCTTGGCGCGCTCCGCGTCCATGTCGCCCTGGATCATCTCCCGCTGCGTGCGCTTCAGGTCCGCGATGGGCGTGCCCGCGTCCTTCTCGATGCGCTCCAGGTCGATGCGGCAGTTCTTCTGCTGGCGGCGATACTCCTTCTGCAGCACCTCGGACTTCGACGCCTCGTGCTTGGCCTCCAGCGACTTGATCTGCCGCTCCAGCGTGCGCATCGCGTCCACCGTCTTGTTGACCTTGTCCAGCAGCCGCTTCTTCTCCGAGTTGGTGTACTTGAACTCGCGAATGATGCGGTTGATGTAGACGTGCTCGCGGCCCAGCAGCCAGCGCGTCTTGCGCAGCTCGCGCGCCTTGGCCTTTGTCTCCTTGCCGCTGTGCGCGGCCACCTTCTCCGTCAGCGTCAGCGCCTTCTTCTGGTGCTTCACAATCACGTCGATGCGGCTGACCGTCGCCTTTACCCGCGCCTGCAGGATCTCTTCCGTCAGCTCCTCTTCGTCGAAGGTCACCACTTCCTTGATGTTGCGCACGCCGCGGCGCAGGTCTTCGCCCAGCCCCACGATCTCGTGGATCACAATGGGCGAACGCGAGATGGCCTTCATCACGCGGTTCTGTCCGCGCTCGATGCGCTTGGCGATCTCCACCTCGCCCTCGCGCGTCAGCAGCGGCACCGTGCCCATCTCGCGCAGGTACATGCGCACCGGGTCGTTGGTCTTCTCCAGCGTCCCCGGCGACAGGTCCAGCTCCACGTCGTCGGACTCTTCGCCCGCCTCCGGCTCGTACTTGTCGCGGTCCGCCCCCATGCGGCCATCGCCCGTGAGCACATCGATGCCCTGGGTGTTGATGGTCGTCATCAGGTCGTCCAGCTCGTCGGGAGAGGTGATGTCGCCCGGAAGCAGGTCGTTGACCTCGCCAAAGGTCAGGTAGCCCTTCTCTTTTCCGGTGTCGATGAGTTTCGCCAGTTCGTCTTCAAACTTATCGATCTTGTCGATCTTGTCGATTTCTTCAGCCACGGCGGTGCGCGCTCCTGGGGAGAAATTTTCGTGGGGCCGTCATGCGTGCAGGCGGACATTTCCCTTGGTTGTTTCGTGGTCGATGGGGAGGAGTTGCGGTAGTGACCGCGGTGGCAAGCCCGATCGCCTCATGGCAGATCAGAGCATTCATAGGCGCACGTCCCCATCTCATACTAGCCTACCACATTGTTAGATGAATCCAGCGCGAAATATGACTCACAGCCGGACCGCGTGACGGGTGAACCAGGCAGCCATCTCTTCTTCGCTGAGCGAGCCCTCGGCAAGACGCAGAAATGTCAGATATTTCTCCTCTGGAGGAGCGACAACCTTCAAGCCATTGAACCGGAGAAAGCCCTCGGAGACGATCAGCGCAGTGCGCTTATTGCCATCGACAAAGGCGTGATTGCGCGCAATCCCAAAGGCATACGAGGCAGCCAGCCGCGGCAGTGTCGCGGAATCCTCATAGGCGAAGACGTTGCGTGGCTTGGCCAGGGCAGAGTCAAGGAGGCTCTCGTCGCTGATTCCGTCCGAGCCGCCATGTTCTGCCAGTTGCCTGGAGTGCGCGACAAGAACCTCCGGCTTCTCCACCCAGATGGGCTCATCCATGGCTATTCAGCCAATTTCTTCAATACATCGCGGTTTTCCCGCATCACCTGCTCCAGAATGCCGATCTTTCGGGCAAACGCCGCGTTGTAGGGAGTGATGCGAATGCCGTCTGGAGATTCGGTCAGGTAGACTGTGTCGCCTTTTTCGACATGAAGACGATTCAGTATCTCCCTGGGCAAAACGATTCCTACAGAGCTGCCAATGGTGGTGACTTTGACGGCGGTAGCGGTGGTGGCTTTAACGGCGGTGGCCATGACTATCCTCCTGTTGTTGATTATAACATATGTTATAACCAGCGGGTGTGGATCGTTCAATTGTTGGGTTTGAAATTCCCCCGCCGCAGCCGCGCCAGCAGCACTCCGGGCCGCAACGACGGCGGATAGTGCAGCAGGCTGGCCGAGAACGCTGGAAAGGTGTCGTGCGCGATGCGCAACGACGCCGGCAGCACATAGCAGTTCATCGCCAGCTCCGAGATCAGCAGTGCAGCCGCCGCGCCGTACAACCCCTCCCAGCGCGCAAGGTAGAAGCACGCAACGCAGGTCAGGCTGGTCGCAGCCACGTAGATGGCGGCCATCCTCTGGTGCTGATTGGTGGAAGCCATCAGCGTGGAGCTGGTCGACCACAGGGCGTAGAAAACCACCACCAGTAGCAGAATGCTCAGCAGCCCCTGGCTGGGCGGCACTTTACCTCCCGTCCAGTGGTGCAGAAAGGACGGCCCAACCGCCATCACCCCAGCCACCACCACCACCCCGATCATCAGGGCCAGTTGGCAGGCGCGGCGGTGCAGCGTCCGGGTCGTGTCGATCTTGCCCGCGCCGTACGCCAGCGACATCTCCGGCCAGAAGGTGGCGTTCACCATCTGCACCATCTGCAGCGCCGCCCGCGAGACGGTGCGCGCAGTGGCGAAGATGGCCACATCGACCGGGCCAAGAGCGTAACCCACGGCCATCAGCGTCCCTTGCAGGTTCAGCGCGTTGCCGATGGGGAATCCCATAAAGGCAAACGCAAGCGGCGCGAGGCGGCGTATCTCGCTGAAGCGCGCGTGCCTCCATCCGAACTCGATCCAGGGAATGTCGCGGCGCACCAGAGCGCACAGCAACAGGGTGCCCAGGCTGTTGGCCACCGCAAACACCAGCGCGGCGGTGCGCGGTCCGTGGCCCAGAACCACCGGGACCATCATTGCAACAAAGGCCGTCAGCGAGATCATGCTCTTGATGAACGATCCGTACGGATAGCGGCCCACGCAGGTGTAGGCGGACTGCAGCAATTGCTCAAACTGGCCGAGCAGGACCGAGAGTCCGAGGTAAAAGATGATCCACCGCGTGTCCGCCAGGCTGATCGAGTGGACGTTGAGCAAGCTGTCTACTGGGACGAAGTACAGCACCGGCCCCAGCAACAGGGCGATCGTTCCGCAGATGCACGCGAACAGCCACCAGCAGCTCTGAAAGACGCGCAGGGTTCCCTGGCGGTCGCCCGCCGACTCGCGCATGGTCATATCGTTGCCGGCCACCGAGCCGAAGCCAATGTTGGACAAGGCAAGATAGGAGGGAACGGCCGTCAGGATCAACCAATTGCCATAGACCCGGATGTCCCAGAAGCGCAAGAACCGGATCTGGATCAGCAAGATGACCATACCGGCCATCTTGCTGACCCAGTTCGAGGCAAACCCAAGGGCAAGCCGGCGTTTGATTCTGCTGTCCAAGCTGCGCTCCGTCCAGGTGGCAATCTCTGAAATTGACGTATGTAAATACTTCTATCGTCGGTGAAGCTGCGCAACCAGGTTCTGCGCAACGGGACGAAGTATACGCTTGGCCTTTTGCGTCAGGCCCACCGGATCGCGGATGCGGTCGCCCGCCGCAAACGAGTGCAGGGTCCGTTGATTGCCTGTCTGCTCGGCCCAGGTTTCAAACAGCGGAGCGATCTCGGCTCGCTCCTCTGCGGGGAACTCATCGGACGCAGCCGCCAGGTAGCGCAGAAAATTGGCGCGGCTGGCCTGGCCGATCCAGGCGCGCTCCTCCGCGGACTTCATGCCGCAGCGCGTGGCGGCAAGCGGAAAAACTTCACCGAACATGCGCGCCTCGTCGCGCACCCACATGCCCACCCGCTTGCGGAACTTGTTGCCGCCGTGCCCGACGCGGTAGCCGCTGAGAATCTCGTTGGCGTAGACGAAGCTGCCGAACGGGGCCATCTGCACGAACAGCGCCCAGTCTGCCAGCGACTCCAGCGACGCCAGTATCGGCCCCGAACGGAGATACGCCTCGCGCCGGATGGCAAAGGCCGCAAAGCCGACCTTGGGCCCGTTCTTCTGGCTCAGCAACGTGGCCGGCGGCTGCTCAACTTTGGGCACGCTAAGCAAGTATTCGCTACTGACCACCGCATCGTCCGCGTCGATGTTCTCCCATCCCGCGCGCACCAGAACGGCGTCGTCGCGGCTGCCCGCCCCCGCGCACAACGCCTCGCAGAAGCGCGGGCGCGCCACGTCGTCGCTGGAGAGCAGCGTGATCCAGTCGCCGCTCTGGCTGCTCAGTGTGAAGTTGTACTGGGCGGTCAGATTCACGCCCTGCGGTGGCTTCACGGCGCGCACATGGGCCGCATACTTTGCGATGATTTCGGGCGTGTTGTCGCTGCTGTAGTGGTCCGAGATTACGATCTCATCCGGCGGGCGCGTCTGGTTCAGCAGCGACAGAATCGTCGCCTCCAGGAACTCTCCCTGGTTATACGCCGGGATGCCAACCGAGAATCGTAGCGCTCTGCCCATGAACCCTGATTGTAGCAACGGGAGCGAACGGGACCCTCGGCCAGTGCCATCTCTCATGCGCCTCGCGGCGTGTGCCGCAGCGGCGCGTCTGGCGCGGACCATCGCCTGGATCGTTGTTCTATGGCGCGCCCGTGGAGGGCGCTGCGTCCAGGTCGAACACCATGGTCCGCACGTCCCTTTGCTGGAAGACGGCCACCGGAGCTTCGCAGAAATCGCCCCTCATGCGCGGAGAGCTGGGGCCGGCCTGCGCTGGCTCGACCGCATGAAAACATCCCGCGCTATAGGGAGGGTAGGCGGTGGCGATATAGTAGCGCACCCCATACTCCCCGAGCACTTCGCGCAGCGGAAGCTGGCGTTGAATCTCACTCAGAAAATGACGGTCCATCACCAGGCCCTCGGTCTGCACCATCGGCTGCGGCAGAAGATACGCGACCATTCCGGAACGGTCGCCCATGGCATATCGCCCCGGATGGGTCGCCGCAAAATCGCGCACGTCCTGTGCGATCTCGTAAAGCTGAAACTGCGCGCCCGTACTGGCATGCGTCCTGAAGATGAGCGCCGCCATCCCCACCGATGCCACCGCGCCAACCAGCGGCCAGGCCAGCACGCGGGCCGTCGGCCGCCACACGCAGAACATCGCCAGCGCTACGCACAGTGCGGTCCGCAGCGAGTAAAAGTACCAGTCCCACAGCTTCCAGTCGCTCAGGCACGAGAGCAGCAGCAGATAAAAAACGGAAAGATCAGGGCCACCGGATACAGCGCCTTCTGCATCTCGGTAAGCCGTTTGTACATCGCAGGCAGAAGCAGGATCGCAACCACCACCGGCACGACGCTCAGAAGCTGCGAGTGCTGCTTCCCCAGCAGGCTCATGATCGCGGGCGCGGAGGGAGCATGGTTGAACTTCATCTGTTTGGCCATGCCCGAAACGGGCAGCCAGGTATCGAACCATATCCTGTTCGAGAGGAAATATAGCGCCAGCGGTGTCAGGCCCACGGCCAGTCCCGCCGCATTGCTCGCGCGCACCGATCGGCGCAGCGCCGGATGCACCAGCACGGAGAGAAGCATCAACCCGGCCAGCAGGACCGTATCCAGCCGCGATAGCGCCATCGCCGACACCAGCACTCCAAGACACGCCGACTGCCACAGTCCTTTTTGCCAGAAACTCCTGTGTTGCGCCGCCAGAAGCACCGCCAGCACCAGCGGGACCGTCAGGACCACCTCCATCCCGCCGGTAAAGATGTGGATGGAGTAGAGGGCCACATACACGGCCAGTGCATTGGCAATCAGATCGCCTGCGCCGGAAATCCTGATCAGGGCCCGCGACAGGAAGTAGGTCGCCAGCGTCGCGGCGTAAGTCGTGACGGCGAGAAATAGATGAATCAGCTTGGGATTGCCGGTAAAGAAGCTGAGAATCGTCAGCGCCATCAGCCAGAGTGGATGGTACCCATTGGTGGGAACGATTCCGTTGAAGGTCGAGCCATGTCCATGCGCCAGGTTCTGCGCAATCTTCAGATAATAGAAGAAGTCGTCCTCTTCATAGGTCATCCACTGCACAGGTCGCAGAAGCGGCTCTGCAACGGTTTTGGCCACGCCAACGATCATGCACGCCGTGACCCCGATCGGCGCCCACCGGTTCAGGACGCTGCGCCAGCCAACGTCAGCCTGCGGAGACGGGGCTGGCTCTTGCGCGGAGTCCTGTGCCTCAGATATCTGCTTCATGGGTGCAGCATACTATAGGCCTACTGTGCGCGCAGCTTGCGGTCGACCTCGAGCTTTTCCGCGATCAGTTGCGTCAGCATCTCCTGGTCCCCGCGCCGGTCCGCCTCAGCGATCTGTGAGCGCAGCTCGCGCTGCCGCCTCTCCAGCCGTCGCTCTTCCAGCGTGTGCAGCGCATCTTCCACCTGCGCCACCAGCGCGGGATCGTTCTTCGCCGGAGTGTACTCCAGCGCCTGCGCCAACAGCGCGCGTGCCTCATCGCTCGCGGCCGCGTCCAGCGGGTTCGATGGCGCCGGCGCGTTGGCCAGCGTGTCCAGCAGGTCGGCCGTAGCCAGGTCGGCAATCCACGCCGAGTTCTCCGCCAGCTTGCGCGCCGCAAGCTCCCGCGCCGGATCGCGCTCCGGCCGCACCAGCGCGCGCAGCAGGACCCGCTCCGTCTCCGTCAGCAACTCCTTCCGCTGCGCCGGAACGCTGGCCAGACGATGCACCGCGGCCTGTTTCAGCTCCTGCCGCATCAGCGCCGAGTCGATCCCCAGCCTGTTCGCCGCGTCCTCGGCAAACTGGTTTCTGCGGATCGGATGGGCCATGCGCCGGATGTGCGGCAACAAGAAATTCATCGCCTTCACCTTGGCCTCCGCCGACTGCCCGGGAAACAACTGCCGCGCGCGATCGATCAAGTAATCCGAATGCCGCTTGGCCCCGCGCAACGCCGCCCCGTACGCCGCAATCCCCTGCTCGCGCACGAACCGGTCCGGATCGAGTCCACCCTCCAGCGTCACCAGCTTCACGTCGAAGTCCTCCTCGGTCAGCAGCGCAATCGACTTCTCCGCCGCCGTCGCTCCCGCCGTGTCTGGATCGAAGTTCACAATCACGCGCTTGGTGAACCGCCCCAGCAGCCGCACCTGCGTCTCCGTAAATGCCGTGCCGCTGATCGCCAGCACATTGCGAATCCCCGCCATGTACACCGAGATGCAGTCCATCTGCCCCTCCACCAGCACGGCAAAGTCGTTCTTGCGTATCTCTCCTTTAGCTTTGTCGAGGTTGAACAGCACATTGCCCTTGGTGTACAGCACAGTCTCCGGCGAATTGAGATACTTCGCGTTCTTGTCGTCCACATCCAGCGCGCGCGCGGTGAACGCGATCACCTTGCCCGCCTCGTTGGCAATGGGAAACGTAATTCGCTTGCGGAAGCGCGCATAAAGCTCGCCGGTCGGCAGTCCGTCGTCGCTCTTCTCTTTCGAGCTGAAAAGTCCGCTGGCGCGCAGCACCTCCTCCGCAAATTGCGGCCTCAGTTGGTCGCGCATCGCGTTGAAGTCAGCCGGCGCATAGCCAATGCGGAAGGACTTGATCGTCTCCGCTCTGACGCCGCGCCCGGTCAAGTACTCCCTTGCCCGCGCCGCCTCCGGCGCCTTCAGCTGCGCCTCAAAGTACTGCGTTGCCGCCTCGTGCAGGTCGATCAGTTGCCGCCGCAGCCCCGACTCCCGAGCCTCCTCCGGCGAATTGAACTCGTGCTTCGGCAGCGGAATCCCGGCCTTCGTCGCCACCGCGCGCACCGCCTCGGGAAAGCTCAGCCCCTCCATCTTCATGACGAAGGTGTATACGTCACCCGTCTCGTGGCAGCCGAAGCAGTAGTAGAACTTCCCGGCCGCATTCACGGAGAACGACCCCGTCTTCTCCTTGTGGAAGGGGCACAGCCCGGTGTAGTTCTGCGCGCCCGTCTTGCGCAGCTTCAGGTACTCGCCCACAATGCGCACAATGTCCGCCTGCTGCTTCACGAGTTGTGCGAAGTCATCCGCCATAACCGCCGCAATCTAAGAGTGTAGTTGAAGCGGGGCCGTCGGGGCGCATCCCTCCCACCGCACCTGCCGCAGCCCTTACAATAGAACTCGATGCCGACCCCTACAGAGCTTGACCGCATCCACATCGTCCTCGTCCGCGCGCGCAACCCCAACAACATTGGCGCAGCCGCACGCGCCATGCACGACTTCGGCCTGCGCCATCTGCGCGTGGTCAACGACTACCCCGTCCCCTTCGAGGACGCCCGCTCCGCCGTCGATGCCTCCGAGGTCCTCGCCGGCGCGGTCGCCTGCGCCAGCCTCGCCGAGGCTATCGCCGATTGCACCCTGGTCGTCGGCACCACCGCCGTCGGCGAGCGCGACCTGCAACACCCCCTGCTTCCGCTCGCCGAAGCCGCGCCCCGCATCCTCGCCGAGCTGGGCCGCAGCACAGGCCCCAATAGCAACCCGGGCGTCGCCCTGCTCTTCGGCTCCGAGAAGACCGGCCTCAGCAACGACGAGCTGAGCCACTGCAACTTTCTCCTCACCATCCCCATGCAGCAGGTCGCGGGCGCGCGCCATCTTTCCCTGAACCTTGGCCAGGCGGTCGCCGTCTGTCTCTATGAATTGGTGCGCGGTCCCGTCGCAGCCGCGGTCCCTCCCGGTGAATCGGACCCCGCCGCCGAAGCTCATGCGGTCGCCGCAGACTCCCCAGTCGCCGCGGAACCAGCTTCCGCAGCCGATATCGAACGCCTCACCACTCTGCTCTATGAGACCCTCGAAAAGTCGGGATACCAGCGTCGCCACCCAGCCAGCAGCGACACCGTGCAACTCCGCCGCCTGCTCCGTCGAATGTCCCTCGACGCCAGCGACGCCGCCGTCTGGATGGGTATCTTCCGCCAGCTCCTCTTCAAGCTCCGCCGTTTCAGCTAGCGCAAAGGGCCCACCCTACTTCGCGTCGTTCTTGAAGATCCCTTCGGCGAAGAAGTTCTCCACCTTGGCCTGGTCGCGCAGCATCTCGAAGTATGCGTTCTTCAGCAGTTGCGACCGCCCATCGTGCAGCAGTTGGCGGATGTGCTGTTGCACCACGGGATCGGTGATCTCGCGCTGCCCCGCCGGCTCCCGCTCCAGCAGCTTGTAGATCGTATAGCCCACCGCTTTCTTGCTCTGTGCGTCGATCAGGGGAAAGATTTCCGTCATCGCACCCGGCTTCAGCTTCAGAATCGCCGCACCCACGGTGGGATCGGCCTTCAACTGGCTCTCCGGCACAAATCCCATGTCGCCGCCGCTCGATGCCGTGTTCGGGTCTTCGGAGAAGTTCATCGCGATCGTTCCAAAGTCCTCGCCACTGTCCAGCCGGTTCTTCAGCGCCTCGATCTTCTTCTTGGCCTCGACGTCGGTCGTCGCCTTGCTCCCCTGCAGGTTGCCGGGTTGCGCCGAAGGCACGCTGGTCACGCGGATCGCCGCCAGATGATACTGCGTCTCGATCAGGTTGAACTCGGCCTTGTGCTGGTTGTAGTAGCTGGCAATGTCCGCGTCCGACACCGTCACCTTGGAATAGATCTCCTTGTTCTCCAGCTTGTCGATCGTCAACGACCGGCGCAGGTCGTGCTTCACGTCGTCCAGCGTGCGACCGGACTCCTTCAACCGCTCGGCGAACTGCTCCTCGCTATACGGGGCCTTCATCTCGGCGACCCTTGCGTCAACCTCTTCCGTGGTCGCGGTCAGGTTCATCTTGGCCGCGCGCTGTTCCACAATCTCTTCGTCGATCAGTTCGCGGACCACGCGCAGCCGCAGTGCATCGGCCTCTTCGGGCGATGGCTGCTGGCCCTGCGCCTGGCCCAACTGGGCCTGGTACATCCGGTCCATGTCCGCGCGCACAATGGCGTGCCCATTCACCGTCGCAACCACATCGGCGCCATGCGTGCGGTTGCATCCCGCCAACACAAGAAGCGCAATCGGAAGCAGACCCACAGCCGTCCTGCGAACCGCGCGCCAACCATTCCCTGTCCCTGCCCGCTTCGCCAAACCCATTCCCGCTCTCCTACTCATATCGCTCCATCCCGATTCTAGTCCCGTCCCGATCGCGTGCTTCTCTCCGCTTAACATTCTCTATCATCCGCTTCGTTCTGTTAGCTCCCTGGCTTGGCCGCGACCGGCGCGGGCTGTCCCGCCTGCGGCGTTGGCGGCGTGGCCGTGGGAGGGGCCGGCGGCGGCGTCTGGCCCGCCGCAATCAACGCCCCGTCGATAATCCGATACAGCGCCTCGATCGGCACCAGGCCCTCCACCTTCTCCCCGTTGATGAACAGCACCGGAGTGGAGTTCAGGAGCAGCGGCTCCGACACCGCATCCGCGACCGACGCCTTCACCTTGCTGTCGTCCTGCTTCTGCACGCAGGCCGCCAGCCCCGCCGCATCCACCTTCTGCCGCGCGCCCTCGTCCAATGCCAGCTTGTCCAGCGTCTGATTGGCCTTCTCCACGGTCTTCTCGGCGCCGGCCATCTCGTCGGCGTGCGCATGAACGTAGTCGACAAAGTTCCAGTAGCCCGCCGTGCTGGCCGCGCCCAGGCAGTTCGCATCCACCGCCGCGTGCATCGACCACGGGTGGATATCGTAGAGCGGAAAGTCGCGGTACACCACGCGCACCTGGTCCTTGTAGCGGTCCAGAATCGCGGGAAAGAGCTCCGCATTCATCTGCGCGCAGTAGGGGCACTCCAGGTCGTCGTACCCCACCACCAGCACCGGCGCATTCTCCGCCCCGCCGCGCGCCGGTCGTCCCGCCGCAGACACCTTGTCCTTCGGGTCCTGGCTTATATCGTACTTGTTGAACTGCGCCAGCGTCTTGCCATCGGTGGACAACAGAAACGGCGCCGTCTTGCTCGGGTTGCCTTCCGCCGTAAAGGTCACAACGATCTGGTCGTAGCCCGCGAAATCGCTCCGGGTGGGTTCGCCAATCGAGATTGCATACGCTGGAGTGAGCGCCTGCGACCGGTTGCGGATCATCACCTCGATCCGGCGGGCCATCGCCGGCGACAGCTTCACGCCCAGCTGGATCGCCGGTGCATCCGCCGTCTGCGGGCCGGCTGGCGCGGCGGCCGGGACATTGGTCTGGGCAGGGCAGCCCAGCGCCGCCATCCATGCGATCAACGCGAGATTTCGCAACCCTCTGACACCATTCGGCACAACACCGATTATCTCACGCATAAAGGGTCGCCGCTGCCCCAGCGTACTCTGCGACGGCCCTCCACGGGAGATCGGTTGAGGGGCAGGGCGACTCGCAGCTCTCACTGTTCTCTGTCCGCTGTCGGGGTCCCCGGCGAGCGGTCTTGGCTCGCTGGGGTGACTGCTCCCTGTTCCCTGGCCTTAAAACACCTGCTCCGAGTGCCGTATATTGCCCGCGCTCCCGATATTCGCCAGCGTGAAATTGAACCGGTAGACGTTCTCGTTGCGCGCCGTCCCCAGCTCATACTTGCGATACTCCACGCTGACTCCGCAACAGTTCCAGTTGTACGAGGCCTGGATCGCGCCGTACTGCACCGTCCCCAGGTCCAGGTCGATCCCCGCGTTCGTCGCCACGCTCAGGCCCGCCTTGGTTGGCCTTCCCAGGCCCAGCGTCGTCCGCATCTGTTGGAAGTCCGCCACGCTGGACGCAACCCCCGCAATATACGATCGGCCCGGCGCATTCAGCCGCGCATAGCTCACCCCGCTGAAAAAATTCCCCTGATGCACGTCCACATAGATGTTGTTCGCCGTAAACTTCTTCGCCCCGGTGTCGTAGTCGAAGTCCCACTCCACGTCCGTCTTCTCCGACGTCCGCACCCGCAGCCGCGACAGCAGCGGCGAGATGTTGCGCGGCTCGGTCAGAAACGCAATGCCGGAAAAATCCAGCGTCGTCCCCAGAATGTTCCGCCGCCCATCCACCACCGCGCCACCGAAGGTCGGATCGAAAAAATACTTCTGCGCCACTCGCCAACTGATCCATTCGCGGTTCCCGCACACCGGCTGCGTGTCGTCGGTCCTGCCCGTGGCCTGGCCGGGGTCCTCCAACGCGTCGGCCTCTCCGCCCGCCTGTCCCAGAATCTCCGTCGCATCCGCCGCAGTTCCCGCCGCGCGGCATGGCTGTGCCCCCGTCCGCCGCAAAAACAGCCGCTGCGTCGCGCCGTACTCAATCTCGTTGGTGTCGCTCGCCACATCCACCGCGTCGAAGCGTAGTACATCCTGAAAATTGTCGACCCCACTGACATAGCGATACGTCAACTCCGGCTCGATGGTGTGCTTCACATCGTGGCGCAGCAGCCGCCGCACAAATCCCGTGTCGTAGGTCCGTTCCAGCGCCGGCGGCCGCAGGTCCAGTTGCACCTCCACGTCCGAGCGGTTCAGCGTTGCCAGGCTCTCCACCTCCGGCCCCGCCACACCCGCAACCGCCGGCTGCCGGCTTCGGCTGTAGAACGTCTCCCGCGTCGCCACCGAGGGCCGCACCCGCCATCCGCCCGCGCCGAACGGGTACGCCAGCTCCGGACGCACGTCCAGCCGCTCGATCATTCCACCAGTCTCAAAGTTCGGCTGCACCCGCTTCAGCATCGCCACCGAGCTGTCTACATTCCACTCCAGCCCGGTCGCCCCAAACCCGTGGTCGGTCGTCGTAAACTCCAGCGCAGGCGCGTGGAAGATATGCACCTGCTCCTCCGGCAGTGTCGTCGTCGCCACCCGCTTCTCTCCCTGGTAGCGGTCGCCCTCCATCGCTACAGCCATGTCCTCCCACTCATGCGTGCCGTACACCGTCGAAATCACATCGCTCGACACCGCCTGGTTGAAGTTGGTGGAGAACGCCTCGCGGTACAGGAACGAGCTGAGATACTCCACGTCCGCGGCCGCTCTGGTCTGCGTCGCGGCAATCTCCGCGCTCGTCCCCTGCGCCGAATTCGTCTCCGAATCCAACAAAAAATCGCGCCGCGCCGAAAACGTCACATCTTCGCCGCTCTGGTTGGTATACGTCCCGCCCGTCGGCGTATATCCGCGGTCCTGCAGGCCGCTATAGCGCGCCCGCGCCTGGTCGTCGCCCACGCCGCGGTAGCGGAAGCTCGCGCTCTGCTCCCATCCGCGGTCGGAGTAGTAGATCGTCCCCACCGTCAGGTCCGTGCTGCGGTTGATCGACCAATAGATCTGTTCGCCAACCGTAAGCCCCTTGCTCGACGAGTCGCCCAGCACCGGAATCAGGATCCCGCTCTGCCGGTCGTTCGCGTCCTCCGGATGGGTCACATATGGCAGCCACAGCAGCGGAAGATTCATCACATGGAAGACGCTGTCGGTCGCGCGCGCCTTCTCCCCGTCCACGCTGAACTCGGAAGCCGACAGCAGCCAGTCCGGGCGCGGCAACTGGCACGACGTCACCGTTCCGCCGTAGATCCGGTACTCCCGCGGCCCGCTCTTCACCACCAGCCTGCCGCTGAACAAAAACGGATTGCCGTTGCTATACACCGTGCGCTGGCCCATCGGCGCTGCGCCCGGCGCAGGCCTCTGCCGCAATCCCACCGAGCCCGTCACATCGTAGAAGCGCCCCGCCTGCGTCTGCATATTGATCGTTCCGTGGCTGGCGTGGATGCTCTCGTCGTTCTCTCCGCCCGTCACCTGCAGATGCCCGGTCAGCGTCACCTCGCCCGTCGCGCTGTCGTATTCAATGTGGTCCGCCTCCAGCCTGCGGTCGCCATAGCTCACCACCGCATGGCCGTCCAGATCGTAGACGCCCCCCTTCACCGAACAGGTGTCCGCCTCGAGCCGCACCGGCACGCCCTTCTTCGCCGCCGCAATCGGCGCCGCCTCCGGATACTGCGCCATCCCGGGCCCGCCCGGCACCTCGGGAAGCGTCCCGCTAAGCGCGGCAGACGCATCCGCCGGCCCTGACGTCGTGGTCGTCACGCATCTGCCGCTCACCGCCGCGCCCGTTTCAGTAAGAGGTGCCGCACTCGTCACCTCCTGCGCCGCAAGATGCGTAAAACTTGCCATGCCCCCCGTGATACTTATGAAGAAGCAGACGCGCCTCAGCGCCTGCGCAAGGCTGGACCGGCCCGTAACATTTGTCGTTCGCACCACCCTTTGAGGTTAGACGATTTCACGAAAGTGAGTTTGAGTTTTGAGCAAAATGGGCTCCGCACTGCTTGACACCGACCCGCCGGCCCCGGCCTTCGCCGAAGCGTCCAGCGATTGCCCAGCCGCGGCCGCCCACGCCGCAGCCCGCTCCACTGCGCCTCCCCCCACCTCCGAGGCCCTCCGCCGCCAGGTTGCCGAACGCCTCGCCGCACACCGCAGCCGCCGCGCTCCTGCGCAGCCCTCGCTCGCACTTTCGCCCGCGCTTTCGCCCTCCGCCCCCGCGCGCATCCGCCGCATCGCCGCCACCGTCGCAGAGCGTTACGCCCACTCCCCCAGCTATCGCGCAGTCCTTGCCGCCGAGGCCGAGCGCGCCACCCAACAGGCCCAGGCCGCGGCCCAGATCGCCGCGCTCAATGCCCAGGCCGTCGCAGCAGCCCAGCAACAGCTCCTCGACTCCCTCGACGACGATTCCCTCACCGACCAAGCCCCCATCCACGACCCCATCAACCAGGCCCAGAACCAATCTCCGGCCCAACGCCCGCAGGAACTCAGCCTCTGGCACGAACTCCAACCCGCCGCAGCCCCGCGAACCCGGCCCGCCACAAATCCGGGTGCCCCATCTTCGGCGACAGTTTTATCGTCGCCTAAGGTGGGGTCCACCCATCCCCACGCGCACCACCCCACAAAGTCTCGCTCCGGCCTCACCGTCCGTCTCTACGAAGACGAGTCCAGCGCCGCCCACGTCGACCTCACCTCTCCGCTGTGCGTATCCATACCCAGCCCCGGCAGCCGGCAGGACGACTGCTACGACGCCGAAGCCCGCCGGCTCGATGAAGAGATCGCCTTTCGCCAGTCGCCCGTCTTCGAAGAGTCCGCTGGCCCGCCCATGGCGTTGCCCGCGAACCTGATCGAGTTTCCCCGCCAGTTGGTCGCGCCCCGCAAGGCCCGCCCGCGCTACGCTGAAGGCCCGCTGCGCGCCGCCGCCGGTCCCGCCACTGCAGACGGCCAACTCCGCATCTTCGAGGTCGATCCCGCCCAGATCTCCACCACCCCCGTCCCCGCCGAAGCCCCCGCGCCCCAGTGGACCTCCATCTGGCTCGACGCGCCCGGCGCCGGGCCCGCGGAGACCGCCGACGCCAGCCAGTTCGCGCTGACCCAGCCCGCCGCTGGCACCCTTGCCAATCCAGCCGCCCGCCCCGTCCCACTCCCCCAGATCGCCTCCATCGCCCGCCGCCTCGCGGCCGCCGCCATCGATGCCTCCATCCTTCTCGCCGGGTTCCTGGCCTTCGCTGCCACCTTCCTGCTCGCCGCCTGCCACTTCATCCCCTGGCACGCCGCCGCGACCCTCCCCACTGCGTCCCTTGCGCTCGATCGCCACTCAGCCCTGGCTCACCTCTCGGCCCACGCCGCCGCCCAGTTCGCCGCCCACACCGGACTCCAGCCCAGGATGGCCCTCACCGCCGGCGCCCTCGTCCTCGCCCTCCTCGTTCTCCTCTACCAGGCGCTCTTCTTCTCCTTCTCCGAGTCCACCCCAGGAATGCGCTGCGCCCGCATCGCCCTCTGCACCTTCGACGACGAGAACCCCACCCGCCGCGCCATGCGCCGCCGCATCCTGGCCGTCCTCGTCTCCGTCTGCCCGCTCGGCCTCGGCCTGCTCTGGGCCGCCTTCGACGAAGACCGCCTCGCCTGGCACGACCGCCTCACCCGCATCTACCAGCGCGCCTACTAACGACAGTGGGTAGTGGTTAGTGGGTAGTTATGGATAGTGGGTAGTTATGGATAGTGGTTAGGGATAAGCAGGAGACTCAATCAACAGCAGCCGCTCTCACCTGTTCCCGTTAAAAAGAGCGGGCTGCCCCATTCGGCAGCCGCTTCTTGTTCTTCCCTCGAACCTCGAACCTTGTACCTCGAACCCGTCTCTAGAACGTCGTGCTCACGGTCAGCCGCAGCGTCTTTCTTGGCTCGCGCAGTTCGTACGATGCCCCGTAGAGCTGCAGCGCCTGCTGATAGCTGTAATCCCCGGCGCCCGAGCTGGGGAACATGGTGCGGAACGTCGCATCGTCCACCGCCAGTTGCTGCGGCAGGTTCTTGAACAGACGCAGCGGATTGTATGCGTAATACAGCCGGAACGGCGCGTTCACAATAGGCAGAATTACCTGCAGCTCGGCGCCGCTCGACATGCGAGGCACAAAGTTGGTTCCCGGAACCGTACTCAGTCGCCGCGCCGCCAGAGCTGCCACCGGCTGGCCGCCGAAGCACGCGCCATTGACGAACGTCGGGCAGCCATACAGCGCGCTCGCCAGCACCGACGTGCCTGCCGCGCTCTGCAGCAGTTGTCCCTTCTGCAGGTCGCCGGTCAGTCCGAAGTCGGTAAAGAAGTTGAAACTCAGCGTGCTGACGAGTGGGATCATGTACTGAATATTCGCCGTCAGTTGCGTATCTCCGCCGACTGAGGCCAGCCGGTAGACCGGAAGCGGTACCTCGATATTGCCCAGGTTGGGGTTGGTCGGATCGCGCGGTACGGTCGTGCCATCCGGATTGGTCAGGTTGTACTCCACCTTGATCGGCACGAACGTGTACGGCGAACTGGCGCGAATGTCGAAGCCGCGCACATCCGATTCGCCCCCGCCGTAGATGCGGTTGGTTGGTGGCGCAACCTCGCCGCCGAACCCGGAGATGTGCGCCAGTTGCAGTCGCATCCCCAGAACGTTATGCCCTTCCTGGTCGATCGTCAGCCCCTTCATCGGGTAGTACTGCCGGTAGCTCGCCACCGGAGAGATGTACTTCACATTGCCGCCCGCGCCCGCAATCTGCACCGACAGGTTGAAGTCGCGGCCGGAGTGCGGCCCAATCCCGCGGTCCAGGCTGGAGTAGCTGAAACTGGGCGCAATCGTCGACGTCACAATGCCACTCAACTGGTTCAGCCCCGCCACCCCGGACCGGAACGCCAGCGATTGAAAGATGTTGCGCGTATTGTCGTTGAACGTCGTCACCGACGAGCGCGACAGAGCGTACGTCACGCCCACGCGAGAAATGCCCCGGCCCACCCACAGATGCTTCAGCGGCTCGCTCGCCGATGCCGTGAACCCCGTCGTCGCGGTGTTGTAGTTGGTCAGCAGGGACTGCTGCGCGGCCGATACATTCGGGCTCGTGCCGTTGGCGATTGAGTACGCCTTGGCCGGGTTGTAATCCGACTTCCGCGAGAACACCTCAGTGCCCACAGAGATCGGCTTGTTGCGCAGATACGGCTCCGTGAATCCGAAGCTCACGTTGCGCGACAGATCGCCGATGTTCGCGCTCGCCGACAGCGTCTCGCCCAGTCCCAGAAAGTTGTTGGTCTCGTAGCTCAACCCCACAAACGTCCCCGACAGTCCGCTGATGCCCCCGTTCACGGCGATCGAGTTCTTGCCCTTCTCCTTCAGCTTCAGCAGCAGATCCACCGTCCCATTGTCCTCGTTCTGCCGCGTCTCGGTATCGTCTTCCACCTTCAACGTCTCAAAGTAGTTCAACTGGTTCAGCCGCATGACAGACAGCTCCCAGCGCCGGCTGTCGTACACCTGGCCCTCTTCCAGCAGCAGTTCGCGCCGGATCACCTTGTCGCGCGTAATCGTGTTGCCCGTAAACTCGATCCGCGAAACGTAGTACTGCTTGTCCTCATCGATATCGATGTCGAAGAAGACCAGCTTCTTCGCCTCATCCAGCCGCGACTTATAGTCCGGAACCATCCGGATGTAGCCGTAGCCGCTATACAGCTTGTTCAGGTCCTTCAGTCCCTTGGAGAACGACGTCGCCGAGAACCATTCGCCGTCCTTCTGCGCGAACTGCGCCCGCAGCAGCCTGTTGTTGGTGATCGCCTTGTTGCCGGTGAAGTTGATCCCGCCCAGCCGGTAGCGTTCCCCCTCCTCCACCGGAAGCAGGATGTCGATGCGCTTGCCCGTCGACGGACGCAGCGTAAACCAGTTCAGCCCGCCCTCGTCGCGCACGTGGGTCTGCACATCGGCAGTCGCCGCCCTGAAGTAGCCATGGTCCTCGTATGCCCGCCGCACCCGCTCCGTGTCCTCGTCCAGTTTGCTGGCGTCGAAGGTCCGCGCAAACAGGTTCTCCAGAATGATCGAGTGCGGTATCCCGATCGGCTTGGTGTTCACCATCGCATCGCGCAGCACCCGGCTGCTCAGGTTGTAGTTGCCGTCGAAGGCGATCTTGCCCACCTTCACCGTCGGCCCTTCCTTGATCTTGAACGTCACCGACACCGACGCCGGAGGGATCGACTTGATCACCGGAGTCACCGTCGCAAACTGGTGTCCGTGCTCGCTCTCCAGGTCCTTCAGCACGTCCACGGCCCGCATCACCCGCGTGTCGTCGAACTGGCTCTCCACCGTCAGTCCGACCTTGGCCTTCTTATACCGGTCCTGCACGTCCGACAGCGTCATCGCATTCAGCCCCTGGTAATCGATCGAGCGAATGGTCGGCTTTTCCCATACATAGACCACCAGTTGCACGCACGCCGGAGTGTCCACGCGCTCAATCTGCACCTTGGTGAAGTAGCCCGTGTTCCACAGCGAATTGAAGTCGCGCTCCACCGTCGCTGCATCGTACGGATCGCCCTGATGGCTGGAGATCCGCGCCAGCACCGTTTCCTTGGGGACCCTGCGCCAGTTGATCACCTGCGGCTGGCACAGCACCTGTGGCCCGCCGCCCGCATCCGCCGCCGCCGTCTGCCCAGCCGGGGCCGCGCCCCCCTCCTGTGCCCGCGCCGGCGCAAACACCATCGCCCCCAGCATCCCTGTAACCGCAACTGCAGCAGCAATGCGGGAGCGGCATGAGCGCGTACGCACAGACTTTAGCTTGACGCCCAGCAATCTTTCGCTCACTCGCTTTACGGTAAAGATACGCACACCCTCATTCGCTGCAAAATCGCGCCCCGCAGGCTCCCGTGGCGAAAGCTCGATTATATGGGAGCGATGCCGCTCCATGCGAGTCTGGAGTGCTTCACCCTCAACATCGCATGTCGGCAACGCGCTTCTGCGGCGCATTCTTTGCCAAAATATTTCGCCGCAGAGTTCCCCCAGCCAATCCCCGCCAGCCATTCCCCGCCAGCCGCGCGCCGCCGCGCCTCAGCGATGCAGCAACTGCGCGAACCTCGCCTCCAGTTGCTCTTCGTCAAGGAAGTTCTGCGGGCCCGCCGGACGGCAGTGCTCGCAGCATCCCGCATCGCTGTCCAGCAGCAGCATCGCCGCGTCCAGCAACAGTTGCGACGACCGCTTGCCCGCGTATATCGCAAGCAACTCGATCCGCGCGCTCTGCTCGTAGTTCAGTTCTACGTTCACGAGGCCCACCTAACACTTTCGGGGGATATGCCTGTCTCTCGTCATATGCTAAATCATCGCGCTTCGCTGTTCAATTCAGCACACGCGGAATGGTCCATTCCAGCCTCGACTTCCGCCTCGCCAGTGGCCCTCGCCGGCCGCCGGCGCCATGGTTCCCCAAAACCTCTGTAGAATGGCGAGGTCGAACCCGCCCGGCTCCGGGCGCGCTTCGAATCGTGGTTCAGAAAGGCAGGCAACTCTATGGCATCGACGATGGCAGGCAATCCGGCCCTGAAGAATGTGCACGCGCAGTTGAAGGCGCGCATGGAAAAAACGGTCGAGGACTTCCGCGCCAACCTCCTCTCCACCCGCACCGGCCGCGCCAATGTCCACATGCTCGACCAGGTCAAGGTGGACTACTACGGCACCGACACTCCCATCTCCCAGGTCGCCCAGATCTCCACCCCCGAGCCGCAGATGATCCTCGTCTCGCCCTGGGAGATCGCCATCGTCCCCGCCGTCGAG
>Ga0181530_10002663_pt1 | contig 20884 bp, 12 predicted proteins | sample PEATcosm2014_Bin_42_FD_119769 | JGI IMG/M metagenome (GOLD analysis project Ga0181530, IMG submission 119769) | Peatland microbial communities from MTU Mesocosm Facility, Houghton, MI, USA - PEATcosm2014_Bin10_60_metaG | ecosystem: Environmental > Terrestrial > Soil > Wetlands > Peat | place... | reverse complement strand
CGCCGCGTTTCTCGATGGTCAGATAGGAGATGCAGAGCCGTGCGTCCAATTCGCCGGGCGCGACAATCGCTTGCGTGGGACAAGCCGTAATGCAGCGCGTGCAGGTTCCGCAGCGATCGGGCGCGGGCAAGGCGGCGGTGAGACTGTCCTTTGCAAAATCAAGCGAAGTCAGAATCACGCCTAGAAAGAGCCACGATCCGAGCTGCTGGTTGATGATGCAGGTATTCTTGCCGATCCATCCGATGCCGGCGTATTTGGCGCACACGCGTTCGATGAGCGGGCCGGTGTCAACGTAGGAGCGGAGTTGGAGTGAGTGGCCGGTGGTCAGTGGCTGGTGGTCAGTCCGGTCGCCGGTTTTTTCTAGAAATCCACGCACTTCCGCTTCGACTTTTTTCAGGCGGCGGAGGACGGCGTCGTGGTAATCTTCGCGGGCCCAGGCATAGCGCGAGATCCAACCTCGGCTGCCATTTTCGGTCTGGCTCTGCGCCTGAGTCGAGTAGGGATGCGCGGTGTTGTAGTTGATGGCGCAGACGACCACGCTGCTTGCCCAGGGAGCGACTCGGGCGAGCGAGGCGCGCTTGAGTTCTCCGGCGTTATCCTCATTGTCATTCTTGTTGCGTGCTGCCATGTACTTCATTTCGCCGTGTTTTCCAGCGGCAATCCAAGCGGGGAAGACTCGCAACTCGGCGAAGTCGCGGACGGGGGCAATGCCGCAGAGATCGAAGCCTGCGTCGCGGGCGCACTGCTTGATGCGGGTTGAGAGGTCGGGAGACACGTGGATGGCCCTTGGGTAGTTTAGCGCTGGGCGGGACCACATTCTCCAAGAGGCTACCACCGTGGGGGGGAGTGAGACCGCCTGTTTGAGTCAAGTGCTCCCGAGTGGCCCTCGATCCGCGCACAACTCTGGGAGTCGCCTATGGTCCGCTGCGTACAAAGTCGCTCTATCCCTGTCCAACCACACATCGAGCGAACAAAAAGCGCAAATCGGCCGAATTGTTTTTTCTTGACAATGAGTATAGTGTATTAATAGACTAGACACATTGATGAACCTGCGGATCAACTTCTCGTCCGGCGTGCCCATCTATCTGCAACTGATGGAGCAGATCAAACATGCTGTGGAAACGGGCGCAATCCGGGTTGGCGAGCAATTGCCTACTATTCGGAGCATCGCCGAAGAGTTGGCCATGAACCCCAACACCGCGGCCAGAGCCTATCGCGACCTGGAGCGCGAAGGTGTCGTCGAGGTGCGGCACGGGTCAGGAGTTTTTGTGGCAGGGCCGCAGATGTCTTCCGGGAAGACGGATGAAATTCGTAAAGCGGGCGAAGTTCTGCGCCATGCGATGGAAAAGAGCACGGCGCTCGGTTTGTCGGAATCGGAACTGCGCCGGATTTTTGAAGACGAACTCTCGCGGTTGCCAGACAACGCAAACGCGACCCGGAGGCGCACTTGAACGACACCGTTATCACCACCCACGGTCTTGCGAAGAGTTACAGTGGCCAGCCAGCCTTGCGAGGCCTCGATCTTGCCGTGCCATGCGGCTCCATCTACGGTTTTTTGGGACGCAACGGCGCTGGGAAGACAACAACGCTGAAACTTCTATTGGGGATGCTACGGCAGGATGCTGGGGCGATCCAGCTGTTTGGCGAAGCGATTGAATCGGAAGCGTCCTCCATTGCGGCGCGCCGCCGTATGGCTTTCGTCAGTGAAGACAAGGAACTCTACAACTTCATGACCGTTGGCGAAACGATACGGTTTACGCGCCCATTCTTTCCGACATGGCGGCGGGACCTGGAGGAAAAGTATCTCGACCTGTTCCGATTGCCCCGGGAAAAGGCAGTATCGAAACTTTCCAAGGGAATGCGCACGCAGCTCATGTTGCTGTTGGCGATGGCGCGTGGCGCCGAGTTGCTCATCATGGACGAGCCCACGAGCGGGCTTGACCCCGCGATGACGGAAGAAATCCTCCAGGCGCTGGCAGATCTGGCCGCCAGCGATCGGACTACCGTCTTTTTCTCGTCGCACCAGTTGGCGGAAGTCGAGCAGATCTGCGACAGCGTCTGCATCATCGACGAAGGGCAGGTTGTGATCGACGGCCTGCTCGACGACCTGAAGTCGCAGTACCGGCGCATCTTGTTGGTTTTCGATGGGCAGCCACCACGGGAACTCGCCGCCTTACCTGGCATCGATCATTTGCGCCAGCGCGGCCGGACGGCATCACTGCTGGCGCATGTGGATATTGACATACTGGTGGATCGCGCGCGCGAGCTCGGAGCCCGCTCGGTGGAAGTGCATTCCGTAACTCTGAAAGAACTGTTTTTGGATCATGTGAGGGGGGAATAATGCTTTGGTTCAAGGCTTGGCTTGAAACGCGATGGCGCTTCGGATTAATTGTTGGAATGATCTTGCTGGCGTGGCTCGCACCTTTATGGCTGCCTTCTTTCCGCTTACGTTTGCCGCCGGGAGTGGCCGCGTCGAGGATTTGGCTGGGCGTACATCTCGCCTCGCTCATTATTTACGTCTATTCAGCGATTTTTCTGGCTGGTTCTGGTATCAATAGTCAAACTACGTACGGCGCAACATCGGGATTTCACGGCTCTATGCTGTTTACCCTATCCCTGCCGGTTTCGCGCCGGCGGTTGCTTTTCGTGCGAGCCGGATTGGGCGCTATTCAGACGAGCGTTCTGGTTGCCATCATGGCCGGGTACACGTTGTTGCAGCGGCCGGAATCCACAAACGCCCTGCAAGCCCTCGTGTTCCTCGCTCGCTCCATCGTCTGCACCATGGCTATCTATGCCTCGTCGGTGCTGCTGGCCTGCCTGCTCGACGAAATGTGGCAAATCATGGCCGGATTTATGTGCTGGATCGTGGTCCTTGCGCTGGGGTTCAAGTTCAATACGGTCTCGCGGATCAGCCCTCTTCGCGGCATGAGCCTGATTTCCTATCCGCTCACGGCGCCGATGCCGTGGACTCCGATAGTGGCGTCCCTTATGCTCGCCTGCGTTTGTCTGTACCTATCGGTGCTGGTGCTTCAGCGGAAAGAGTACTGACTCCATTCGTTCGAACCGTGGGCGCACCATTGGCTACTCGAACCCAATGCAGTTGTCGTGGAAACCTCGCGGTTGCGCCATTGACGGCTGAGTCGTGAGCATAACCGAGGTCATGGCGGTTGATTTTCGTTTCATTGCGAAACGGCACTTAGCTTTTGCGCACGCGCACTGCGGCCGCTTTTCTGGCGGCGGGGATGAAGTGCTCGGTTCGGTTCCGGCCTTTTTCCTTGGCCGCGTAGAGGCCGTTGTCGGCCTGGCTCAACAGGGCCTCCACCTCGTTGTGGGCATCGCAAGCCGAGACGGCGACACCCATACTCATGGTGATGAGTCGCTCCTTGCCGGAACAGACGACCGGTGTGCCGCCAACGACTTCGCGCAGTTCATCGGCGCGGAGCAAAGCGTGCGGCAAATCGCAGTTGGGCAAAACCATCAGAAATTCTTCTCCGCCATAACGGCCGACGCCGTCGTAGACGCGGAGTTCGGCGCGCAGGCGGCGGGCGATTTCCCGCAGTGCATCGTCGCCAAAGAGGTGGCCCAGGGTATCGTTGACGCGTTTGAAATCGTCAACGTCGCCCAGGACGACGCCGACGGAGTTGCGTTCGCGGCGCGCCCGCTCCAATTCCCGTTGCAGCATGGCGACAATCTCGCCGCGATTCATCAAACCGGTGAGGCTGTCGTGGGTGGCGGCATGGCGCATGGACTCGCGTGCCGTGACCAATTCCTCCTGCAGGTCGAGAATTCGCTTCCCGACCAGCAGGCGGGCCTTCAATTCCATTTCGTCGAAGGGCTTGACCAGATAGTCGTCAGCCCCGGCTTGCATGGCCTCGAGCATGTTCTGGTGGCCTTCTTTGCTGGTCAGCAGGATGACGTAAACATACGAGCCGGACGATTGCGCTTGGCGGATGCGCAGGCAAAGCTCGGTGCCATCCAGATCGGGCAACACCCAATCGAGCAGAACGAGCTTGGGAGCATCGGGCTGTTCCAGAATTTGCCAAGCCTCGGAGCCGGTCTTGGCGAGGATGACGCCGAAGCCCCAGCTGCGCAAATGATCGCCGATCAGTTTGCGGTAGACTGCGGAGTCTTCGACCACCAAGGCCTGCATCAGTCTTGAACCTCCGACCGCGGCCGCGCCGAACGGAAAACCGCCGCCCATCCCTACCTCCGTGGCAGATCAGCACTCGACTAACCCTGAACCACCATCATACGGCCCAGCAGCTGATTGAGGGGCACTGGCAATGAGCCGGACCCGTGTATTCGGAGATACGTCTTGGAGAATCGGCAAACCGGGCCGGAAGCTTGAGAGGCAGCCGGAAAGTCAAAATCCAGCCTCTAAAAGGGGCAATAGATTTCGGAATGCTACGGTATCGCTGAAGCGATACCCTGATAGGAAACAGTGGGTGGGCAGACTGTTTAACACCTCAAGAAATGCGAAAAAACACGCGCCGGCCCGCCTCCGCGGGTTGACCCGGCCTTTGCCCGCGGCCTAACATAACCGCGGCGGCATTGAGGCCCGCAGAATGATCGGCCAGACGGTCTCCCACTATCACATCCTGGGCAAGCTCGGTGGTGGTGGCATGGGCGTGGTGTACGAGGCGGAAGACACGCGCCTTGCCCGTCATGTCGCGCTCAAATTCATTCCCGAGGAGATGGTCAACGACCGCAAGTCGCTCGACCGCTTCTTGCGCGAGGCCCGCGCCGCTTCGCAGTTGAATCACCCCGGCATCTGCACCATTCACGACATCGAAGACAACTCGGGACACCCCTTCATTGTGATGGAAAAGCTGGAAGGGATGAGCCTGAAGGAGCGCATGCGGGGGCAGCCGCTGGAAGTCGACGAAATCCTCGACATCGGCATCCAGGTGGCGGATGCTCTGGCGGCCTCGCACGCCAAGGGGATCATTCATCGCGACATCAAGCCAGCCAACATTTTTGTTGGGCCGAATGGCCAGACCAAGATCCTCGATTTCGGATTGGCCAAGTCGGCGCGCGACCCGCAGTCGGGCGAGGCCGCGATCGAAGACTCGATGACTGCGATGGGCGTGCTCCCGGGGACTGCGGTGTACATGTCACCGGAGCAGGCGCGGGGGGAAGAACTGGATCCGCGCAGCGATTTGTTCTCGCTTGGAGTCGTGCTGTACGAGATGGCAACCGGCAAGAAGCCATTTTCCAAGGGCAACGTGATTACGACGCTGGACGCGGTGTTGAACCGGAAGCCGGTTTCTCCGCGAAGTCTCAACCCCGCGCTACCTCCGGACCTGGAAGGCATTATTGGCCGGGCCATGGAAAAAGACCGGGGACACCGCTATCCGAACGCGCTCGCGATGAAGGCCGATCTGCAGTCGCTGCGCAGAGAAACGGAATCGGGGATGACCAAGAGCGCGGCGCGGCGGCCAGTTTTGCCGTATCGCATCGCCACCAGCACGTTTCAGACCTCGAATAGGTTTTCAACTTATCTTCTGCTCGGAGTCAGCGCGCTGCTGCTCACGGTTTTGGCCGCGGTTGGAGCGTGGTGGTTCAAGCAACGTCAGATAGCGGCGGCCGGGGCACCCAAGAACACCATCGCGGTGCTGCCTTTGCAGAACATGAATGGCGACATCAGCGTGGAATTCCTGCGCTTCGCGCTGGCCGATGAAATCGCCAACACGCTCACCTACACCCGGACGCTGGATGTTCGCCCCTCCGCCATCACGCGGAAGTATGCCGGCAGCGATGTCGACCCGCAGCGGGCCGGACGGGAAGCGCGCGTCGCCAACGTTCTTACCGGACACTTCCTGAAGCAAGGCGACCACCTTCTGATTACGCTGGAGGCAATTCAAGTCCAAAGCGACACGCTTTTGTGGCAGACCAACTTGACCACACCGGCGCAGGATCTGATCGCGATGCAGGCGCAGATTGCCGCCCAGATACGTCAAGGGCTGCTGCCGGCGCTCGGCGCGGCCGGCGATTTTCTCGATACCGGCACGCGCCCGAAGAACGCGGAGGCCTACGATCTCTACCTGCACAGCCTGGCGCTGCCTCATGATGCAGGGCCGAACAAGGATGCGATCGCGGTGCTCGAGCATGTCGTCGCCGTGGACCCGGCCTACGCGCCCGCATGGGAACAGCTCGGATTGCGTTGTTACTTTGACGCAGACTATTCCGATGGCGGCGAGCCCATGTTCCAGCGCTCGAATGAAGCCTGTGAGCGCGCCATCGAACTCGATCCCAATCGAATCGTGGCCGCCGGACAACTCATCACCAACCGGGTGGAGCGAGGCGAACTGGGCAAGGCGTACTGGGCGGCGCAGGCGCTGGTCAAGCGGAGGCCGGAGAGTGCGCAGGCCCATTTCGTGATGGGCTATATCTATCGTTATGCCGGAATGCTGGAGCAAGCGGCGAATGAATGCAATACGGCGCTGACGCTCGATCCCGGCAACTACACTTTTCGCTCTTGCGCGTGGGCGTTCGCGGAGCTGGGCAAGACGGAACGGGCGGCGGATTTTGTTCGTCTCGACGCCGGTTCGGAGTGGGCGGCGTATGCCATGCCAACGATTCTTCTGCGCGAGGGCAAAATCCGGGAAGCGATCGAGGCGGTGAAGCTCATGCCGACCGCGCCGCGCTATCACCGCGATCTGCTGGAGGCGTGCCTGCAGTTGCGGCCCGCCGCCGACCTCGACCGGATCGCGCGCGACGCGGAAACGAATCTGCCCACCGATCCCGATCCCGAGACGTGGTATTTCCAGGGAGCGATTTTCGCATACTGTGGCAAGAAGCAGGCGGCCCTGCATATGCTCCAGATAGCGGTGGAGCAGAACTATTGCGCGCACGAGAGTCTGCTTTCCGATCCGCTGTTGGCGGAACTGCGCACGGATATGGCGTTTGACAAAGTGTTGACCGCAGCCTCGGCTTGCCAGGAGGCGGTGCGAGCGGCGGCCAATACGCAGGGGCGGTGAAAGTTGATGAAGGTTCGAATTTGCAGCATGCAAACTGATACAATCGCGCTTGTCGAACTGGTGTGGTTTCCGCAAATGGCCCGTAATGCAAATGCGGTTCGCATGCGGGCATGCCTTCCGGCATACCGAAAATGCTGCGCTATGAAGGCGCCTTCCGGCGCTAAGGCCGGAGGGCGGAGTTTTACCACGGGTACATGGCTGTTCCCACAAAAAATCTTTCTCGAGGCTCGATTATGATTTCGATTCGCAGGTGTTTCGCGTTAGTGATGATCGGCTGTGTCATCGGCTGTGCGTGCCTGACAGCGGCGCAGCAAACTCAGGAAGGCCGCTTGTTGCGGTTCCCGGATATTTACAAAGACAAAGTCGCCTTCATGTACGGCGGTGACCTCTGGCTGGCGTCAAGCGCCGGAGGCGCGGCCCGGCGCATTACTTCGCATCCTGGGCGCGAGCTCTTTCCGAAGTTTTCGCCCGACGGGAAGTGGCTGGCGTTCACCGGCCAGTACGATGGCAACTTCAACGTTTATGTCATGCCCTCGGATGGCGGCCAACCCAAGCAGCTCACCTTCTACCAGGGAGAACCGCAACAGCTCAACGACCGCATGGGAGTGCACAACCAGGTCATAGGCTGGACGCCGGATAGTAAGAACATCGTGTTTCTGTCGCGGCGCGACGCTTCGAACGGCTGGACCAAACGCGCGTTCACGGTAAGCGTCGAGGGTGGACTGCCGCAACCGATGCCCATGGACGAGGGCGGACTGCTTTCGTTCTCGGCCGACGGCACCAAGATCGCGTACAACCGCATCTTCCGCAATTTCCGCCAGTGGAAACGCTATACCGGCGGCATGGCACAGGACATCACGATTTACGACCTGAAGAACAATGTTGTGGATGGGGTCGTTCCACATACCGAATACACCGACACGTTTCCCATGTGGCGCGGCAACACGATTTATTTCACTTCCGACCGCGGGGCTGGCCACCGGTTCAATCTCTATAGTTATGACGTTGCCAGCAAGCAGGTTGAACAACTTACTAAGTTCGACGACTTTGACGTAATGTGGCCGAGCCTTGGGTCCGATGCCATTGTTTTTGAGAATGGCGGTTATCTCTATACATTTGATTTCGCGACCCGCCAGCCGAAGAAGCTCACGATCTATGTGAATGGCGAACGCGACCAGGCCATGAAACACTGGACGAGCGCGAGCAAGCAGATCACGGACTTCGACATTGCGCCGGACGGCAAGCGGGCGGCGTTCGCGGCGCGGGGAGAAATTTTCACCGTTCCGGCAAAAGATGGAAGCATACGGAATCTGACCCATTCGCCCGGCGTTCGCGAGCAAAAAGTGGCGTGGTCGCCGAACGGACAGTGGATCGCGTATGTTTCCGACCGCACCGGCGAGGATGAGATCTACATCGCGCAGCAAGACGGACTGGCCGCCGAAGAGCCGATCACGAGCGGACATAAGGGCTTCATGTTCCAGCCGGTGTGGTCGCCAGACAGCACGAAAATCGCCTGGGCCGACAAGGACCTGAAACTCTGGTATGTCGACATCAAAGAGAAGAAGCCGGTCGAAGTGGACCGCGGCAAGTTCTTCGAGATCGTAAATTATAACTGGTCTCCAGATAGCAAGTGGCTGGCCTATGATAAGAACTTAGAGTCCGGTTATTCGGTGGTATATCTCTACAGCTTGGCCGACAAAAAGATTACCGCGGTGACTTCAACCCTTCAAAACAGTTATGGCGCGCTATTCGATCCCGACAAGCGCTACTTATACTTCCTTTCCGATCGCGACTACAACGAAGTGCTGGGTAACATCGACTTCGAATTCGCGAATCCGAAAACGACCCGCGTTTACGTAGTTACCTTGACCCCGGATGAGCCTTCGCCTTTCCCCGCATTGAGCGACGAAGTGAAAGTGAAGACCGAAGAACCGGCAGCGGCGTCTGAGTCGAACAAGAAGAACACCAAGCAACCGCCAAACAAGAAAGAGGAAAAGCCCGCGACAGAAGAAAAGGCGGCGCAAACCGAAACCAAGGAGCCTCCCAAGGAGTTCAAGATCGATCTGAACGGCATTCAGGACCGGATTGTGGCACTGGCGGTTCCACCAGCGATAATTCGCAGCCTGGACGCGTCGAAAGACGCTATCTACTACTCGACTTCGCCAATTCAAGGGCTGTCGGGACCGCTTCCCGGAGAGGGCCCGGCAATTCACGCCTACGACTTGAAAGAACACAAAGACAAAGTGCTAATGGAGGGCGCGGACCGTTTCGCGCTTTCCAAGGACGGCTCGAAGCTGTTGTACCGGACCGAGGGCGAGGGCCCGACTGGAATTATCGATGCTAAGCCGCCCGACGCTCCCCACAAGGCTGGAGAAGGCGCGCTCAAACTGGACGGCATGAGAGTTGAAGTCGATCCTCCCGAGGAATGGAAGGAGATGTTCAACGAGGTTTGGCGTCAGGAACGCGATTACTTCTTCGAGGCGTCGATGAATGGAGTGGACTGGCAGAAGACCAAAGATCAGTATGCCCAGTTACTCCCTTATGTCGCCGATCGTTATTCGCTGACTTATGTGATGGGCGAGATGATTTCGGAGTTATCGAACTCGCACACTTATGTAGGCGGCGGCGATTTCCCCGATTTGCATCCGGTGAATGTCGGATTGCTGGGCGCGGACTATGAAACCGACGCGGCCAGCGGCATGTACCGGTTCAAGAAGATTTTTAGCGGCGAGAACTGGGACGCGCGCACTCGCTCTCCCCTGACCGAGCCGGGCGTCAATGTCAAGGAAGGCGATTACCTGATCGCCATCAACGGGCGGGCGCTGCGCGCTCCCCAGACGCCCGACGAATTGCTGGTCAACACGGCCAATGAAGTGGTCACGCTCACCGTCAACTCCAGACCGGCGGCCGACGGCAGCCGCAACGTGGTGGTGAAGCCGATTGGCGACGAGTTCAGCTTGCGCGAGCTGAACATGATCGAGACCAACCGCAAGAAGGTGGACGCGGCCAGCGGCGGACGCATCGGCTATGTCTATCTGCCGGACATGGAAGACGCGGGGCTGAACGAGTTCGTCAAGCAGTTCTTCCCGCAGATTCGCAAGGAAGGAATCATCTTCGATGTCCGCTACAACGGCGGAGGCTTCGTGGACCAGCTCATTTTTGAGCGTTTGCGGAGGGTGCTGGCGGGCATGGACTCGGCGCGAAACTTTGAGCCGGGCACGATTCCCGACAGGGTCTTCCACGGATACATGGCCTGCGTCACCAATCACTACGCCGCTTCCGATGGAGACTTTTTCAGCTACTTCTTCAAGCACTACCAACTGGGCCCGCTCATTGGCGAGCGGACCTGGGGCGGAGTGCGCGGCATTCGCGGGATGATGCCGCTGATGGATGGAGGGTACATCACGCGTCCGGAGTTTTCTCTGTATGGGCTGGACAGCAAGTGGCTGATCGAGAACCGCGGAGTGCAGCCCGACGTGGTGGTGGACAATCCTCCGGACCTGGTGGTGAAGGGACAGGATCCGCAACTGGAAAAGGCGGTCGAGATGCTGATGGAGCAGATCAAGGCCAATCCCAAGAAACTGCCGGCGCCGCCAGCGGATTTGCCGACTTATCCGGAGGGGCCGGGGCTGTAATTCGTTTTTCCGGCTATTTACTAGTTGGTACCGGGGGGGCCTCTCCCCCCGGTCTTTTGGAATCATGGACTTAGAGAAAAGTTCCAGCCAGGTCTTTGAGTTTAAAGGACTTATCGGTAAAGTCTTTGAAAGTCAATAACTTACGACAGCCATTCACTTCGCTCGGGGTTTCGGCAGCGGGCTCACGCCCGCTAAACGCCCCAATCAGATCTCTATGGTTGCGCACGGCGAGGCTTAAGTCAATGATGGCGGTCGCTGGTTGGATGGGAGGAAAAGTGTCAGGGTTTGTTCTCCGTTTATTCGCCTAAAAATAAATTTTTTGACGGTGGGTTGGCGGGACGGGTTTTTTGGGGATTTCTGGCTTCTGGCGGTGTTTAGTGGTCGGCAGCTCGGGGTGCTCCTTTGTCTGCCGATCTATTGAAATCAAGATCTTAGCGGGATTTTTCTGGCAAAGTGTTGAAGGGAGATGGGTTAGAGGTAAGGTGTTGATTATTTTGGACTTAGGTACGCTTCCGGCGGTTCTTTTGGGCTCCGGGACGGGCGGTTTTACTTCCTCCTGACGTTGGACCCCCATTTCGTCCCGAGCAAAAAGTCAAGCTTGACAAAGCCGGGTCTGGGAAAGGGGGGTGTTTTCTTGCGCCATGGGTTTTTGGCTCTGCGGTTGGAGCTGGCGCGCTCAGACAAAGGGAAAGTGGTCCGCCGGCCACCGGCTGAGTGAAAGGCGAAAGCCGTGGTGCGATGAGTCCTCCGGCCCACCCTTGCGCGAAAAACACGCGCAAGGATGGGGCACCCGCTTCGTAGTGGTGTCGGCGGAAGGCTGGCGCACCCGGCAGCCAATCACCTGTTCTCTCGTTTTGGAATCTAGTCGATTCATATTTGCATTATGCTTGAGCTGTTCAAGGATGTCAAGAAAAAAGGTAACAAGCGGAACAAAGCTGTTGCGCTACACATCGGAACGGATGTAGTATCGAAGGTAACAAAAGCGAAGCGGTTCTTGGTTACTTAGGCGTGGCAGCCGTACCAAGAACCGCTGCGGAAAGAGGGCTAGATGTTAATCTGAGCGCCCCTCGAAAGGGCGAGCGGGCGGGGAAACCCGCCCGTCACACTCTTTTTATATTTTACCCAAAGCAACGGCCATTTGAAAGGAAAATATGGATCAGGACCTTACTCACATTGATGCAACAATTGCCGCTCTGGAAGGGTGGTTGGATCGAATCTCTACAGCCATCGGCACGCTGAAATATTTCCGTTCGCAAGGTGGTTCTCTTCCCGAGATGCCACCCTTGGCCGGAGGGCGCACCTCCAATGGGGAGATTTCACACGACACATTTTTCAAGATGACTGTTCCCGATGCTGCCGAAAAATATCTGAGATTGGCGAAGAAGACCAAGCCGACTTCGGAAATCGCGGCCTCATTGCTCCAGGGCGGACTGAAAAGCACTTCAAAGGACTTTACCGGAATGGTCAAAACTGTTCTTTCCCGAGATGCCCGGTTTGTAAAAGTAAACAAGGAATGGGGTCTTGATGAATGGTACCCAGGTATGCGAAGAGGGCGGGCCACTGTGACAGATGTTCCCGCCGATGCCAAACCTTCCGATGCATCAGTTAAGAGCCAGTCGAAACACACGCACCAGAAAGATGGACTCACTCCGGAATCCATCAAAGGGCGCACGCTCGTCCTATTGAACTCAAAGCCCACAGAGGTGTTCACCGCAAAGGCTGCGGCGGAGGTCTTGAAAGTTGAGCACGAGCCGTCAGTCCGAGCGGCTCTCTGCGCTCTTTTTGCCGATGGATTGATTGCCAAACCAGAGACGGGGAAATACCAATCTCTGAAGAGTTAATGTCACTGATGACTGAGAGCTAGGGGATACTGATCTCTTGCCGCTGACGCATCCATTTTGCTGGTGTCCTGAGTGCGGCGAAGCAATTCTGTTCCCTTATCCCACCCGTCAAGAGCCAGAAGGATATCAGCGTCGGATGCCCAGGGGTACCTGGCAAGCAGAAATTCTACATACTGGGTGCGGGCGATTGTGGCTTTGCACGGCACGAGTTCTCCGGATGGGGACTCTTCGTACAAGGGGCCAAGGTCGATCGGATCACTCTTTCTTCGACGTACTATACGAATGCGGCGAGGGAAACTGCGCACTTCCGATACGAGTATTCGTGCATACCACGCAGTACCTGACGCCAGAGAGCGCACGTAATTGCTTATTAAGGGCATTGCCTAAGCCTCGCTGCACCGCTGGTCACTTGCTCTCCCGAGCTTCCAAGTTCATCTCATCCCGCGAAGTCTTTTCGTTGTGGCCAGAATAGCTCCACGAGACGACTGGGGATCATATCACAGATTCGATTGCACTATTATCGGTGCATTTGTATACTCTGCTGCTATCTATACAGATTCCCCTAAGAGCAAGCTGGTTGCCAAATAACGAAGGGAGATGACCAATCGCGGCATTCTAAAAGTACAATTACCCTTTCTGATCCCACCGCGCACGTGCGGCCTTGAGAGCAATCTCGCGCCGTCTCTCTTTTGTCATGGATTCTGCCCGCCGTTTGCCGCCGATCCTCCCCCCGCGCTTCCCTAGCTCAGACATCACACGGGAAATATCGGTCTGGGTCGGGGGCGGCAGTTCTGGCTGTTCTTCATCTTGGGTAGAACGCTCTACTAACAAATGGGCAATTTCGTTAACATCTGTCGTTCTCTTCGGTCGGCGAGGTGTCGCTGTCTTTTTCCTCATAACCCAAGCATGACATGCTTGCTTGAACGGTTCAAGCTGGAAGAAATTCAAAGTAGCCCACTACCCGAAAATCCCCGCGGGTTGCGGTTGGGGCGGGGGGGCGGACAGGAGTGTCCGCGACACACGACTTTCGGGCGGATTCGGCTTGCCAACCGACCGGTCGGTTTGATATGATTTTCTTAACTCTTTGGTGCCACCGTGACGAATGGACGGAGTCTCCGGCGAATAAGTTTCAAAATACCCGGGGTACGAGTGTGTCTGTCGGGCGCGGGGCGCGGGAAAGAGTGAGCTGAGAGAATAGAAATCGCACAGGCTCCCCGATCCCACCCGCCAGAAACGCTGGCATGGTGGGTTTTGTTTTTCGAGGAGTGGCTTTTCGGGGGGCAGCCCCTAAAGGGGCGGCTTATTTTGAAGGCCTGCGGTATCGCTAAAGCGATACCCTGATACGAAGCTTGCGGGTTTGCGGCGTGCAGCCCCTAAAGGGGCAACTTATTTTGAAGGGCCTGCGGTATCGCTAAAGCGATACCCTGATACGAAGCTTGCGGGTTTGCGGTTTTGAAGCTTTGAAGACTTGTGGCATCGCGACACTGTATTCTGAAGTGAAGCGCGAGGGGTTTCCGCAAATTGTGAAGGCGCTCGCATAGGGCAGCACTTGCGGCATGGCTGAGACGGGGCAAGCCCCGTCTCTACAGACGAATCGCAATTGTGGCAGGGCGGAGACGGGGCAAGCCCCGTCTCTACGGGCGAATCGCAGTTGCAGCATCGACGGACAGGGAGTTGTTATGACGGACACGAAAAACACGGCAAGCGTGGGAACGGCAGCCGCGGGCGCGGCAAAGATGAGCACGCCGCCCGAGAGTAAGAACAAGAAGACGATGACCGGGGCGGGCATTCTCTGGGAATGCCTGGAGCGTGAAGGGGTGAAGGAGGTCTTCGGCTATCCTGGCGGCGCTATTCTGCCGGCGTATGACGCGCTCCAGCACAGCAAGATTCATCATGTGCTGGTGCGGCACGAACAGGGCGCAACCCACATGGCCGACGGTTTCGCGCGGGCCAGTGGACGGGTGGGAGTTGCGGTCACAACCTCGGGGCCGGGAGCGACCAATGCGGTCACAGGACTGGCCACGGCCATGCTCGATTCCTCTCCCATCCTCTGCATCACCGGACAGGTGGGCAGCAAGCTGATCGGGTCGGACGCGTTTCAGGAAGTTGACATCACGGGCGTCACGCTCCCGGTCACGAAGCACAATTATCTGGTGACTCATGCGAACGAAGTGGCGCGCACCATTCGCGAAGCTTTCTACGTGGCGAAGTCGGGCCGTCCCGGGCCGGTGCTGGTCGATATCACGAAGGATGCGCAGCAGGGGACGTGCGAGTTCGACTGGGAAGCGGCCAAGCCGCAGTTGCCGGGATACCGTCCCGACCTTTCGCCCGCTCCCGAGGAGTATGCGCAGGCGCTGGAGTTGATCCACAATTCGAAGCGTCCGGTGATTCTGGCGGGGCACGGCATCATTATTTCTGGAGCGATGCACGAGGTGCGCGAATTTGCCGAACGCGCCGGCATCCCGGTGGCGATGACGCTGCTCGGACTGGGCGCGCTCCCGGCATCGCACCCGCTGAATCTGGGCATGATGGGCATGCACGGAGAAGCCTGGGTGAACCATACGATCCAGGAAGCGGACCTGCTGCTGGCTTTCGGCATGCGCTTCGACGACCGCGTCACGGGCACACTGAAGACCTACGCGCCCAATGCCAAGAAGATTCACATTGAGATCGATCCCGCGGAGATCAACAAGAACGTGAAGGTCGATGTGCCGCTGGTCGGAGATTTGCGGGAAGTGTTGCTGGAATTGCTGCCGCACGTCGAATCGATCGATCGCAGCGAGTGGCTGGATTCGATCGACAAGCTGAAGGGCGATTCCGCGGTGCGCGACATCCAGAACCTGCCCGACAGCGGGCATCTTTATGCGGCGCACGTGATCAATGATTTGTGGCGCCAGACGCGCGACAGCAACACGATTGTCGTGACCGACGTCGGGCAGCACCAGATGTGGGAGGCGCAGTATTACAAGCATGAGAAGCCGCGAACGCTGATTACTTCCGGCGGATTGGGCACGATGGGCTTCGCGCTGCCCGCCGGCATCGGGGCGAAAGTCGCTTGCCCGGAGGCCGAGGTTTGGGTTGTCGTGGGAGATGGCGGGTTCCAGATGACGATGTGCGAACTGGCAACGCTGGCGCAGGAGAAGTTGAAGGTCCACATCGCCATCATCAACAACGGCTATCTCGGTATGGTGCGGCAGTGGCAGGAATTTTTTTACGAGCGCAACTACGCGGCCACGCCGCTGCTGAATCCGGATTTCGCGCGGGTGGCGGAGGCTTATGGCATCCGAAGCGCGACCGTGTCGAAGCGGAGCGAAGTCGTGCCGACGGTGGAAGCGGCGCGCCAGCACGATGGGCCGATGCTGATCAATTTCAAGGTGGAACAGGAAGACACGGTTTATCCGATGGTCGCGGCCGGGTCGGCGCTGCACGACATGATCCGGCGGCCCAGCCCGATTGTGGAGACGGCGGAAGACTAGTAGATGCGCTTCGAGCTACGAGCCGCGAGCCGCGAGCTACGAGCCGAAGCGTATCCCGGTTGCTCGAAGCTCGGAGCTCGTAGCTCGAAGCCAGGCGACGAGGAGTTGGCTTACTGACACAAGGCGGTCAAACCTATGCTGAACACATTCATGGTGTACGTGGAGAATAAGCCGGGCGTGCTGACGCGTGTGGCATCGCTGTTTCGCCGCCGCGCCTTCAATATCGATTCGCTGACGGTGGGGCGCACCGAGAAGCCTGAAGTATCGCGCATGACGATTACGGTCGATGCCGACCACGACCAGGCGCGCCGCATCGAGGCGAACCTGTATAAGCTGGTGAACGTGCTGCTGGTCGAGAACATCACCAATCAGCCGGCCATCGTTCGGGACCTGGCCATGATCCGAGTGGCGGCCACGCACGACGCGCGCTCCCACGTGCTGGAACTCGCCAGCGTGTTTCGCGCGCGCGTGGTGGATGTGGCTACGGAATCGTTGACCATCGAAATCACCGGGGCGGAGGACAAGATCGACGGGCTGCTCGAAGTGCTGCGTCCCTACGGCGTATTGGAAATGGTGCGCACGGGCATCGTCGCCATGCGGCGCGGCGGGACGTCGAACGGCGCGAGCGCGGCGGCGGAACGAACTGGGCAAGACGCAGCTGATGACGATGTCTCGCAGTCTGTGTAAGACGGGCGGTTCGGCGCGGCGGAAGCGACAGTTCTGCAAGGTACGAGAACGCGAATCCTTTCGGGAATGAAGTGGGGATCTCTCCTCACGCTGGGCGGCGAATACCTAGCCCATCCCTGAAGTTCCAACCATAAAACCGCAGTAAAACTCTGACGGCAAGTGCAGGCTGCTGCCGACCCATCCATTGGAGCCATTCGAAGGTGCTGGGCGCGACTTCGTTTGGGCCAGGAGGATGCTCCGACTCTGGGAATGGCCGGGCCGCTTCGTAAGAGCTTTCTAATTGTGGGTGGCGACTTTCCGGCGATGAGTGGTAGTAGCGAATCCAGAATTGGTGTGGCCAACGAAAAATGTTGAGTTAGGCGCCTGGGAGACGGGGCAAGCCCCGTCTTTACACAAGCGGCTACAGCAAATCTCGAAACGCCTAGGAAAACGGAAAGCTGGGATCGCAAGGCACCTTCGGTGCTGAAGCGAGGGCAAGGCCATGCCGATGAAGGATGAAGAAAGTATTCGCTATGGATGATTGCGACGACATTGTCAAAGAGTTCCTGGTCGAGAGCTACGAGAACCTCGACCGGCTGGACCGGGAGTTGATTACGTTGGAGAAAAGTCCCAACGATCGTGAGATTCTGGGCAGTATATTTCGCACCATCCACACCATCAAGGGCACATCGGGTTTTCTGGCATTCGACCAACTGGGGGCGGTGACCCATGTGGGCGAAAGTCTGCTGGGGCGGTTGCGCGATGGCCAACTCACGTTGAATCCGGCAATCACGACCGGCCTGTTGGCGATGGTGGATGCGGTGCGGCAGATGCTGGCGAGTATAGAAGCCACGGGCGTCGAGGGAGAACGCGACGACCGAACACTGATTTCGAGGTTGACCAGTTTGCAGACAGCCGCTGACGCGGTGGGTAAGAGCGGGGCGACTGGGAAGCGGAAGGCCGCGGCGGCAGCGGCCGGCGCGGCGCAAGCGATTCGCAGTTCAAGAACTGGAAGCGCGACGAGCGGCAGCGCGAAAATGCGCGAGGCGATGGTTGTCGACGCAGTCGAGAAGCTGAAAACGGCTAGCCCGGCCCCGCCGCCTGAGGTTGTGGCGGAGCGTCCGGCGGAAAGTCCAGCAGAGCGACCGGTGGAACGAACGACAGCGAAGGCGCAGACGAACGAAGCGGCGGATGGGCAGCACGGTCAGCCGGCCGCGCCGGGGCAGAGTGCCAGCGACAGCACCATCCGGCTCGATGTTGCGTTGCTCGACCAGTTGATGAATCTGGTGGGAGAGCTGGTGCTGGCGCGCAACCAAATCCTGCAATTCGCCAACCGCTCCGAAGAAAGTGGCCTGCTGGCCACCAGCCAGAGGCTCAACCTGATCACGACCGAATTGCAGGAAGGGGTGATGAAGACCCGGATGCAGCCGATCGGGAACATCTGGAGCAAGTTTCCGCGCACGGTGCGCGATCTTGCCCTGGCCTGCGGCAAGCAGGTGCGGGTCGAGATGGAGGGCGCGGAAACCGAACTGGACAAGACGCTAATCGAGGCCATCAAGGACCCGCTGACCCACCTGGTGCGGAACTCGGTGGACCATGGCATCGAACGCCCCGAGGTCCGGCAGGTTGCCGGGAAAAACCCGGAGGGCCGTCTATTCCTGCGCGCGTTTCATGAAGGAGGACAGGTCAACATCGAGATTTCGGACGACGGGGCCGGACTCAACCAGGATGCGATTCGCAACAAAGCGGTGCAGAAGGGCCTGATTTCGGCCGACCAGGCCGGGCGCATGAGCGATCGCGAGATTGTGAATCTGGTTTTCCTGCCCGGCTTTTCGACGGCCGAGGTGGTGACCAACGTCTCCGGCCGGGGAGTGGGCATGGACGTGGTCAAGACCCACATCGAAAAAATCGGCGGCACGGTCGATCTGCAATCGAAGCCGGGTCAGGGCGTGATGGTGCGCATGAAGATTCCGCTGACCCTGGCCATTATTCCCGCTCTGATTGTGACCAGCGCGGGCGAACGCTATGCGGTTCCCCAGGTCAACCTGCTGGAACTGGTCGGCCTGGATCGTGAACAGGCGCGCAAAGGCATTGAGTTCATCCACGGCTCGCCGGTGTACCGGTTGCGGGGAAGGTTGTTGCCACTGATTTATCTCGAGAACTCGTTGCAGACGGCGACGACAGCGGCCGCGGGCGGCGGGTTGGGCCGCACGAACATTGTGGTGCTGGAAGCCGATGGCCGCCACTTTGGACTGGTGGTGGACGAAATCAACGACACCGAGGAGATCGTGGTCAAGCCGCTCAGCAAGCACCTGAAAAACATCAGCGTGTACGCCGGGGCCACCATCATGGGGGACGGCAAAGTGGCATTGATATTGGATGTGCTCGGGCTGGCGCAGCGCTCCAAGGTCCTGGCCGAGGGACGGGAACGCATGCCGAGCGAAGAAGTCCAAAGCACGGCGGAAGGCGGGAACGGGAAACATAAGCTGGTGTTGTTTACGGGACCGGGCGGGGCGCAGATGGCGGTGCCGCTGCAGTTGCTGGCGCGGCTGGAAAATATTCCGGGGGGCCATGTCGAGCGCTCCGGCAATCAATGGGTGGCCCAGTACCGGGGGCAGATTCTTCCCCTGATCCGGGTAAGTCACGCGCTCGAGGAGCGGCGGCAACTGAGTCGGGGTGAGGACGCGCTGCGCCTGCCGACCACGGCCACGCTGCAAGTGCTGGTGCTCGAACACGAACATAAATCTTGCGGGCTGGTGGTAAACCACATTCTCGACATTGTCGAAAGCGCGCTCGAACCGCAGTCTCCCGCGACCCGCGCCGGCGTGCTCTATTCGTCGGTAGTGGCGGAGCGGGTGACCGAACTGCTGGATGTTTCCGCCCTGCTGCGCGGCGGAGAAGCGTACGAACCGGTGGAGGCTGCTGCAGCCAACGCCTGAAACCTGAGACCTGAACTTATGACCAGCGCCCGCCAATTCTGCACGTTCTACCTGGACCACCTGCTCTTTGGAGTGGAATCGCTCAAGGTCCAGGAAGTGGTCACCTACCGCGAGTTGCGTCCGGTGCCGCTGGCGCCGCCGGTGGTGAGCGGGCTGATGAACCTGCGCGGACAAGTGGTGGTGGCGCTCGAACTGCGGCGCCAGCTGGAACTGCCCGAGCGTCCCGTGGACATGACGCCGATCTGCCTGGTGGTGCGCGCGGCCTCGGGCACGGTATGTCTTTTGGCCGATGAAGTGGGCAACGTGGTCGAAGTGGATGAACAGACATTCGAAGCTTCGCCGGAGACGCTATCGCCGCGCTTGCGGACGGTGATCCTCGGAGTGCACAAGCTGGAACACAAGTTGATGCACGTGCTCGACACGGATCAGGCTTGCGAGATCCGGGCAGTCAGTCAGGCGCAGAGCAACGGGGCCTGAACGGGGAGGCGGCGGCCAAGGTTTACTGGGTTGCCGCTCGCGTCGCGCGGTTGGCTGGCGAAGATTTTGGTTTTGAATTCAGCAGCCCTTACGGGAGAGCAAATGAAACTTACACTTGGGAAGAAACTGGGCCTGGGCTTTGGAACCATCCTCGCACTGATGGTTCTTGGCTCGACCATTACCTACACAAAGGCAGCGTCAATGAAGGAGACCACCGGCCGCGCTATGACGATGCGCGTCCCCACCATAGGCGCCCTGAAAGACTTGCAGCGGGACCTGAACCAGGCGCAGAGCAAGGGACGCCAGGTAATCCTCGCCGGAAGCGATCCCGGCCGAAGAGAGGCGGCGAAGAAACTTTTGGATGGCAGCTGGGACGAGATCGAGAAGGACGTCGCCAGCCTGGGCGAAATCTCCGGGCAGTGGAGCTTACAGGAAAACCGTGACCGCCTGGCCGAGATCAGAAATCAGCTCCCCGAACTCCGGAGAATCCAGGAAGCGGCCATGAAGCTGGCGGCCAGCGGCGAGCGCGATGCCATCGTCAGAGCTGGGAACGATTTCGCGGACCAAGCCACGGTGGTCACGGAGAGCCTCAAGAAGCCCCTCGACGGAATGGCGGATTACTTCTCCACGCGGTTGAAGCAGAACACCGACGATATAGATTCAGAAACCCGCTCGATGAACCTGACCATGACGGCGACCACACTCGCGGCATTGGGCATAGGCATATTCGTGGCGGTATTCCTAAGCCGCCGCATATCCGTCAACACGCAAGCCATCGTAGTCCAGACGCAGGCGATTGCGGCAGGGGACTTGATGCGCGGCGAACTGAAAGTTCAGGGCAACGATGAATTGGGCGACCTGACCAGATCG
>Ga0181530_10002660_pt1 | contig 20887 bp, 24 predicted proteins | sample PEATcosm2014_Bin_42_FD_119769 | JGI IMG/M metagenome (GOLD analysis project Ga0181530, IMG submission 119769) | Peatland microbial communities from MTU Mesocosm Facility, Houghton, MI, USA - PEATcosm2014_Bin10_60_metaG | ecosystem: Environmental > Terrestrial > Soil > Wetlands > Peat | place... | reverse complement strand
GGAAGGAACCTGTACGATCTTGCAGTGGTCGGTCGCCGCGCCCGCTGGATCGAAACGGCTTAACCGATCATTTTTGCGCCGGAAAGTAGCTAGCGGACTGTTCTATTTCGAAATTCGCGTCGACGGCTCGAAGGCCGTCGCCGTCGCCGGTTCGGCGGCAGGGGAGAGTGCGCCGTGGGACGTAGCCGAGAACTTGAACCCGGTCCTTGCCGGACCACTTGGTCTAGTCGGCATTTCTCTCGCCCTCCTGCAATTGGAGAAACTGCTTCCGGAGTCAGGAGCGCAGCCGCTCCTGGCTGCAATCGGTCGGTTCCAAAACGCATTTGGAGCCCACCCGTATGCCGTCGCGCCCATTCGCACCAGCCCGCAACGCACCTACGATCCAACCAGCGCAGACCCAACGCCAGAAGGCGCGCACATGCCGATGGCTCTGGCGAATCTGGCGCACTCAGGGTCTGCGAAAGAAATCCAAGACGGCCTCAGCGAGTTCGGGTCGAACTCCGGCCTCTTCGACGATATCGATGTAGTCCGCAAAGGAAATAAAGAAAGCGATCCTTTCCAAATCGGAGTAAACTTCGGTGGCCCAACCGTCAACCTCGTCGACGTAGGCTATGGCGTAAGTCAGGTCCTCCCGATCCTGGTTGATACAATCCAACGCGCCGGCAAAGATCGCGTCTTTCTATTGCAGCAGCCCGAAGTCCACCTGCACCCGCGCGCGCAAGCCGAACTCGGATCCTTCTTCGCCCGGCAAACCCGCCATTCGCGACGCTTCGTGGTCGAAACGCATAGCGACTATCTGGTCGACCGCGTCCGCATGGAAGTTCGCCGCGAAACGCTCAAGCCCAAAGATGTATCGCTCCTGTACTTCGAACGAAACAAATCCGGGGCCACCATCCACAATCTCGAACTCGATAAGAACGGAGATATCATCAATCCTCCTCTCGGATACCGGCAATTCTTCCTCGACGAAGAGCGGCACCTTCTGGAAGCCTGAGCGTGTGTCTCATCGTTGATGCCAACGCAGCCGGCACATTCCTGTGCCGGCGAAGCGCAGTCACGGATTGGCTGCTTGGCAAGCATGGCAATCCCCGGCTGGTCGTCGGAGGCAAACTGCGCGACGAATTGATTCGCCTTACCGAGGCCAGGCGGCTGTTGGTCCAACTGCATCGGGCTGGCAGGCTGCGGACGGAACCCGCTCAAAAGGTGGCGGGCGAAGTGCCCCGCGCGCTGGCATGCGCGCCCTGCAAATCGAATGACTCCCATATCCTGGCGTTGGCAAGACTGACCGGCGCGCGCACTCTCGCGACGTTCGACGAAAACCTGATCGCCGATTTCCGCAATCCCGCGTTGATCCACTCTCCCCGCGGTAGCGTCTACAGGCTCCCGGCAAAACACGGCCACCTGCTGCGGCATACCCCCTCTTCCTGCGGGATCAGACCGTCCTCCGCGCACCGAAAGAACCGTTAGGCTGAGCGCGGCCCGGAACGACCGCCAATTTGCGGTAAAATCACGAATATCGCAACGTCGAACTCCGAAACTCGTTGCGATCTCTTCCCATGACTACAGCCACCGGCACCCGCGCCCAGGAATTTCGCCAGCAGCTCTCCCGGCGAGTGATTGTCGCCGATGGCGCCATGGGCACCATGCTGTATTCGAAAGGCGTCTTCATCAATCGCTGCTTCGACGAGCTGAACCTTTCGCAGCCCGACCTGGTGCGGCAGATCCACAACGATTACGTCAAAGCCGGCGCCGAGATTCTGGAGACCAATACCTTCGGCGGCAGCCGTCCGCGCCTGGCCGCGTTCGGCATGGCGGAAAAGCTGAAGGCCATCAACCAGGCGGGAGTGCGGCTGGCCCGCGAGGCGGCCAGGGATAGCGCCTTTGTGGCCGGCGCCGTGGGTCCCTTGGGAGTGCGCATCGAGCCCTTGGGGCCGACTAGCTTCGCCGAAGCGCGCGCCGCGTTTCGCGAGCAGATCGACGCCCTGGTGGAAGCCGGAGTCGATCTGCTGATTCTCGAAACCTTCGCCAATCTCGACGAGCTGCGCGAAGCCGTGCTGGCCGCGCGCGAATCGGCGGGCGACGAACTGACGGTGGTCGCGCAGGTCACCATCGACGATTTCGGCCATCTCCCCGGCGGCACCGATCCCGCAACCTTCACCCGCGAAATGGACGCATGGCCCGTGGATGTCATCGGGCTCAACTGTTCCGTGGGTCCCAAGGCTACGCTCGAAACCATCGAGCAGATGATGGCCATTTCTTCCAAGCCCATGAGCGCCATGCCCAACGCCGGCCTGCCCATGCGCGTGGAAGGGCGCAACATTTATCTGTGCTCCCCCGAATACATGGCGCAGTATGCGCGGCGCATGCTGTGGGCGGGCGTCAAGATCATCGGCGGCTGCTGCGGCACCACTCCCGACCATATCAAGCTCATCCGCTCCGAAACGCGTTCTCTGCAGCCGGCGCAAAAGAGAATCTCGGTCACCGTGGACCAGCCGGAAGTCCGCTCGCAGGCGCTGGATCCCGTGCCCATGGAGCAAAAATCCAAGCTCGGCGCCAAGCTCGTGCAGGGCAAGTTCGTGGCCTTCGTGGAAATCCTGCCGCCGCGCGGCGTGGACGCCTCGCGCGAAATCGATGGCGCGCGCCGCTGCGCCCAGGCCGGCATCGATTGCATCAACGTCCCCGATGGGCCGCGCGCCAGCGCCCGCATGAGCGCCCAGGTCACCTGCCAGCTCATCCAGCAGGAAGCCGGCATCGAAGCCGTGAACCACTTCTGCTGCCGCGACCGCAACATTTTGGGCATTCAATCGGAGCTGCTGGGCACGCACAAAGTGGGCGTCCGCAACCTCATCTGCATTACCGGCGATCCGCCGCGCATGGGCGCGTATCCGGACGCCACCGCGGTTTTCGACGTGGACGCCATCGGGCTGGTCAACATCGTGCGCAATCTGAATCACGGCCTGGATATCGGCGGCAATCCCATGGGCTCGCAAACCGCCCTGCTCATCGGCGTGGGCGCCAACCCCGGCGCGCTCAATATGGATGAAGAGATCCGCCGCTTCGAGTGGAAAGTGGAAGCCGGCGCGGAATACGTGGTCACCCAGCCGGTGTTCGATCTCAAGCTGCTGGAAAGCTTCTTGAAGCGCATCGAGCACGTCAAGATTCCCGTGGTTTGCGGCATTTGGCCGCTCACCAGTTTCCGCAACGCGGAGTTCATGTGCAACGAGCTGCGCGTGCCCGTGCCCGAAGAGTTCATGGAGCGCATGCGCCAGGTGGACAGCGCCGAAAAAGCGCGCGACGAAGGAGTCGCCATCGCCCGCGAGATGACCTCGCGCGTGCGCCAAATGGTTCAGGGCGTGCAGTTGAGCGCTCCGTTCGGCCGCTACCAGATGGCGCTGGATGTGGCCGAGGCGATCGGCCCCCGTTGAATCGAGTCGAAATGGCAACCGACCTGGTCGAAATCAATCCCGAGCGGCCCCAGCCCGAAGTCCTGGAGCGCGCCGCCGCGAGCGTGCGCCGCGGGAAAGTCGTCGCGATTCCCACCGACGCGCTCTATACCCTGGTGGCCGACCCCTACAACTTGCGCGCCGTCACGCAAGTGTTCCAGGCCAAAGGCCGCGAGCCGCACCGCTCTTTGCCGATTCTGGTCTCGGGCTCGCTGATGGCCGAGGAACTGGCCAGCGAACTGACCAGCCGCTTCTTCATTCTGGCGCGCCGTTTCTGGCCGGGACCTCTCACCATGATTGTGCCCGCCTCCGCGCGGATGCCTCTCAAAGTCACCGGCAATACCGGGCGGCTGGCGCTGCGCCAATCGCGCTCGGTGATTGCCCAGGAGCTCATCAACCTGCTCAACCAGCCGGTCATCGCCACCAGCGCCAACATTTCCGGCAGCCCCACCTGCCGCAGCGGAATCGACGTCTTCGGCATGATGGACGGCCGCGTGGATCTGGTCCTGGATGGCGGCATGTGCAGCGGCGAAGGCGCCACCACCATCGATATCACCGAGCCCGTGTGGAAAATGATTCGCGCCGGCGCGGTCACGGAGAAGGAGATCGAAGAGTGCCTCCAGCCTTCCTGACGCGATGAAATACCTCCTGGTTGCGATCGGCGGCGGCGCCGGGTCCCTGGCGCGCTACCTTGCAGGCACCGCGATCATGACGCGCTTTGGCGGGCGCTTTCCTCTGGGTACCCTGGTCATCAACGTGACCGGTTCGTTTCTGATCGGCCTGTTGATGACCTTGCTCACCGAGCGGCTGGCGCCTTCCGCCAACTGGCGGCCGCTGCTGGTGGTGGGATTTCTGGGCGGATACACCACGTTTTCCAGCTTCGAGTGGGAGACCTTCGCGGCCATGCGCGAGGGCGCATTCTGGATGGGGCTGACCAACGTGGTGGCCAGCGTGGGGCTGGGCTACGCGGCGGTGTGGCTGGGCAGCATGCTGGCGCGGAGGTAGGACAGGCCTCCCGGCCTGAAAATGCTGGTATCGTTGCGCCGGTTGAATTCCAAAGTGCCGTTTCTATACCGGCTCAGGCCGCGGGCCGGACATAGCCTGTCCGGACCAAAGGCCTTTTCGATACGCAGGGCCATTTCCGCTGTCAAACGAGCCTTGCCGCGGAGAAGATCGGATAGAGTCGCCCGCCGCACCTTCAAGACCTCCGCCGCTTTCGACACGCTGAGACCGAGCGCCTCGATGACCTCGGTCCTGATGAGATCGCCAGTTTCCCGTAACCGTCAAACTCCGGAAACCTCCCAAAGCGCCTTTTAACCGATGCAGCTTCCACCCTGGGAACCGGCTCGCCTGATCGAGGCCGTTGGCAGTTTCCAGCGCGAGCAGAAGTTTCCCGATTCTGTCAGCCACGGCAGGGGGCGCCCCCTTGGCGGCGTGGCCCAGCAATTCGACCTTGTGCGCGGCAGGATTGTTCTATTCCTACCGGCGCCGCTCGGCGCCTCGGATTCCTATAGCCGCCCCGCTTGCCGATACAGCAGCGCCGCCCCAGCCAGCATGAGCATGCCGGCGCAGGCGAACGCCACCACCGGCGAAATAGCCGTCCACAGAGTCCCCACCAGCGCGCTAGAGATCAGGTCTCCCGTGCCATTGACCGCGCCCAGGATGCCATATGCGGTGCCGCGGTCTGGCGGCTGGATGAGGCCGGCGGGGATGGCGCCTTCCAGCGTGTCTTGGATGCCGATGTAAATTCCGGCCAGCGCGAAGACCACGGCGATCGCCGCCAGCGCGGTGACGTGCCAGGCGAACAGCAGCGCCGCGCCGAAGCCGGTGAGCGCGCCCAGGGCGTATCCGGCGGAGAGCAGTTTTGGTTTGCTCATGCGATCGGCGAGCGCCCCGGCGGGGAACGCGGCGGCGGCATAGACGGCGTTGCGCAGCACGTAGAAGAGCGCGGCGAACTCGCCGGCGCGGACCACGCCATAGACCGGAGCGAGCAACTGGCTGGCTGCCAGCACCAGCAAAGTGGGGGCGAAATCGCCCGCGCCGAAAACCGCCACGGCGGCCAGAAAGCTGCGGTAGGCAGCGGGCATTTCGCGCACGCTCTTCCACAATTTGCGCGCGGGATTGGGCGCGCCGCGTTTTTCCTGGACCAGGAAAACCATGGACGCGAAGGCGATGAGCCCGGGAATCAGCGATACCAAAAAGATGGTGCGGAAGGGCGCGGAGGGGTTGGGACGCGGCAGGCGGGATAGCAGCCACACGCCCAGCAGCGGGCCGAGCACGGCGCCGGCGGTATCTCCGGCGCGGTGCATGCCGAAGACTTTGCCGCGCATCTCGGGCGCGGTGGATTGGCTCAGCATGGCATCGCGCAGGGGGCCGCGAATGCCTTTGCCGAACCAGGCCGCCAGGCGCCCGGCCAGCACCAGCGGCCAGGAGACGGCGGCGGCGAAGACCGCCAGGGCGGTGCCGGAAAGAAAGTAGCCGAGGGCCACGATGGGCTTGCGGTGCCCCACGCGGTCGGAATACCAGCCGGAGGCCAGTTTGACGAAGCTGGAGAGCGCATCGGCGGAGCCTTCGATCCAGCCCAATGCGGCGGCGTCCACCCCGATCGAAGCCAGGAAACCGGGAAGCACGGCGCTCACCATTTCGTACCCCACATCGGCGCAGAAGCTGGTGATGGTCATGCCGAGGACGTTGCGGTTCAGCCAGGCCGGCGCGCGCGGGGACATGCCCGGATTGTAGCGCGAGCGAGAGGAGAGTTTAGCCCGCGCCGTGGTACCCTGTGATTCTACCTACAACCAATGAGAAACGTGGTGATTATCGGGTCGGGTTGCGCCGGAAATACGGCCGCGATTTATACCGCCCGGGCGAATTTGAAGCCCCTGGTGGTGAGCGGCCACGAAGCCGGCGGACAGCTCTCCCTGACCACCCTGGTGGAAAACTTTCCAGGGTTTCCGGAAGGCATCGACGGCCCCGGCCTGGTGGAGAACATGCAGCGCCAGGCGCAGAATTTCGGCGCCGAGTACCTGCACGGCGCGGTGGAGGACACGGACTTTTCCGCGCGCCCGTTCCGCTTGAAGGTGGATGGCGAATGGATGGAAGCGCGCACCATCATCGTTGCCTCCGGCGCTTCGGCGCGATGGCTGGGCCTGGAATCGGAGCAGAAGCTGATCGGGCGCGGGGTAAGCTCGTGCGCCACGTGCGACGGCTTTTTCTATCGCGATAAGCGGATCATGGTGATCGGCGGCGGCGATTCGGCCATGGAAGAGGCCAATTTCCTGACGCGCTTCGGGCGCGAGGTGACGCTGGTGCACCGGCGCGAGGAGTTTCGCGCGTCCAAGATCATGCTGGACCGGGCGCGCCACAATCCCAAAATCAAGTTCCTCATGAACACCGTGGTGGACGAGGTGTTCGATGTTGCGCAGCAGGCGGTGACGGGCGTGCGGCTGCGCAACCTGAAGACGGGCGAGAGCTGGAAACAGGACGTGGACGGCTTTTTCGTGGCCATCGGCCACATCCCCAACACCAAAGTGTTCAAGGGGCAGATCGAGACGGATGCGGACGGGTACATTATCTCGAAAGGCGGGGCGCGCACCAATATCGCCGGGGTGTTTCATGCGGGCGACGTGCAGGACCGCGTGTACCGGCAGGCCATTACGGCGTCGGGCGCGGGCTGCATGGCGGCCATGGAAGCCGAGCGTTACCTGGAAGCGGAAGGACATTGATATGATTCAGCGGCTGACTCCTCAAGGGGCGGCAACACCTCGCGGACCATATTCGCCGGCGGTACGCTGCGGCGACTTCATCTACGTTTCGGGCCAGGTAGCGGTGGATCCGGAGACGGGCAAGCCGGTGATCGGCGATATCCGCCAGGAGACGCGCCAGGTGCTGAACAACGTGACGCGCGTTCTGGAAGGCTGCGGGGCGACGCGGGCGGACGTCGTAAAGTGCCAGGTCTACCTGACGGACATCAAGGATTTCGCCGCCATGAACGAAGTGTACGCGGAGTTCTTCGGCGAGGCGAAACCGGCGCGCACCACGGTTGCGATAGCGGCGCTGCCGCTGAATGGCGCCCAGGTGGAAATCGACGCCATCGCGTATAAACCCCAGTAAGGATGTCCCAAAGGGGATACATTTATTGCTCTGCGCGACCAGTCGCCATGGATGCTGGCCGAGCGCTTGGTTGCGGAGTGGCGAACTGTCAAAGCGCGGTAGCGCCGCGTCAGGAGTCTATACTGAAAGTGTTATGGACGTGAGCATCGCCGAAGCCAAGGAGCGCCTGCCGGAGCTGATTGATGCCTTCGAGAAGGGCGAACCGGTGGTCATCACGCGTGACGGCAAAGCCGTGACTCAACTCGCGCCGCCGCCAGCGGAAAAGAAGCGGGAAGTACGGTTTGGCACGATGCGCGGCCGCATTCACCTCGAACCGGGCTGGGACGACCCGATCACGGAAGATCAGTTCCTGTCCGGTGAATTTTGAACGGTTTTCTCCTGGACACCAGCGTAGCGCTGCTCGCGGTGGATGTCCCCGAACGCGTCACACACTCGGTCCGGACCGCCATCGAGCAGGGCCCGGCCTTCCTCAGCGCAATCTCGTTCTGGGAAGTGATGATCAAGTTCCAAAAAGGCAAGCTGGATGTGGGCGATCCGCGCCAGTGGTGGATCGAAACGCTGGCCGCGCTGGCGTTGCAACCGCTACTGCACCGGCCCGAGCACATCGCCGCCATCTACGATTTGCCGCCCATTCACCAGGATCCCTTCGACCGCGCGCTGATCGCGCAGGCAATGGTCGAGGATCTGACCTTTTTGACGACCGATCGCGCCATTCTGCGCTACGCTTCCGCATCCTTTCGCGTTATCGAGTGACGCTGTTGGATTGCCGCCGGAAACCCGCTGGGATCGTCGAGGTAAAGCGCGATGCTCCTGCTTCTCTTGCGTATCCCAAATGGCTTGCGCGCGTCCGACTCCCGGGAAAATTCAACGAGCACGTTGGCGTCGCCGAACGGCGCCGCGGTTACTGTCGCGGTGCATGGGGAACGCCATCGCGCCAGGGGCAGTCGGGGTCATCATCCCGCTAAGCCGGGCACGCCCGCCATCGTTTTCGCCGATCTCACGGCGCGCAGGATGGCTTCGGAAACGGCTTCCGCGGCGGCGATCCCCAGGGCGTTGATATCGGCTTCCAGCGCGCCCACGGACAGCGCGAAAACCGTATCGCCGTCGAACATGGTATTGACAGGGTAAATGGCGCGGGCCATGCCGAGGCCGGCGAGTTGGGCCAGCTTGGTGGCTTGGACTTTATCCAGGCGGGCATTGGTCGCGGCTACCGCGAGGGTGGTGTTTCGCCCGGCGAGGCCGCGCGCCGGATGGCTCTTCATATAATCCGCCGTATCCAGGAATTCGCGGCTGCCGGGAGCCTTGCGCGCGCCGGCGACGATCTTATTGGTAGCCGGGTCGCGCACGTCGCCCAGGGCATTCACCACCAGGAGCGCGGAAACCAGCACGCCGCCCGGCAACTGCACCGTGCAGCAGCCGATGCCGCTCTTCATGGCGTGGTCCATCCCGATGACTTTGCCGACTGTGGCTCCCGTGCCCGCGCCCACGCAACCTTCGGCGACGGGGGCATCGGTGGCGGCGGCCGCGGCGGCTTCCCCCATGGCCAGGTTGGGACGTACGTTGGGCTTGCCGATGGCCAGATCGAAAATGATGGCGGCGGGAACGATGGGGACTTTGGCCACTCCGGTATCGAAACCGCAGCCGCGATGTTCCAGGTACCGGCGCACGCCGGAAGCCGCTTCCAGGCCGAAAGCGCTGCCGCCGGCCAGCAGGATGCCGTGGATTACGGGCACGATGTGACCGGGCGCGAGCGTGGGAGTTTCCTCGGTGCCGCTGGCGGAGCCGCGAATATCCACGCCCCCCACCGCGCCCTTTTCGCACAGGATGGCGGTGCAGCCGGTGACCGCGTCAAAGTCCGAAACATGACCGACGCGAATCCCCGGAATATCCGTAAGTCCTTTCACGTTAGCTCCCGTTATCCGTTCCGCAGCGAGAATTCTGTTCCCGTTGTGTTGGCAAGTCCACTCGATTCAACAGCCCACCGCCATTCTGGCTTCTGGCTTTTGACTTCCTCGACTCCCATATCCCGCAGGGATATCAAGGGCGCAGCCCTTGGCTAGTTGTATGGTAGCATCGGAGTTCGGGGACCGACCTACTTGCTGGATTCGCTGAAAGAGCCAGTTCTCGCGGTACAAGACTTCTATTTGCTCGTTGGTAGGGCCCTTCGGAACATCTTCCGCGCGCCCCACTACGGCGCTGATGTCATCCTGCAGATGGACACCATCGGAGTCGGCAGCCTTCCCATCGTCATCATGACCGGGTTTTTCAGCGGGGCCGTCATGGCTTTGCAGATGTCGCGCGCCCTGGCCACCTACGGGCAGGTGGGGAAAACCGGGATGATCGTTTCCCTCACGCTGGTGCGCGAGCTGGGGCCGGTGCTGACGGGACTGATGGTGGCGGGGCGCAACGCCTCCGGCATTGCGAGCGAACTGGGGTCCATGAAGGTGACCGAGCAGATCGACGCCATGCGGGCGCTGGGAACGGACCCGGTGCAGAAACTGGTGACGCCGCGCCTGGAGGCCACTTGCCTGATGCTGCCGCTGCTCACCATCATTGCCGATTTCGTGGGCATGGTGGGCGGCTGGATGATCGCGTACTTCTTCCTGGCGCTGACCTCGCGGCAATACTGGAACTCGGCCTGGAGCAGCCTGGAATGGAAGGCGGATGTGGCGCAGGGATTGATCAAGCCGCTGGTCTTCGCGGTAGTGATTTCAATGGTGGGTTGTTACTACGGTCTGCGCACCACCGGCGGCACGCAAGGGGTGGGCCGCTCCACCACGCAGGCGGTGGTGGCGGCCACGGTGCTGATCTTCGTGCTGGATCTGATGATCACCAAGATTTTTGTATACCAGGGCGCATCGTAAATGGCGGAAGCGGCCGCACCGATTCTGCGGTTCGAGCATGTGACGGTTCGCTTCGACGAAACCGCCGCGCTGGATGATGTGTCGTTCGCCGCGGCGGAGGGCGAATCGCGCGTCATCATGGGGGCGGCGGGCAGCGGCAAAACCGTCCTGCTGAAGACGGCGCTGGGGTTGATTCACCCCGATGCGGGAAAAGTGTTCGCGTTCGGAAAAGAGATCAGCGGCATGCGGGAAGAGGAGCTCTTCGAAATCCGCAGCAAGATTGGCATGCTCTTTCAGGAGAGCGCGCTGTTCGATTCCATGACGATCGAGGAAAACGTGGCGTATCCGCTGGAAAACCAGAAGTCCATCCACTGCCCGCCGGAGCAGGTGCACCCGCGGGTGGCGCAGGCGCTGGATTTCGTGGAACTGGGGGGGACGCTGGAGAAATTTCCGAGCGAGCTTTCGGGCGGCATGCGGCGCCGCGCGGCCATCGCGCGGGCGGTGGTGACCAATCCGCCGCTGACGCTGTACGATTCCCCCACGGCCGGGCTGGACCCGATTACCGCGCACCTCATCATCGCGCTGCTGATTAAGGCGCGCGACCTCAGTCACACCACCGCGCTGCTGGTGACGCACCGCTACCAGGACGGCAACCTGATGGCCAATTTCCGCTACAATTCGGAACAAGGGAGCCTGGAGCCGGCGGCTCCGCGCAACGGGGCCAAGCGCGGGGCGCGGACCACGTTCATGATGCTTCGGGACGGCCGGCTGGTGTTCGAAGGCGATCAGGAGCGGCTGGAGTCCTCGCGGGATCCCTACATTTGCAAATTTGTAAAGGCGCGGGAATAGACGATGCCGGAGCACAGCCGAGTCCAGTGGTCGAAGCTCAAAGTCGGAGTTGTGGGAATCGCCGCGTTCGTGATTTTGGGAGTGCTGATTTTTCTCATGACCAGCACGCACGGCATTTTCCAGAACAACGCGACGCTGTACACGTTCATGGCGGATGCGGGTGGAATCGCGGACGGCTCGGCCGTGCGGCTGAACGGAATCCAGATCGGATATCTGGATAAACCCGTGCTCACCTCGTCGAGCGACCCCAGGAAGGCTGTGCGCTTCGATATGAAAGTGCCGCCTCAGTTCCTCTCCGAGATCCCGGTGGATTCGGTGGCCGGGATCACGGCGGCCAACGTCCTGGGCGACAAATTCATCAACATCACCAAAGGCGCCAGCAAGCAGCACGTGCACGACGGCGCCACGCTGGAATCCCTGCAGGCGCAGGATATTCCCGAGTTGATGGCGTCCATGGGCAACCTGCTGCAATCCTTCCAGGTGATTGTGAATCGCGTGGACAACCTGCTGGCGGGGGTGGAGGCGGGCAAGGGAAATATCGGCAAACTGCTCAAGGACGAGGAGCTGTACGACCGCCTGAACGCCATCGCGCTGGAGGGCCAGAAGCTGTTGAACGACGTGCGCACGGGCAACGGCACGTTGAGCAAACTGATCTACGACCCGGATCTCTATAACGAGATTCAAGCGCCGCTGAAACGCATCGATGCCATGCTGGCGGACCTGCAGGCGGGCAAGGGCACGGCGGGGAAACTGCTGGCCGATCCGGCGCTGTACGACGAGGCGCAGAAAACCATCGTGGAGATTCGCCAGGTGGTGGCGGGAATCAACGCGGGGCGCGGCACCGCCGGCAAGCTGCTGAAGGACGACCGCCTGTACGGCCAGTTGGACCAGTTGATCGGCAAGCTGGGCGCGACTGTGGACAAGATCAATTCGGGCCAGGGGACCATGGGACAACTGCTGGTGAATCCGCAGCTTTACGAATCGTTGACGGCCGCCACGCGCGAATTTCAATCGCTGGCCAAGGACATTCGCGCCAACCCCAAGAAATTCCTGACCATCCGGCTGACGCTGTTTTGACATCGCGAAAACAGTTGGTGGTGAACGCGGACGATTTCGGATTCACGCCCGACGTGAATGCTGGAATCGTCGAGGCGCACCGGCGCGGCATTCTGACCGCCACCACCCTGATGGCCAACGGAAGCGCCTTCGAAGACGCTGTGCGGCTCGCGAAGGAAGCGCCCGAGTTGGACATCGGCTGCCACCTGGTATTGATCGGCGGCGCCTCCCTGGTGACCGGGAAAACCCTGCCCGCCACGGTGCCGCAACTGATGGCCGCGCTGGCGATGGGGAAAATCCGGCCGTTCGAAGAGCTGCGCGCGCAAGTGCGAAAGATCGTGGACGCGGGCATCCGGCCGACGCATCTGGATACCCACAAGCATACCCACTTGGCCCCGCCGGTGTTGGACGCGGTGGCGCGGCTGGGCCAGGAGTTCTCCATCCGGTGGGTGCGGCGGCCGTTCGATTTTCCACTTTCGGGAGAGCGCGCGCCGCGCGCCAAGCGGCTCGCCAGCGCCGCGCTGGGCCTCTTGCGGCGGCGCTTTCACCGCGTGCTCCAGCGCCACGGGTGCCGCACCACGGACCATTTCGCGGGTTTTCAGATCACCGGCCGGTTTCGCACGGCGGAACTGGTGGAATTGCTGGGCGCGATTCCGCCGGGCACCACGGAGCTGATGGTGCATCCGGGACGCTGCGGGGAGGCGCTGCGCCAGGTGCGCACGCGGCTCAAGGAAAGCCGCGAGCGCGAACTGGAAGCCCTGGTGTCCGCCGAGGCGCGCGCCGCCCTGCACGCGAACGCCATCCAACTGGCCACCTACGCGGCGTTGTGAGTGGCCACGTGGTGCATGGAAAAGCGGCGGCGGCCGAGTTCTCCGAAACGCGCTTTGGCGCGCGACTTGATGAGGCGGAACTGCGTTTCCGTGAGATCGAGGTCCAGGCAAATCTCGCGTGGAGACTGCTCCCGCAAGTAGAAACGAACCAGCACTTCGCGATCGCGGCGGCCGATGCTGTTGAGCACGCGCATGGCGACTTCGTTGGTCTGGCGCTCGATGGCGGCACGCTCCGGATTGGGGCAGCGGTCGGAAAGCTTCATGGCGAAATCCGCGTCGGCGTGGTGACGGCGGGCTTCCACGGCTTGCTCGATGTGGCAGGCAACCTGGCGCCGCACGACCGTGCGCACAAATCCCATAAGGCGCTCCGGTTCGCGCACGGAACCTTTGCGGATGGCCTGCGTGATGATCAGGAAGGCTTCGTGCACGCGGTCATCCAGATCCTGCGGCCCCAATTGGCGGCAGAGATAAAACCGGATCCCTTTGCGGAAGACGGTGTAGAGTTCTTCCATACCAGAGGGATCTCCGGTACGGATTCGATCGACGATCTGGGACCAGGACGGGTCGGTCATTGACGTTTCCGGCTGTGCTCCGGAAACGTTCGCCGGGGGAGGCATTCCGTTCATGAACCAGTTACCTCTTTGCGCGTGAAATCGAAAATGGGGCGAGCGGGTGAAAAACTGCCTGGGCGGATTCCAGGATCTAAGTCCAGTTTCGCGGGCGCCGTAGCACGGCGCCGGTGAGCGAGAAAAAGAGCAGGCAGAAAGCCACAATCACGGCTGTTCTCGAAAAAATCCAGCTCGGCTCGGAACTAAGAAATACGATCTATCGCAACGGGAATACTCCCAGAGGAGTAGTCCCAAAGGAATACTATCAAAAATTGATCGCATTTCATAGGTTTTTGATTGTTTTTCTTTCGTTGTTATAAGAAATGTCGATTGTGGCTTTGTATTCTTGGGCTTACGCAAGCGGTCGACGCCCATCGAAACCGCGCAAAAAACATTCTGGATACCAAATGATTTCTTATATGTTCAATTGAATTTAGGGCAGTGATAAGGGCATCTTCTTACCGCCGCATCATGGCTTGGGCGTACTCCGGGCATGTGCCGTGGGTGAAGCCGGCCTGCGCGTGGCCGCGCGGCATGCGCTCGACGAGGCGCACGAGCGGGAATTCGCCAACCTGCGCGGGCTGCTGCCAACCGCCCGGTGACGCCGATGCAACGGCCGGCGCGCGAGCGCCCATGAGGTGCAGCCTCATCCCCCGCCAGGTGGGCGACCCCCTGAGACCGCCGCACGCGACAGTCCGGAAGCCTGCCCTACCGGCCAAACCGGCTCCGTCAGCCGGCCCTTGTGGAGCACGCCGCACCAGAGATGGATGGTCCGGGACGCCCGTCCCGCTAAAATGAAATCATGCTGCCCCTGCTCTTCCTCTACGGCTCGCTGATCAACGACGTCCGTTCCCTCATCGGCGCCCACAACCTGCCCGCCGCCGAACAGAAGGTCCGCACCGCCGGCGCCACCCCCGAAGCCGCCGCCGCACTTTCCTGGCTGGCCCGCGCCGAGCTGGCCGACAAGCATTACAGCCGCGCCGACCAATTCGCCGCCGAAACGCGCCAGATGGCCGACAGCCTCCTGCGCACGCGCAAGCTGGATGCCGACCCTTATCTGCCCACCGCCGTGGGCGCCGCCATCGAGGTTCATGCCCAAGCCCTGGCCGCGCAAGGGCAGCGCGCCGAAGCCATCCCCTACCTGCGGCAACAACTCAAACTGTTCGCCGGCACGTCCCTTACCGAGCGCATCCGCAAGAACATCAATCTGCTCGGCATAGAAGGCAAGCCCGCACCCCCGCTCGAGGAAACCGCATGGCTCGGTCCGCAGCCGTCAGCGCTCGCCAGCCTGCGCGGCCGCGCCGTGCTGCTGTTTTTCTGGGCTCACTGGTGCGTGGATTGCAAAGGGGAAGTGAAAACTCTTGCGGATCTACAGCGGAAATTCGGCCCACGGCTCGCCATCATAGGCCCCACTAAACTCTATGGCTACGTGGCTGGAGGAAACGATGCGCCCCCCGCCCTCGAAAAGCCGTATATCGATCAGGTGCGCCGCGAATTCTACGCGGTTCTATCCGGCATGCCCGTGCCCCTCGGCGCCGCCAATTTCCTGACCTATGGCGCCAGCACGACTCCCACCCTGGTTTTGATCGACCCAGCCGGCATCGTTCGGTATTACCATCCCGGCGCCGCCTCCGAGGCTGATCTGTCCGCGCACATCGACGCAGTATTGAAAAAATAAACAGGCGATCATGCGGACTTCCGCTTCTCGGTCTCCTGCCATCGGGTCCGCAACCGATCGTATTCTTCCAGCGTTCGAATCAAACTATCGATCTTCGCTCTGCGGGCATAGAGGTTTTCCAATTCCTCCTGGTGCCCTTGTGTACTGGAAATGTGCGGGGGAGATTTCTTCGCGAGCATAGTACATATGTACCAGATGGTCTAAGCTGATACAATAGTAAAACCAGGACCTCCCTTATTCTAAATTGCGGGTATCGTACTCCCCACAAATGTGGGTAAACATAAGTTATCTGCTTAGTTTACGTTCGATAACAGCGAAATCGTACGCCACGATTTCGGGAGAGTTCCCGAATTTCGGCTCAATTCGCGTTCCATCCGGTGCTTCCAGGGTATTAGTGTGATACCGATGTATGTAGTCCGGATCCTTTAGGACATTCCCTGTTAGAATCGCCACTACATCCTCATCCGTTCGCATGACTCCTGCGGAAGTCAGCTTGCGAATTCCCGCCAGCGTCGCCGCCGATGCCGGCTCGCAGCCAATCCCGCACCGCCCGATGATGGCCTTCGCATCCGCGATCTCCTGCTCCGTCACCCGCTCCACCACCCCGCCCGATTCACTCACTTCGCGCAGCGCCTTCGGCCATGAAACCGGGTCGCCGATTTTGATCGCCGTCGCCAGCGTCTCCGGATGCGCCACCGCGTTCAGCCGCGCGCGATCCCGGCTGCCATAGAGTTCGAAAAAGGGCGCGGCCCCTTCCGCCTGCACCACCGCCAGCTTGGGTAGCCGGTTGATGAGCCCCCACTCCTTCATTTCGCGCAGCGCCTTGCCGAACGCCGCGGTGTTACCCAGGTTTCCGCCCGGCAGCACCACCCAATCCGGCACGCGCCAGTCGCGCTGGTCCATCAGCTCCGTCATGATGGTCTTCTGCCCTTCGATGCGGAACGGGTTGATGGAATTCAGCAGATAAATCCCCAGCTTTTCCGCCAACTCCCGCACCAGCGCCAGAATCTGGTCGAAGTTGGCTTCCACCTGGAGCGTGCGCGCCCCGTATTCCAGCGCCTGCGCCAGCTTGCCGTAAGCGATGTTGCCGTAGGGAATGAAAATCACCGGCTGCAATCCCGCGGCGCTGGCATAGGCCGCCATGGAAGCCGAGGTGTTTCCCGTGGAAACGCACGCCACGCGCTGCATGCCGAGCCGCAGCGCCTGCGCCACCCCGCACGTCATGCCATTGTCCTTGAACGAGCCCGTCGGGTTGAAGCCCTGATGCTTGAACACCAACGCATCCAGCCCGCCGTACTCGGCCGCCAGTTTGCCCGCGAGCAGCGGCGTGTTGCCTTCGCGCAGCGTCACCACCTGCCCGTAGTCCTCCAGAAACGGCAGAAATTCGCGATACTTCCACACGCCGCTCTGGTCCAGCGCAGCGTTGGAGAGCCGCCGCTCGCGCCACAGCGTTTTCCATTCCGCCGCCGGCCGCTGGGGCGCGGTGTACACCGCCTCCAGCAGGCCCCCGCAGCGCGGGCAGTTGTAAATCACCTCTTCGATGGGGTAACGGGCGCGGCAATCCGCTTCGAAACACGCTAGTTCGGCAGACATGGTGGTGAAGCCTTTATTATAAGTGCATGCTGGCCGTGTACCTGGAAAACGGCGCCGTGACCGTGCGCGATGCGCCCATGCCCACGCGGAGCGAAGGCTTCGCCCTGTTGCGGCTGCTGTGCGCCGGCATCTGCAATACCGATCTGGAATTGCAGCGCGGCTACTACGGGTTTTCCGGCATTCCGGGCCACGAATTCGTCGCCGAAGTGGTGGATGCGAACCAGCGCGGCCTCATCGGCAAACGCGTCACCGGCGAAATCAATATCGCCTGCACCCATTGCCAATGGTGCCGCCAAGGCCTGGGCCGCCATTGCCCCCATCGCACCGTCTTGGGAATCGTCAACCACCCCGGCGCTTTCCAGGAATTTTTCACCCTCCCCGAGCGCAACCTGCACCTCGTGCCCGGTGAAATCCCGACCGAGCGCGCCGTCTTCACCGAACCGCTCGCCGCCGCCTGCGAGATTCTCGACCAGGCCAACATTCCGCCGCACGAAACCATCGCCGTCCTGGGCGATGGCAAGCTCGGCCTGCTCATCGCGCAAGTCCTCCATGCCCACGGCTGCCCGGTCCACTTATTCGGACATCATCCCGAAAAAATGCGCATCGCCGGCGTGGAATCCAGGCTCGCCGATGGCGCACTGCCGCAGGCCGCCTACGCATGGGTTGTGGATGCCACCGGCAATCCGGACGGTCTCCGCGCCGCCGCCGCCATGACCCAGCCCCGCGGCACCGTCATTCTGAAATCCACCGTTCACGGCCTGGTGGGAATCGATACCGCGCCCCTCATCGTCAACGAGCTGACCCTGATAGGCTCGCGCTGCGGCCGCTTCGAAGCCGCCCTGCCTCTGCTGGCGCACGAATCGATTCGCGTGCAAGAGATGATCGCGGACCGCTTCGCATTGCGCGATGCCCCGCGCGCCTTCGCCCGCGCCGCGGAAAAAGGCGTTCTGAAGGTGTTGCTTTCGTAAGGCGGGCTGGCAGCCCGCGGCGGGTTGTTAACCCGCCGAAAGCCGCAAGAAGCGCCGGTTGACGGGGTACCCTCTGGGTCGCGCGCGGGATACCATCCCGCCCTACGCCGGCTGCTGCTGCGTCATGCAGTGAATCGCCCCCAAACCCCAGATCAACTCCGTGCAATTGATCCCCACCACTTCCCGGTCCGGGAACAGCCGCGCCAGCGTCGCCAGCGCCACGCGGTCCGCCGGGTCGTTGAACGTCGGCGCCAGCACCACGCCGTTGGCGATATAGAAATTGGCATAGCTCGCCGGCAAGCGCTGCCCCTGAAAAATCAGCGGCCGCGGCATTGGCAGTTTCACCACCTTCAGCCCGGTCTGCCGCAGAATCTCCAGGTTTTCGCGCAGCGGTTCGTAATTGGCGTCGCCGCGGTCCCGCTCCGCCGCCGCCACCACCGTGTCCGCCCCGACGAAGCGCGCGATATCGTCCACGTGCCCGTGGGTATCGTCGCCGGCGATTCCGCTGCGCAGCCAAATCACCCTCTTCACTCCCAGAAACGCCCGCAGATTGGCTTCGATCTCCGCGCGGCTCAGGTCCGGATTGCGCGCCTGGACCTTGCTGAGCAGGCATTCCTCGGTGGTCAGCAGCAGCCCTCCGCCGTTGACGTCGATGCTGCCGCCCTCCAGCACCATCCCCGGAGTGAACATGGGAAGCCGCAGCTTCTTCGAAACCAGCGCCGGCACGGCCGCATCCCGCCGCCAATCGTCGTACTTGGCCCACGCATTGAATTGCCACCCGGTGAGCGCCGCTTCGCCGCGCTTGTTCTTCACGAAGATGGGGCCGTAGTCGCGCGTCCAAACGCGGTTGGTGGGGCACACGAAACACTCCACCGCGTCCAGGTTCGCCCCCACTCCGCGCAGCAAACGGCGCGCCTGCGCGGACGCCGCCCGGCCGTCCACCAACATGCACACGCGCTCGAAGCGGCTGAGCTTGCGCACCACTTCGCCGAAGACCCACGGAATGGGCGCGAAGCGGTTGGGCCAATCCGCGCGGTTGTGCGGCCAGGCGATCCAGGTGGCGGCGTGCGGCTCCCATTCGGCCGGCATGCGGAAGCCGGGAGCGCCGGGTTTTGCGGTTTTCAATCGATCACCCTGCTGAGGATCGGCCCGTACGCGTCGATGCGCCGGTCGCGCAAAAACGGCCAGTTGCGCCGCACATCCTCGATGCGCCGCGGATCGCATTCCACAATCAGAATCTCTTCCCGGTCGTGCGAGCCCTCCGCCAGCACCTGCCCGAGGGGATCGGCCACGAACGATCCGCCCCAGAATTCCAACCCGCGCTCCGGCGGCCCTTCGTAGCCCACCCGGTTCACCGCCGCCACGTACAGCCCGTTGGCAATGGCGTGCGAGCGCTGGATGGTGCGCCAAGCGTCGTGCTGCGCCGCGCCGTAGTGCGCTTTTTCCGAAGGATGCCAGCCGATGGCGGTGGGATAGAACAGCGCCTGCGCGCCGCCCAGCGCCGCGATGCGCGCCGCCTCCGGATACCACTGGTCCCAACACACCAGCGCCGCGATGCGCGCGTACTTCGTATCGAAGCAGCGGAAGCCCAGGTCGCCCGGAGTGAAGTAATACTTTTCGAAATATAGCGGGTCGTCGGGGATGTGCATCTTGCGATAAATCCCCAGCAGCTCGCCATCGGCATCCACCACCAGCGCCGTGTTGTGGTACACGCCCGCCGTGCGGCGTTCGAACACGCTGCCCACGATCGCAACCGAAAGCTCGCGCGCCAGCCGGGCAAAACTTTCCGACGTCGGCCCCGGAATCTCTTCCGCCAAATCGAACCGCGCGGCCTTTTCTTCGCGGCAGAAATATTGCGAGCGGAACAACTCCTGCAAGCAAACGATCTGCGCGCCCCGGCCCGCGGCCTCGCGGATGCGCCACTCCGCCTTGGCCAGGTTCTCGGCCGGATCGGTCGAGCAGGCCATCTGGATCAGCCCCACGCGAAACTTGGAACGATGCACCTTTACATTGTAGCGGCGGCTACGCCTGTTATGATCTCGTTTGTGAGCTACCGGGCGCTGGTTCTATTCGATATCGATGGCACGCTGGTGCGCCGCGCCGGCCCGCACCACCGCCAGGCCCTCGTCGAGGGCATCCGCCGCGTCACCGGCCTGGAATCCACCACCGAAGGCATTCCCGTGCAGGGCATGCTCGATCCGGATATCCTCCGCGTCATGCTGCGTAACGCCGGAGCGCCCGCCGGGCTCGCCCGCGAAGCCATGCCCGAAATTCTTCGCGCCGCCGAGCGCTATTACCTGCGCGTGTGCCCCGCCCTGCGCGATAAACATTGCCCCGGCGTGGAAGACGTGCTGGCCCGCCTCACGCGCCGCGGCCACCTGCTCGCTCTGGTCACGGGAAACCTCACGCGTATCGCCTGGCGCAAACTGGAGCGCGCCGGCCTGCGCGATTATTTCCCATTCGGAGCCTTCGGGGAAATGGCGAAGACGCGCGCCGGGCTGGCGAAAATAGCCATTCGGCGAGCGAAAAAAGAGCATGGGATCGATGGCGGCACGCCCATTTCCCTGATCGGCGACGCCCCGCCCGATATCCAAGCCGCCCGCAGCAACGGCATCCGCTCCATCGCCGTAAAAACCGGAATCACGCCGCCCCCGGAGTTGGAAATCTTGAAGCCGGACTACCTGCTCAACGATCTGCGGGATCTGCGGCTCAGAATGCTGGAAGAAGAATTCGCCACAGATGAACACGGAACGACACAGATAAAACAAAACCCCTGTTTTAGGTCTTAGGTTTTATGGACTGAACCCCTAAAGTGAGACACTCCGAATAGACGCACTTTGCATTGAATGGAGTGCGAAAAATGGCGAAGAAGGCAAAGTGGCGTCGGCACACCCTGGAATTTAAGCGGC